>ERZ1370068.7792-contig-6688_pt1 | contig 26979 bp, 37 predicted proteins | sample MGYA00561227_ERZ1370068 | MGnify/ENA primary metagenome ERZ1370068 (study PRJEB38410, sample SAMEA6850437) | metagenome | study: Metagenomic assessment of the ecological functions of the soil: analysis of the soil microbiota associated with the...
GATGTGCTTCGTTCAGTTACGTATTGCTGCGCCTCCGGCGAATCGTCGCGCGCGTGCGCGCCAGCGGCGCAGGATGCCTCGGCCGCGGGCTTGCGCTCGCCGCTGCCCTGAAGGTCCACGACCTCGGCGACAACGCCAGGCGGCAGCGCGGCAGAGGCACCCTGCCCGGCGGCCATCAGGGCATGGCGGCGCCGGCGCAGCAGCGCCGCCAGGCCGACCAGCGGCGCATTCTTTCTCCTGTTGCCACATCACCTGCAACGCAGCTGCGGCGATCCGCTCCCGCCGCGATCGGCATTTTAGCGAGCCTTGATCCACGTGACCTGGAAGCCGCGCGCGGGCGGTATGGTCCGATCACCATCTTCAACTGATCCATTCTTGCACGTTACGTCGACCGATGCTCGCCATGGGGGCCTTGCGTTCAGTGCCGACTGCTTTGGCGCCGCGCAGGCAGATGCAACACATTCGACCTTTCGCGCGGCACGCACCTCATCCAGTCAAATCACTTCCAGCAGCTTCAAACGCTGCACTTTTCCTGAGCGCCTTTGGGCAGATCATCGACCAGACACAGGATCTTCGGTGTCTTGTAGGGGCCGAGCTCGCCCGGACGCAGTGGGCTTGAAGCGCTTCCTCGGAGACATCGCACCCCCGCCTTGAGCACCACGCAGGCCAGGATCTCCTGGCCATAGTGTGGTCGGAATGCCCACGGCCGCGGCCTCGGCACCGCAGATGCCTGAAGGCCTCGTCGATCTCGCGCGGCGCGATGTTCTCGCCGCCCTTGATGATCAGCTCCTTCAACCGGCCGGTGATGAAGTAGAAGCCGTCCGGTGTCGCGATAGCCGAGGTCGCCGGTCGCGAGCCAGCCGCCGTCGCGCAGCGTCCGCGCAGTCGCTTCGGCGATCCTTGTGGTAGCCGAGCATCACGTTGTCGCCGCGCAATTCGATTTCGCCCGTGCCCGCCGCCGCCGAGCGCGTGCCGATCGGGCGCGACGACCCGCGCCTCGAGGCCGAGCGGCCGTCCCGGGCGATCCGTATCCTGCGCTCGCGCGGATCGAGCGGGTTCGCGAACGCGACCGACGCGCATTCGGTCAGTCCCATCGCTTCGAGCACCGAAATGCCGAAGCGCGCCTCGAACGCGCGGTGCTGCTCCGGCGGCAGCGGCGCGGACGCCGAGCGGCGCGAAGCGTACGCCGCGGCACGCCGCAGCCTGCGCGGCGCTGAGCGATCCGGCGCATTGATCAGATACGCGATGATCGTCGGCACCACGTTGAGCCACGTCGGCCGATAGCGCTCGACGAGCGCCCACCACTGCGACACGCTGAACCGGTGCGGCATCACGATGCTGCCGCCCGGATACGAGCGGGCGAGATCGTCGCGATGCATTGACCGTTGACGTGGTAGAGCGGCAGCGACGACAGCACGCGATCGGCCGATGTCAGGCGCGTGCGCCTGCGCGACCGAGCGCCCGGCGTGCATGCAGGTTCGCGTGCGACAGCAGCGCGCCCTTCGGCCGTCCGGTCGTGCCCGACGTGTACATCAGCAGCGCCGGCATCGCGCGCGCTGCGGAGGCACCGGCGCGGAGGCGCGCTCGGAGATCCGCGGCAGCGTGGAGCCCATCCGGCGAGGTCGGCCGAACGATCGCGCGGCCGCCGATGCGCGCGACGATCGCTTCGAGGCGCTCGACGAACTCCGGCGCGACATAACACGACGCGCGTCTCCGGAGTGCGCGAGCGTTGTGCTCGACGATGCGCGTCCTGCGCCAGCATGCTGATCGGCGAGACGACGAATCCGCCGCACATCGCGCCGAGGAACACGCTCGCCGCCGCGACACCGTTCGGCAACAGATACGAGACCACTTCGCCCGGCCGAACGCCCATTGCGCAGCGAGCTCCGCGCAGAGCGCCTGCGCAGTGACGCGCAGCCCGGCGTAGTCGAGATCGTCGTGCCGGGCTCCGGGCGCGAACAGGAACGGCGCGTCGGGCTGCGTCGACGCGAATGCCGATCGACCGCCGTCGCGGATCCGTACGGCATCGCCTGCGGCAACGCGCTAGACGACCGTACTTCCGGCGGTAGTCGGCCGAAGAACTCGTCGCTCGGTCGGCACGCGGACCCGATCCGGACGCGAAGCGGATGCACGACGCGCGTGATGTTGAGGAAATGCCGGTAGTTGAGGTTGTCCGAGATGCTGTTGCCGCCCCACGTCCCGCAGCCCATCGACAGCGAGAACGGCAGCGCGTTGTCGAAGCTGCCGCCGGTCGCGAAAGCAATGCGCCTGGTTGACGATGACGCGACACACCGGCAGCGTGAGGCCCGAGCTGCAGCAGCGCGCTCCGTGCGCACGCGCGTGATGCAGCCCGATCGAGTGGCCGGCGCCCTGGTAGCGCAGCAGCCGATCGGCGAGCGCCGCGGCCGCGCGCGAAGTCGTCGGCCGCGGTAGAGCGCGAGCACCGGCGAGAGCTTCTCGCCCGAGAACGGATGCGCGCGGCCGACGCCCGTCTCGGCGACGATCAGGAACGTCGCGCTGCGCACGTCGCGGCCGCGTCGAGGCCCGGCAGCGCTCGCGATCGTCGCCGGCGCGCTTGCGCGATGAAGGCCGACGACGAGCTTGCCGCCGGCGAACATCGTCGCGCTCGAGCGCTGCGCGCCTCGACGTCGGTCGAGCAGCGCGCCGCCCTGCCGCTTCGAGCGCGGCGACGAGCGCATCGTAGATCGCCGTCCACCGCAATGACGCTGTTCTCGGACGAGCAGCGACGTCGGCGTGGTCGAAGGTCTTCGAGCGCGCGATCTTGGCCGCGGCGTCGCGCACGTCGGCCGTTTCGTCGACGATCACCGACGACGTTGCCGGCGCCGACGCCGATCGCCGGCGTCCCGCTCGCAATACGCGGCACGCACGTTGGTCTGCGAGCCGGTCGCGACGACCAGGTCGGCATGCGCGCATCAGCGCGATACGTCTGCTCGCGCCGTGATCGGCGCGGGCAGTTGCGGACGAGATCGCGCGGCGCGCCGATCCGGTCGAGCTCCGCGTGCACGAAATCGATGCAGCAGCGCGAGCGTCGAATGTCCTTTGGGCGACGGCGCGACGACGATCGCGTTGCGGCCCTTCGAGCGCGTTGATGATGTTGTTCGCCGGTGTCGCTGCCGGGATTGGTCGACGGCGTGATCGCGGCGACGACGCCGACGGGTCGCGCGATCTCGATCAGACCCGCGCTCCGGATCGTCGCTGATCACGCCGACCGATCTGCGCCCTGCGAGATCGCGCAGCAGGCCGAGCGATCTTGCGCCGTGTTCTTCGCGATCTTGTCGGCGACGTCGCCGAAGCCCGTGTCGCGCACGGCGAGCTCGGCCAGCGCACGATTGCGCGCAGGCTCCGACGATCGCCCACGCCGCCGCGGCTGACCGCTTCGTCGACGTCGTGCCTGCGTCCAGCCGATCGACGTCACTGCTGCGCGGCGCGCGCGCTGTCGACGACTTCGCCGACTACCGACGCGCGGGTCAGCTCGCCGGCCGCGACTTCGAGCCGTGCTTCTCGCAATTCGGACATCCGTGCGCCCCTGCGTATGCGCGCTCGACTCGCCGTCAGCTGCGCTTCGCTGCCGTCGACTGGTACTTGGCGAGATGGCGCGCCGGCAGCGACAGCGCGTCGCGCCGGAACGGGTCGCCCAGCTCGCGCGTCACCATCATCTCGAGGACCGTCGTCTTGCCGTCGCGTCTGCGCCGTCGCTGCCGTCGCGCAGCGCCGGACCGACGTCGGACGAGCTTGTCGATCGCGCACGCCTTCGGCGCCCATCGCCTTCGCGACCGCCGCCCACGACGGCTGCTTGTCGAGATTCACGCCGACGAAGCGGTTGTCGTAGAAGTCGACGTGGTTCTTCTTCTCCGCGCCCCACTGGCCGTTGTTGAACACGACGGCGGTGACCGGAATCGCCTCGCGCACGCACGTCTGCAGCTCGCCGAAGCTCATGCCCCACGCGCCGTCGCCGACGTAGGCGATCGCCGGCCGGTCCGGGCGCGGCGACCTTGGCGCCGACGATCGTCGGAAACGCGTAGCCGCAATTGCCGAAGCTCATCGCCGCGAACATCGAGCGCGGCCGCTCGAAGCGCAGGTACGAGTTCGACACCGAGCAGATGTTGCCGATGTCGGTCGACACCATCGCGTCGTCGGGCATCGCTCGCTCGAGCTCGCGCAGCATCTGCCGCGGATGCATGTGCGTCGAGCCCTTCGCTGACCTCGACGCGACCACGCGTCCTTCTCGTGCGTCCAGCCGTCGAGCTCGGTTTCCCACGCCGCCTGTCTCGCGCGCGACGTCGGCGAGCCGCGCGTCGCTGGTTCGCGATGGCAGGCGAGCGTCTTGCCCGGAGAGCCGCGCGACGAGCGCCGCGCCGGCCGCGCTTCGCATCGCCGCAGATGCCGACCGATGATCGGCTTCACCAGGCCCGAGCATCTTCGCGGTCGGCGTCGATCTGGATGATCTTCGCGTCCTTCGGCCAGTATTCGATGCCCGTGCTGCGGCAGCGTGCCGAACGGGCCGAGCCGCGTGCCGAGCGCCAGCACGACGTCGGCCTTGGCGATCAGCTTCATCGCCGCCTTCGAGCCCTGGTAGCCGAGCGGCCCGCACCACAGCGGATGCTGCGACGGGAACGAGTCGTTGTGCAGATAGCTGCTGGCACACCGGCGCCTGCAGCAGCTCGGCGAGCGCGATCGCTTCCGGCCTGCGCGTCGGCCATCACGACGCCGCCGCCGCAGAGGATCACCGGAAACTTCGCGCCTCGCGAGCAGATCCGGCCGCCTCGTCGAGGCTCTGCTCGCCGCCCGCGCCGCGCTCGATCGACGATCGGCCGCGGAATCTCGCATTCGATGTCGCCGTAGAAGAAGTCGCGCGGAATGTTGAGCTGCGTCGGGCCCCATCTCGAGCATGCGCGCGATCGAACGCGCGGCCGGTGAGCTCCGCCATGCGCGCGCGGTTGTTGACGTGCGCCTGGTACTTCGTGATCTTCGAGAAGATCGGCAGCTGCTCGGTCTCCTGGAAGCCGCCGAGGCCGAGCGTCATCGATGCCCGTTTCCGGCGTGACGACGACGACCGGCGAGTGCGCCCAGTACGCGGCCGCCGTCGACGGTGACGAAATTGGTGATGCCGGGGCCGTTCTGCGCGATGCACACGCCGTGGCGCCCGGACACGCGCGCGTAGCCGTCGGCCATGTGGCCCGCCGCCCTGCTCGTGCGCAACCGAGATGAAGCGGATGCCGGCGAGCGGAAACAGGTCGAGCGCGTCCATGTAGGCCGAGCCGACGATGCCGAAGACGTCGGTGACGCCGTTGCGCGACCAGGCGTCTCGACGAACGCCTCGGACGGCGTCATCTTCTGCTTGCCGTGCGACGGCGCGGTTCTTCTGGTCGGTCATCGTGCTCATCGGTCATCCTTTCATGCGAGTTCAATGAAACGACGTGGTCGCGCCCGTGCGATTTGCGTTTCGCACGTCCGGCGGCCTAGCGCATCACCTGCGCAGGATCGACGTACGTCGTAGCCGAGCGCTTCGGCGACCGGCTGGCAGGTCACCTGCCGAAGGCGACGTTGAGGCCGTTCTTCGAGAGTGCGGATCGTCGGCGAGCGCGCTTCCGCCAGCCCTTGTCGGCGAGCGCCAGGCACGAACGGCAAGCGTCGCGTTGTTGAGCGCGAAGGTCGACGTTCGCGGCACGCCGCCCGGCATGTTGGCGACGCAATAGTGCGTGACGCCGTCGACGACATAGGTCGGATCGGCGTGCGTCGTCGGACGCGAAGTCTCGAAGCAGCCGCCCTGGTCGATCGCGACGTCGACGATCACCGAGCCCTGCTTCATCTGCTTCGATCAGCGCGGCCGACACGAGCTTCGGCGCCGACGCGCCCGGGATCAGCACGCCGCCGACGACGCAGATCGGCGCTGGTGACGTGATGCTCGATCGCATCGTGCGTCGAGAACACGGTGTTGAGCGGCCGGCCGAACTGCCGCCACAGCGCGCGCAGCACGTCGGCGCTGCGGTCGAGCACCCAACTTCCGCGCCCATGCCGAGCGCGATGTGGACAGGCGTGCGAGCCGACGACGCCGCCGCCGAGGATGACGACCTTGCGCGGGATCGCACACCGGGCACGCCGCCGAGCAAGCATGCCGAGGCCGCCGTGCGCCTTTTCGAGGATAATGGCGCGCCGGCCTGCATCGCCATGCGCCCGGCGACCTCCGACATCGGCGCGAGCAGCGGCAGCCCGCCGGTCGGCGGACGTCACCGTTTCGTACGCGATGCAGACCGCGCCGCTCGCGATCAGGTCCGGCGCCTGTTCGGGATCGGGCGCAAGGTGCAGATACGTGAAGAGCATCTGGCCTGCGCCGAAGCATCTTGCGCTCTGGCCGCCTGCGGCTCCTTGACCTTGACGATCATTTCGCCTGCCGCGAAGAACACCTCGCGCCGCGGTGGCGACGATCGTGGCGCCGGCGTTGACGATACGCGTCGTCGTCCATGCCGATGCCCTGGCCTGCGCAGCTTCGACGATCAGCTCGTGGCCGTGCGCGCAGCTCGCGCACGCCTCCGGAGGAGTCCGACGCGATGCTCCAGGACCTGATCTCCTTGGGAACGCCGATGCGCATGCGTGCAAGTGGTGTCTTGCAGATGCAGAAATGACGCCGCGAAGGACCGAGGATGCCGGCGCCGACCACCCCCGACAAGCGCCGCTCACTGGGGTACTGACTAGCGTAGAATCGTAGCATAGAGGCACCGCGGCGGGCTCGTCGACCTGGCCGCCGATGGACTCTGCCGCTCGCGTCGCAAACGCCAGGAAAATCGCATGGGCCACGCCGAAGCTACGCTCCGCGAACAGGCCGCACCGCGGCAGATCTCGATGGACGAGCTGTGGATGCCGCTTCACCCCCAACCGCGACTTCAAGCATGACCCGAAGATGCGTCCGCGCCGAGGAATGTATTTATGGAGCGACCGCGGCGAAGATGATCGGCCACGAACGGACCACGATGCTACCCCAATCGATGCCAGCGGCCGGCCATTTTTGCCGCTCGGGAAAGTCGCACGATTTGGCGTGTTGAAAGAAGGGGGGATCGAGCGCCGGTTCACGGCTGCACCGGCTCGCCGCTCAATCCCGCGGCGGTGTTTTCAGCGCACGGAGAGACGGGGCACTGCAGGCCGCGCTCAGTGCGCCGCCGACATGCCCTGCATACACGAACTTCTGCGCGCGCCTGTTCCCGAGCATCGTTGACTTCAGCGGTGTAAGAGATTGCCCTTCGAGTCCGCCACGATGTCGTGGAGCACGTAGAACTGCCCGGGCGCCGGGCCAATGCCATCGCCGAAGTAGCCAAGGATCTCGAGAGATTTTCGATCGAGAATGGCGACCTGTTCCCTGATCCGGTCGGCAACGTACAGAACCGCTGCTCCTTGTCCGGGAGAAGGCCGCGCCCAACGCGTCTTCCGCCAGGCAACAGCGAGTCAGCCAGTTGCCGGATCGGTTTTCCGAACGCCATGCCGGCCAGCGTGCTCGGCGGCACATTCCGGCTGACGAAGACCTGCTTCACGTACTGCCATCCGGCGTGAAGGCCTGAACCCGCCTGTTCGCCCGATCCGTGACGTACATGAGGCCGTCGTTCGAGATGCGCAAGGAGTGCACGTTGTTGAACTGATCGGCGCCCGGGCCGTCCTCTGACAACGCCGGCGCGGGCCTCTTGCCGCCGGGTGGGTCCGCCGGGACGTTGCCAAAAGCGCCCCATCCGCTTGAACCGACCGGTGTCCGCATCGAGGACGATGACGCGATTGTTGAAGTAGCCGTCGGCGACGAAGACTTCATTGGTCTTGCCGTAGAAGAAGACGTCCGCCGCTCCGTGCATGTTCACGGTGTCCGCGTTCCCCTTGCTCTGGCCCTTGTGCCCGACCTGCATGACGAACTTTCCGTCCTTTGTGAACTTGAGGAGCTGACCGTCGTGCTCATCGCTGCCGGCAAGCCAGACGTTTCCCTTCTGATCGAAGGAAATCCCGTGCTCGGAGTCGGGCCACTCGTAACCCTCACCTGGTCCGCCCCATCCCTTGACGAAATTGCCCGCCGCGTCGAACTCCAGCACGGGCGGTGCGGCCATCGCTTTCTGCTCGGGCTTCACCGTGTCCGGGCGCTGCAGGATCACACGTGATCCTGCGAGATCGACGGCCACGTTGCTCACGAGCCCGAGCACCCACTTGGCCGGCAGCTTTGGCCAGGCCGGGTCCACCTGGAACTGCGGCACGGGACGCGCCGCGGCTCCGCCCGCCTGGGCGGCGAGCATCTGCGGCACTCCGACCGGGCGCACGCCGACAGCGGCTGCGACAAACGCCACCATCCCGAGGCCTGTCCACATCGTCGGTTTCATGGCTGCTCTCCTTTGCACGTCCCGGTGAGTCGGCGTTCGTGCCGGGTTCTTCGGACGGCCTCCGCTCGGGCGTCGGTTTCTCGTCCCCGTCGGCCTGATGGAGCCTCATTCTAGCAGGCTGCTGGAAACGCAGCCTGGAGTGAGCCCTTCGAACGGAGAAGTGAGACGGCCGCGCTTTCAGCAACCTGGGAGACCAGGGTGCCCGGGCGGGGCGTAACGTTCCCAGCCAAGGGCATCCGGGCAGGACTCGGCACCGAGCGATAGCGTTGGCCAAACGGGGGCTGGAAGGCTTAAAATCGGGCCCGAATCTGAGTTTGTCCGTGTCTGGGTCGACAACTCGACCAATCCGGTGACGTTCTGGGTCGGCAGCAATCACGGCGCGTCAATCATCAAGCTGGAGCCGCTCGATTGGCGGGCGTCACAGTTCGTTGCGTCACTTCAACCTTCGCGAGCGCCGGGAGGCGTCATGATGAACCATCACGATCGAAGCACGAAATCCGGAATCGTCCTGTTGGCGTTTGTTGTGTCCTTCTCCGTCTGGACGACGGCAGCCGCTCAGGAGCGCATGCCGCCGATTTCCGCCGACAAGATGACCGAGGCCCAGAAGAAAGCGGCCGCGGAATTCACCGCGGCGCGAGGCAACCTCAGCGGCCCCTGGGCGGTCCTTCTTCGAAGCCCGGAACTTGTGAACCGGACACGGCCGCTGAGCGACTATCTGCGGTTCAACAGCACCCTGCCGCCCCGCCTCTCCGAGTTCATCATTCTCATCACGGCGCGTGGATGGGCGCAGCAGTACGAATGGAACGCTCACCATCCCCTCGCGCTGAAGGGTGGACTCAATCCCGACGTCGCCAAGGCGATCGCGGAAGGCCGGCGGCCCGCCAAGATGGCGGAAGACGAGGAAATCGCTTACGACTTCTGCACGGAACTGGACAGCAACCATAGCGTGAGCGACGCGACCTATGCCCGAGCCCTTGCCAAGTTCGGCGAGCCGGGCATCGTCGACATGGTCAGCCTTCACGGCTATTACACGATGATCGCGATGGTGCTGAACACGGCACGCACGCCGCTTCCGCCAGGCGCGACCTCGGGTCTCGCGCGTCTTCCTCGGTAGGACGGAAGGATGTCCGCCTTCAGGCAGTGTCACGGACGTGTCAGCGCGTGATTGGAACATCACGAGCTGAGCACAGCCTTTCTTACAAGCGACCTTCGGTCCTACGCTTCGTCGTGATCCGTCGGCAGTTCATCGCGTGAGTACTTGATCGCGCGATCTCGCTAGCCTCATCGGCGGCGGGAGCTCGGGCACTCCTGCAAGACACGGCAAGGGTCCTCGGACAGGCTGATCAGATCTCGAAATCCTAGTGGTGCCCGCCGCAGGTCTCGCGCTCTTCCTGACCACCCTGCTTCTGAGGGGCGCGAGCGCGAATCGGCACGTCCGCGGCCGCCTGATCGCCTCGTCCTTCGCCTTCGCCGCCTACGCCCTCATCGGCGCGGCCGTCACATGCCTCGCGCTTTCATCCGGTCTGCTCGGACAGCTCGCCGCCATCCAGCCGCTCCTGCTCGCGTTCGGCGTCATCAATGCGGCGGTCGCGCTGGCGATCAATCCGTGGCGGGCCGATCGGCCTGCCCGACCGTTTTCCGACGATCGTCCAGGATTTCATCGTCATCGGCTTGTTCGCCGTCGCGATGACGGTGATTCTGCAGGATCGGATTGTCGCGACCACCGCCGTCGGCGCGGTCGTGATCGGGTTCGCGCTCCAGGACACGCTCGGAAACCTCTTCGCGGGCCTGGCGATTCAAATCGAGAAGCCGTTTCGCGTCGGGCACTGGGTGAACGTTGCCGGCAAGGACGGCATGGTCAGCGAAATCACCTGGCGCGCGACGAAGATTCGAACGAAAGCGGGGAATTTCGTCATCGTCCCGAACAGCGCCCTCGCGCGCGACACGATCACCAACTACTCGGAGCCAGTCCCCGAAACCCTCATCGATCTCGACATCGGCGCAAGCTACGACACGCCCCCAACCAGGTGAAGGCGACGATCCTCCAGGCGATCAAGAGCGAGCCGCTTCTCGCGGATCCCGCCAGCCTGAAGTGCTGCTGGCTGACTTCGCGGCATCCGCCGTGACCTACCGCGTCCGCGTGTGGACCAGCAACTTCGCCCTCGACGACGTCATCCGCGATCGGATTCGCACGACGGTGTATTACGCGTTCCGGCGGACCGGCATCGTCATTCCCTATCCCATCCAGGTGGAGATGTCCCGGGAGGACATCGCGGCCCCGGCTCCCGATCCGACGTCCGCCGGACGCCTGCTCGAGACCGTGCAGATTTTCGCGACCCTTCCACTCCGACGAACGGGCGCGCCTGGCGGCGGCCGCGCGCGAGTCTCTTTACGCGGCGGGGAAACGATTGTGCGGGAAGGTGACGCCGGGAGCTCGATGTTCGTCGTGGCTCGCGGTGAGTTGGTGGTGACCCTGAATCCGTCGGCTCACGAAGTGGCTCGTCTCGGACCGGGCGACTACTTCGGGGAGATGTCGCTGCTGACGGGCGCGCCCCGAACGGCATCGGTGACCGCCGTCACGGACGTGGACGTGCTGGAAATCACCGTGGACGCGTTCCGTCAGTTCGTGCTGGCAAATCCGGCGGCCGTGGAACGGATAGGTTCCGCCGTGGCGGACCGCGCCGCCGGAGCTCGAGGATCATCGAGGGGGCCGGCACGGCCGTCCCCGCCGGCGAAGAGGAGTCCCAGAAGCTTCTGGCACGCGTTCGACGGTTCCTGGGTCTGGCGCGGCCGTCTAGAGGTTCAGAGGCTAGAGGCTGTTCCAGAGGTTCTACAGGTTCTGAGGTTCAGGTTCTGAAGCAGAACGCTCTACGAGGACCTCGGACTTTTGAGAACCTCTGCTCGAGAACCTCCTTGAAGCCTTTAGGCCTCGAGATTTGTCGTACGCTGGTTGTGCAATGGGACTGTTCACCCGTGCCATCATTGTGGCGGTTGCCCTGGCGATGGTCAGATCGGCTCACCCTCTCGGATTTGCGCCATGGCAACCCCCGCGGGGGCCAACCTGCCGGTCTACCGTATACCGTCGTCCGCACCTTTCCGCACGATCGCGATGCGTTCACGCAGGGTCTGCAGTTCCTGGACGGCTTTCTCTACGAGGGCACCGGCCTCAATGGCCGATCGTCCATCCGCAAGGTGAAGCTCGAAACCGGCGAGGTCGTCCAGCGGCGCGACGTGCCGGCGCAATACTTCGGCGAGGGCATCGTCGTCTGGCAGTCGAGCTCTTTGAGCTCACGTGGCAGTCCGGCGTGGCGTTCATCTACGATCGCGCGACCTTCGCACCACGGCGATCGGTCAAATACCAGGGCGAGGGCTGGGGTCTCACCCACGACGGCACCAGCCTTATCATGAGCGACGGAAGCGACAGCCTCCGCTTTCTCGATCCGGCGACCTTCGACGAACGGCGGCGGTTGAAGGTGACGGCCGCCGGCGTCTCCTCGCGCGCTCAACGAGCTCGAGTACGTGAAGGGCGAGATATTCGCGAATGTCTGGCAGACCGACTACGTCGCGCGGATCGATCCGAAGACGGGCCGCGTCACCGGCTGGGTCGACCTTCAGGGCCTGCTGCCGGCGCGCGACCGCGCTTCGACCGACGTCCTCAACGGCATCGCATACGACGCGGCCGGCGATCGCCTGTTCATCACTGGGAAGCTCTGGCCGCGCCTGTTCGAGATCACGTTGACGGCGCCGGTCAAGTAGACGTCAGCCTGACGTGTTCGAAGATCACTCCTGATTCACCGCCTGTTCCCCGCTTCCTGACCATCACGGCGCCTTTGAGCGGTTTCCGGGTACATCGGTGTGTCCGGCTCGCCGCCGGGTCGCGGCGACGTCGTGAGATACACATCCTGAACCAGTCCCGCATCGATCAGCTGCGTCGCAATCCTCCGGCCGCCGATCGCGGATACCTGCGTCACCACCGCGCGCGCAGCCGTTTCGAACGCGTCTGGAAGATCTTCGGGGGTGCCCATCACCACCGGCGTGATCCAGGGGCGGGTGGCGACCTGTTCGTCCATGAGCCTCGCGCGGGATCCCACGGTGATCAGGACCACGCGGATCGCCGGCGTGTTGAACAGGAGCCCGTGCTCGAGGTCCAGGCCTTGAAGCGTCGCCACGACCTGGACTGGATGCCGCGGCTTCCCGATGGATTCGCGCAGGCGCACGAGCTCCGGGTGCCACACCGAGAGAATGAGGGCGCCGCCCCGGATCGTTTCCGCGCCGGCCAGGACGGCGTCCGCGGCCGTGCGGGAGAGCCCTCGTAGATCAGGTGCTTGTCTGTTTCGCCGCCGCCCAGGGTCGAGGGGTTTCTCGCGCCCGTGTTCCCGTCCTTCGATTGCACGAAGACGAGGTTGCATCCCGGACGCGTTGGAACGACAGGAGACGAGAGGTAGAAGTCGCCGTCGAACAGAGCCTTCGACCATGCGTTGCCGATTGCGAGCATTCCCGGATCCGCATGGTCTTCCTCGGTGACGTAAGGCGGAAGCGACGGCGCGCGCCGCTTCATTCTGCTTGCGGGCCACGAACTCGTCGAAGCGTTCCTGCCAGCGTTGGATCGGCACGGCCGGCTGGCTGCAGCAGGCTGCTGAAGAACGCAGCCTGAAGTGAGAACTCAGAACTGAGAAGTTGGAAGGCCGCAGATGTTTGGCCATGTTCTTCATTTTTGACTTCTAAGTTTTCACTTCCAACTTCAGGTTGCCGGGAGGCGGTTCGATATGGATGAGCGCGTCGGCGATCTGCGGATATCGGCCCATCAGCGCGATCCTTGACGAGGTGCGACAGCTCGTGGGCTTCGGCGAGGCGCATGTCCGGCGGCAGCCAGATGTGCAGGTCGAGGAACACATGATCCGCCGATCCGCGCGTGCGAATGCGGTGGCATCCGATGACGCCTGGCACGGCCAGTCACGACGCGCTCGAGGTCGGCTCCGGAAATGACAATCCGGTCGCTCAAGATCCGGGTCGTGGCCAGTGCGATCTGATATCCGGCGTACTCCGATGAAGCCGGCGACGACGATCGCGGCGAGCGGATCAGGATCGGCAGCCCGGCACGCGCGCGCCGACGAGCGCCGCAATCACGGCAAACGACGTCCAGACGTCGCCGCGCGTCGCCGTTGCGTCGGCCATGAGCACTTCGCTGCCGAGCCGCTCGGCTTCCGCTCGACTCGTAGCTGATGACCGCCAGGTTCACGGCGATGGTGACGGCCATCACCATGAATCCGGCCGACGAGATGTCCGGCGTGCCCGAACGGCCCGTCAGGTTGTTGAACGCGTTGCGCAGCACTTCGAGCACGACCATCAGGAGGAACAGTGTGATCGCAGCGGCGGCCACGGTCTCGTACTTCTGCGGTGGCCGTAGGGATGGTCATCGTCGGGCGGACGTGCCGCCGCCCGCACCCCGACCAGTGCCGACGACGTTCGAAGCGGCGTCGGTCAGCGAATGAAACCCGTCGGAGAGAATGCTGATGGCGCCGCTCGCGTAGCCGAACGCGATCTTGGCGACGGCGACGGCCAGGTTGAGGATGAGCACGCGGAAGAGGACGCGCGAGACCGCGGCGTGACGGCTCGTCACGCTTCAGCAGCTCGTGGGACAAGTCGACGTCGCACCGGGACGGCCGGCCGCGGGTGTCCCCGACGCGCCAGCCGCGTTGAGGTGGAGGAGGATGCATCGGCGTTCGAATGCAGATGGAGTTGCACGACGCTGCTAGAACACGCGCGCCGTGGGCACGAGGCCACCAGCGGACCTGCACTTTGCCGATGATGTATCGCTTCGGGACCATGCCCCAATGCCGGCTGTCGGAGCTGTTGTTCCGGTGGTCGCCCATCACGAAGTAGTAGCCCTCGGGAATCACCTGCGGCCCCCAGTCGTCGTGGCTGCGGAACTCGGACGGCACGTAGTCGTCGTGCAGCGGGATGTCGTTCACGTACACGCGGCCGTCGACGATGCGAACCGTGTCGCCTTCCTCCGCGATGACGCGCTTGACGAACGACTTGTCCGGATCGAGCGGGTAGTACAGCATGACGATGTCGCCGCGACGCGGCTCGCCGATGCGGTACGCCAGCTTGTTCACGATGAGCCGGTCCTGATCCGCGAGCGTGGGCGCCATGCTCTGGCCTTCGACCCGCGCCACCTGGAATCCGAACGTGACGATGAGAATCGCGTAGACGGCCGCAGAGAAGAGCGTCTTCACCCAGGCGATGAGCTCCTCCTGAATCTGCGCGAGACGGATGCCCGGGCTGGTCAGCCGAAGGTCGGGCTGCGGCTCGGCGTGCGGCGTCGCAGGCTAGCGCCGGACTCCGATGCCGCCCACACGCCGGGCTCGGCCGCACGCCGGGCTCGGCCGCCACGCCGGACGGCCGGGAGGAATCGTCGGCGTCGAGGGCGACGAGGGCCCCTCCCCTGCCGCCTGATCCTCGGGCGGCGGCGGCGAGGCCGGCGCTAGAGCTTCAGGTAATCCCGCAGCCGCCGCGTCTGTGTGCGGCTGACCGGGATCTCCGTCGCCTTCTCGTCCTTCATCCTCAGGATGTAGTTCCGGCTGAACCAAGGGACGATCTCCTTGATCTTGTTGATGTTGACGAGATGCGAGCGATGCACGCGCCAGAAGACGGCCGGGTCGAGCCGCGCCTGCAGCTCGTCGAGCGTCCGATAGTTCGAGGTGCCCGGCATGCTGGTTCGTGACCACCGTGATGCTGTCGTCCGCGAGACGACGCGTAGAGGATTTCTTCCGCCTGCACGAGGAGAAACCGTTCGCCGACCTTGATCGCCAGTCGCTCCCGCCGGCTCTGCCGCTCGGACACGAGCTCGACGATCTTCTCGAGTTGATCGGCGCTGACGCTCGCGCTGCCGTTTTCCCGGTCCAGGTGGCGATCGAACGGAGATGCGCCGCCGGGCGCGCTGCAGCGCAATCTCGAGCCGCGCCTGATCGACCGGCTTCAGCAGGTAGTCGACGGCATTCACCTCGAACGCCGCGATCGCGTGCTGATCGTACGCGGTCACGAAGATAATCTGCGACAGCCGGTCCGCTGTCGAGCATCCGGCGCGCCACCTCGAAGCCCGGTGAGCCCCGGCATCTGCACATCGAGAAACACGCAGATCGGGGTGCAGGCGCTCGATGGTGGCGAGCGCCTCGACGCCGTTGCCCGCCTGACCAATCACCTCAACGCCGCCCACCTGGCCCGAGCAGGTACCCCAGCTCGTCGCGCGCGAGCTGCTCGTCGTCCACGAGTACGGTCCGCAGGTCCAGGTCGCTCAGAGAGGGACTCAGGCCGTGGCCCGCTCGGCGACGATCAGCTGCGGGATCTCGATCGCTCGCACACGTGCCCTGCCGGGCACGCTCTTCAGCTTCAGGTGGTAGTGGGCGCCGTAGATCGTCCGCAGCCGCTCGTTGACGTTGCTCAAGCCGATGCCGCCGCCCATGGCGTGTTCGAGCCGCTCCTCGCTCATCCCGAGCCCGTCGTCGATGCACCTCGATGACGGCGTGGCCGTCCCGAAGCGACTGTCCTTATCGTAATCCGGCCTTCGCCGACTTTGCGCGCCAGCCCGTGCTTGATCGAATTCTCGACCAGCGGCTGGAGAATCATGCTCGGGACGATGACGTCGAGCGTGTCGATGCTGATTTGCTTGTCGCACCCTGAGCTGGGGTCCGAAGCGCACGACCTCGATGTCGAGATACTCGTCGATCGACGGCCAGCTCCTCCCGCAGCGTCACGAAGTGATCGGTGCTGCGCATGAGGCGCCGCAGGAGGCCGGACAGCTTCGTGATCAGCATCCGCGCCGTTTCCGGCTGCGTGCGGATGAGCGAGGAGATGGACGTGAGCGTGTTGAACAGGAAATGCGGGTTGATCTGGCTGGCCAGCGCCTCGATCTTGGCGGCCAGGAGCAGCTTCTCCTGTTCCTGCAGGCGGTGCTCGATGCGCGCGTTGTTCCAGATCTTGATCGGCGTGGCGACCGCCAGGACCGTCGCGAGCAGCACGACGGTCAGCGTCCAGGCGAGCCGGGCGGCGAGCGGCAGGATAGAAGAGCCGCTGTGCTCGCCCCACCGCAGCGCCGAGCCCCTGCCGCAGCAGTTCGAGCGCGATCGGCGCCAGCAGCAGGATCACCTGCCAGTCGATCTGGAGGCCGCGCACCATCTGCCAGGCGCGGCGGTGAAGACCGCTGAAGATGAACGGCGAGAAGCGCCAGATCGCCTCCTTCGGACACAGCTCGCGCAGGCCGCCGCCGGCGAACCCGCATCCGACCGCGAACGGCAGCGCGATGAACTCGCCGTTGACCAGCGGCGGCAGGCCCACCATCGCGCCGACGATCGCGCGCCGGCATACGGCCCGGCGATCACCCCGGCGAGGAACGCGCCTTCGAGGGTCAGGTCAGCCGCCTTGTAGTTCAGCAGCAGACGCGCGATCACGCCGGCCGCCAGCGGAATGCCGAGCGCGAGCACGAAGACGAGCCGCTCGTGCCACGCCGCGCCGCTCGAAGATCAGCATGTGCCGGAACCGCCGGTAGCGCACGAGCATGGTCGCCAGCGCGGCCATGACCGCGAGCTTGACGACCAGCGTCGGTGAGCAGGACCTGCTCGGGCGCAGAGTGAGCTGGGCTTCCGGCATTGATTTACTTGATCTTATCGGCCGGTTACACTGAGAGCAATGGCTCTCATTCGACCGCCTCCTCGTCGGTTTCGCCACAACGCTGAAGCATCTGTTCCGGAAGCCGATCACGGTGAATTATCCGGAGGAGAAGTTTCCGATGTTTCCCGAAGTTCCGCGGCCAAGCAGGTGCTCATGCGCGACGAGAACGGCCTCGGAGAAGTGCGTGGCGTGCGGGCTGTGCTCGGTGGCGTGCCCGGCCGACGCGATCTACCTCGAGGCCGGCCGAGAACGACGGCACGGTGCATGGCCGGCCCGCGCTACGCGTCGGTCTACCAGATTCACAAGACGCGCTGCATCTTCTGCGGCTACTGCGAAGAAGCCTGCCCGTGTCGGCGCGATCTTCATGGGGAAGGACTACGAGCTGGCGGTCTACAGCAAGGACGACTTCGTCTGGGACAAGGCGGACCTGCTGGTTCCGGCGGCGAACACTACCCAGACAGGACAGGCAGGAAGGGCAGGATAGGCGGGATAGGCGGGAATGGCCCCTGTTCCTCCAGCCGTTCCCGCCCCTCCAGGCCCTCCGGCCCAGCCGGCTCTCCGCTCCATGCAGATAGGCGCCCTCGGCGACATCCACGGCGCGTTCGACGCGGTTCAGGAAATCATGGCGCGGCACGCCGAGCGTGCCGCTGTGGGTGCAGGTCGGCGACGTCGCGAGCAACGAGGGCAACATTTCACGCCGCTCCGGCCCTCTACTGGATCAAGGGCAACAACGAAGACTTCGATGTAGTGGCGGAGGCCCTCGCCGGCATCTCGCCGTCGCCGACGCTGCATCATCTGGCCAACGGCGGTCCTCATCAGGTCGGTTCGTGGCGCGTGGCGGCGCTCGGCGGGCACGTTCGCGCCGAGCTGGTATCGCACGCCGGCCTCGTCGCTCCCGCCGGCGCGGAGCCGGCGCGCACGGGCGGCGGCTCCGTGAAGCTCGGCAAAGAGCCGCGACGACAAGCGGCGCCACTTCGTGCGCGAGGAGATCGCCGTCTGCAAGAGCCTGAGCGGCATCGATCTATTCCTGACACACGAAGCGCCGCGGCCGTTCTATCCGGCGGGACGCCGGATCGACGCAGGCAAGACCGCGATCAACGAAGTGCTCACCGCGATGCGGCCCGCGCCTGCACCTCTTCGGCCATCACCACGAGTTCACCGACACGGTGCGCCACGGCATCCGCTCGATCGGCCTGGACGTCGTCACCGAATCCTATCTCTGATCGACGCCGAAACGTTCAGGTGCGAGAGACTCGACACCTGAACGCAGTGCATCTGGTAATCTGGTCATCTGGTCAATTGGGTATTGGATCACCACTCGATTACCCAATCACATTACCCGATTACCAGATCGATCCAATTACCCGATGCAAGCCATTCACCGACGCGCTCGAGAAGCGAGTCCTCGTCTGCGATGGGGCAATGGGGACGATGCTGTACGCGAAGGGCGTGTTCATCAACAAGAGCTTCGACGCGCTGAACCTCACGCAGCCGGAGATCGTGCTCGCCGTGCATCGAGGAATACGTGCGCGCCGGCGCCGACATCCTCGAGACGAATACGTTCGGCGCCAACCGCATCAAGCTCGGGTCGTTCGGCCTGGCCGAGAAGCTGCACGCCATCAACGTCGAAGGCGTCGCGAATCGCCCGCCGCGCGGCGGGGACGATGCCTACGTCGCCGGGTCGATCGGCCCGCTCGGGATCCGGATCGAGCCGTGGGGCAAGACAGGCGTCGACGAAGCGCGCCAGTAGCTTTCGCGAGCAGGCCAAGGCGCTCGTCGAGGGCGGCGTCGATCTGTTCATCCTGGAAACGTTCCGCGATCTGAACGAAATCGGCGCGGCCATCGACGCGGCGCGCGAGGTCGCCGACCTGCCGATCGTCGCGCAGATGACGACCGAAGAGGACGGCAACACGCTCGACGGCACGCCGCCCGAGCGCTTCGCTCCCGAGCTCGAACGGCGCGGCGCGACCGTGATCGGCGTCAACTGCGCCGTCGGTCCGGCGCCGATGCTCGAGACCATCGAGCGAATGGAGGCGGTCACCAGGCTGCCGGCTCTCGGCGCAGCCCAACGCCGGCAAGCCGAGGGACGTCGAGGGCCGCAACATCTATCTCTGCTCGCCCGAATACATGGCCTCGTACGCGCGCCGGTTCATCCTGCACAACGTGCGCGTCGTCGGCGGCTGCTGCGGCACGACGCCGGAGCACATCAAGCAGATCAAGGCGGCGGTGAGGGGCCTGCACGCCGTCGGCCACCGCGTCCGCCCTCGGAGCAGGAAAACAGCGAGGCGCCGACGGTCACGGCTCCGCCGGTGCCGCGCGAGCAGAAATCGCGTCTGGCCCGGGAGCTCACGCGCGGCGCGTTCGTGGTCGGCGATTGAACTGCTGCCGCCCCGAGGCTACGAGGCCGAGCCGGCGATCCAGCGCGCCCGCAAGCTCAAACAGCTACGGCGTGGACATCGTGAACATCCCGGACGGCCTTCGCGCGGGCGCCCGTCTGAGCGCGCTCTCCCTTGCCATGCTCATCGAGCAGCAGGCGGGCATCGAGACGCTGCTGCACTACTCCTGCCGGGATCGGAATCTGCTGGGCATCCAGTCCGACCTGCTGGGCGCGCACGCGCTCGGCCTGCGCAACCTGCTGCTCATCACCGGCGATCCAGGCCGCGTGGGCGACTATCCCGACGCGACCGCGGTATTCGACGTCGACTCGATCGGTCTGACCAACGTCGTCTCGCGCCTGAATCACGGCTGCGACATCGGCGGCCAGGCCATCGGCGCGCCGACCGCGTTCCACATCGGCGTGTCCTTCAACCCGGCCGCCTCGAACCTCGACGAGGAATTGCGCCGGTTCGACTACAAGGTCGAAGCCGGCGCCGAGTTCGTCGCTGACGCGGCCGATCTTCGACGTGCGCGAACTTCGAGCGCGTCCTGAAGCGTATCGAGTCCTCGGGGCTGCCTGTCGTCGCCGGGATCTTCCCGTTCGACAGCGTGCGAAACGCCGAGTTCATGGCCAACGAGGTGCCCGGGGTGCGCGTGCCCGACTCGATGATGGATCGTCTGCGCCGCGCCGACGGACAGGACGCCGCGGCGGCCGAGGGAATCGTCATCGCGCGGGAGATCGCCCAGCGCTTGCGCAGAACTGTGCAAGGCATCCAGGTGTCGACTGCATCCGGAAATATCGACACGGCTCTCGCTGTCATCGATGGACTTCGATGACGCTCGGATGTATAGTCGGTCGGTTCTGCTTAGGGCAAACGGTGGCACACCTCGTAAACCATTGATCACGAACGGCATCTACTGAGGCTCCTGATGGCTCTATTCGACACGCGTACGTCGGAAACTGACGAGCTCAGCGGGTCCGATGTGGCCACGCGTGCCTTGTCGGTGACGGCGGTCGAGAACGATTTCGTCGCTGGCGTGTACGAGAAGCTGGCCTCCGTCTACGACTTCACCTTCGGTCCGACGCTGCACGCGGGCCGCCTGCGAGCGATTCAGCGAATGGGGATCCGGCCGGGCGACCGCGTGCTCGAAGTCGGTGTCGGCACCGGCGATCAATGCCGGACTGTATCCGCGGGACTGCATCGTCACCGGAATCGACCTGTCCGGCTTCCATGCTGGAGAAGGCGCGCGAGCGCGTGGCCCGCAAGGACATCAGCAACATGCGCCTGCTCGAGATGGATGCCGCCGACCTGCGCTTCGCCGACGGCGCGTTCGACATCGTGTACGCGCCGTAGCTTGATTAGCGTCGTTCCCGATCCCATCACTGTGGCGCGCGAGATGGGCCGTGTGTGCCGGCCTGGCGGGCGCATCATCTTCCTCAACCATTTCCGCAGCCGCAATCCGCTGCTGGCCTCGATCGAGCGTGCGATTTCGCCGTTCACCGTGCACATCGGCTTCAAATCGGATCTCGACCTGCCGGCGTTTCTCGCCCAGGCGGATCTCGAGCCGATCTCGATCGAAAAGGTCAACATTCCCCGGATCTGGTCGCTTGTCACTTGTGTCAAGGAATGAGCCTGAGCCGGCCCTGGCTGGCTCTTGTGCTCGCGCTCTTCTGCCTGCCGCTATTCATCGGTCTCGGCCGCGCTGGATATTCGCGACGACGAAGCGATCTACTCCTTCGCCGTCGAGCGAATCCTCGAGATCGGGCGACTGGCTGGCCCCGCAGAGCAGTCCGCACGAGGACGCTGGGCCTTTCTCGAGAAGCCGCCGCTGAAGTTCTGGATCGTGGCCGCGCCGATTCCGGTTCGGCCTGCTCCCTCATAACGAGTTCGGGATCAGATTCTGGGACGCGTTCTTCGGCGCCGTCGCATTTGTCTACGTCTTCGCTGATCGGATCGCGTCTCCTCAGCGCCTTCTGTGGCGCTGTCGCGGTTCTCGTGCTGTTCGGCACGACCCCCTGCTCTTCGTTCACGGTCTCCGCAGCAACAACATGGAAGCGGCGCTGGTGCTGGCCTACTGTGGCGGGGGTGTTTCATTTTCTGGCTTGGACCTCATCCAGGCGCAAGGCAGGCGCGCGCCGCTCATGCGTTCGCGGCCGGCCTGTTCTTCGTGCTGGGCTTCATGACGGAGTTCGTCGCGGTGGCGTTTCTGCCCCTGGTGCTTGCCATCGCCACGGTTGTCGTCCCGGATGCACCGGCGAAAGCTCAGACGGGACTGGCTCCTCTGGGTGGAGGTAGGTGCGGTCTGCCTGGGACTCATTTGCGCCGTGGTTCCTTTGGGCCTGGCGACAGTGCGGCAGCTTCTTCTGGGAGACCATTCTCCGCGAAGCCGTCTATACGAGATTCACCGCCTCTTCCTCGATCCCACACACGTTCACCCTTGATATTTCTACCTGACGACCATGTAACTCGCGGTTCACCACCTACGGCTCCAGCCGTGCTCGTGCTGGCGGGATTGAGTACGCTGACCGTGCAGACGGTGCGGCGCCGCTGGCCTGAAGGGCTTGTGGTTCCTTCTCTGGTGCGCTGTCCCGTTGCTGTTGATCTCGATGGGTAGCGTCGAAGCTCTATCACTACGTCTATCCGTTCCTGCCGCCCGCTGGCGCTCGCTGCCGGTTATGCGGCGGGGCTCGCATCCATGCTCGCCGCGGCGCCATTCCAGCGGATCGATGCCAGTCGCTTCAGGAGCACGCCGCTGCGCGCTGGCCGCGAGCCGTCGCGGCAGGCAGGCGCCCGGCGGTCCGGGTCCTGCTCCTGACAGTTGCGGTGACGGCCGTCGGTATCGCCATCGTGACGCTCGTCCGGGGTCCCATCCGAATCACGATCGGAGACCCAGCGACGTGTTCAAGAGCTCCGGTGTGTTTCGTCCGCTTCTCATCGCGGTCGTCTTCGGCCTCGCCGCCGGCGCCGGCCGCATGGGGACGAAGGTGATCGTGGCCGTGCTGGTGATGGAGCGCGCTGCCGCTGCCGGCCTACCGGCAATCGCTCGGCCGATTGAACGCCGCCAAGCACCCGATGCGAACGGCGCGCGATTGCATCGCGCAGGTGCAGGCGCGAACCGCGGGCTTGCCGGGTGGGCTGCTACGTCGATGCTCCTCCGCAGAACCTGCCATACCCGCACTACTATTATTTCCGGACCATCCGGCCGTGGATCCGGTCCGAATCGCCCTCGCCCGCACGCTTGCAGCGCTATCTCTACGATGCGGCGGAATTGCGGCCCATTCTCGTATGGGAGCCGACCTATCAGGAATTCCGGCATCGTTCGGATATGGCCGAGACAGCTGGCGCGCGACCACACACCCTCGCCGTCCAATGATCGTGTTCGAGGATATCGCCAACAACCTTTTCCTGCTGCTGCCGGGTCCCTATGCGGCGTGCAGCCCAGAGTCAGCAGGGCTGATCGCGCGTCGCGTCCCCTTCGCGTCGCCGCAGGGCCCGTGTGCCGTTGCGCGTGCCTTGACGCGAACGGCGCCGAGCGGCAGAGCCGATCCCGATCGCCCATGGCGCCGACAGTGCCCCTCACGCTTTCGATCGTCGTCCCGGCGTTCAACGAAGAGCGCCGGCTGGCCGCGACGCTCGCGACGTTATGCGAATAGCCTCGGCCGGCAGCCTCGGGACTGGGAGGTCCGCGTTGTCGACGATGGATCGGGAGACGACACCGCGGGCATGGCCGAGTCGTTCTCGGCGACCCAGCCGCGAGTGGTCGTGCAGCGCGAGCCGCACCGGGGCAAGGGCGGGGCGGTGAAGGCCGGACTGACCGCGGCGCCAGGCGAGTACCGGTTCATCTGTGACGCCGACCTGTCGATGCCGGTGGAAGAAATCAGCCGGTTCCTGCCGCCGCTGGCCACTGGCTTCGACGTCGCAATCGGCAGCCGTGAAGGACGGCTCGCCCGGCGCGTAGGTGAACCCGCGTACCGCCATCTGGCGGGACGTCTCTTCAACTTCATGGTGCAGCGTCTCGCGCTCCCGGGGATCGAGGATTCGCAATGCGGGTTCAAGATGTTCACGGCGAAGGCCGTGTCGGTCATCTTCCACTGGTGAGCGTCGACGGCTGGGCGTTCGACGTGGAAGTGCTCACCATCGCACGGCAGCAGCGCCTCAGCGTGATTGAGGTGCCGATTGAGTGGCATTACCGCGCCGATTCGCAGCTCTCCATTCTCAAGGACGGCGCCGGCATGCTTCGTGAGCTGCTGCGCATCAGGTGGCGCGCGCTCCGCGGCGTCTATCGCGCAAGCGCCATGAAATTTCAGAGTTGCAGATTTCAGATTGCAGATTGAAACCGCACATTGTCAGCCAATCTGAAATTCGATCTGCAATCTGAAATCAGCAATCTGCAATTTCAAGTATCCGATCCGCGACGACTGCCGCTCCGTTGGTGTCGGGCGTTGCGGGCGGGGGCGGCTGCCGGAGTACGGCAGTCACGGCATCGGCCCAGCAGCCCGTCCGCAGATCGTCCTGTGGAAGGTAACGGCAGCGCAGCACCCGCGGCATCTCGGCCACGAGCACGTCGTACTCGGCAAACCGGCCTCGCGAGGTATAGAGGAGCGCCGGGCCGTTGGCGATGCATTCCGACACGATCCCGTATCCGGGCTTGGAGACGACGACGTCCGAGGCGGCCACGAGATCTTCGTACTGGAGACCCCGATCGGCGAGCAGCTCGGTCGTAAACCGCCGCAGCCGGCCGGCCGACGCCGGTACCTCCGGCATCTCGTAGTCAGTCGTCACCAGCGTGAGTGACGTATTGCGGGCCACATCGTCGTGACCGCAATCCGGAATCATGGCCGCCGAACGACGCCAGGACGATCGGGGCGTCGCCGTCGAGCGCCATCGCACGCCGTGCCTCTGCACGTCCCAGTTTCGATCGCCGTGCGACGAGGGAACGGTGCGCGTCACCCCGCCATGGCTTCGAAGCCCCTGCCGAGCGGCAGCCGCAGCGCGTGAGTCGTGCACGCGTAGGCGCCCGCGAATGAGGTCGAGCACCCCCGGCGCCAGGCGCTCGAACTGAGGATAGATTTCGTAAATCCAGTCCCAGGTGAAGTTCGCGAGCGCGATCGACCGGAATCCCTGCCAGCTTGAGGCGGCAAAGGCGAGTGGTGGCACATCGCCGACGATCACCGACGCGCCGGCGGCCCTCAACAGGGCCGATTCACCCTCGACGCGCCGGTCGAAATCGGCGTAAAAGCGCGCCGCGCGGCGGGCCGTTTCGTCCTCATCGAGGTGCAGGCTGTCGATTTGAGCGACGCCGCTGTCCACCTCCACAGGCTGCAGCTCGATCGGCCCGCGGACCGAACGCTCGAAGAACCATCGCGGCACTGAGGTCCGGGCGATGATTCGCGCTCCGGGGCGCTTGACCAGGATGGTGTTGATGACTTCGATGTCGCGCGTCGCGTGCCCGAAACCATGGCCGGACGTATAGAAAACGATGGTCATCGGATCGGAAATTTGCGGATTTCAGATTGCAGATTTCAGATTGCATTGCAAATTGACTGCTAATCAGAAATCTCCATTTGCAATCTGAAATTCAATCTGCAATCTGCAATCTGAAATCTGCAATTTCACTGGTGCTTTGGCGGGAGCGCCACCTTGAGCGCCTCCTCCAGAGTGGCCACCGGCACGAACTGCATCCCTCCCTGACTTCACGAGGAAGCTCCGCCAGATCTGGCTTCGTTCAGCGCCGGGAGCACGAACGTCTTGATGCCGTAGCGGCGTGCCGCGAGCGCCTTCTCGCGGATGCCGCCGACGGGCAGAACGAGGCCGCTCAGGGTGATCTCGCCCGTCATCGCGACATCCCTGCCGAACCAGCTGCTTCCTGAGCGCCGACACGATCGCAGTGGCCATCGTCACGCCCGCCGAGGGACCATCCTTGGGGATCGCCCCCGCGGGCACGTGCACGTGCAGATCGTGGCCGTCGAGGGTTTCGGCCGGGATCCCGAGCTCGGCAGCCGACGCGCGGATATGGCTGAGGGCCGCGCGCGCCGACTCCTGCATCACGCTTCCAAGTTGTCCCGTCAGGATCAGGTTGTGATGTCCGGACGGCAGGAGGGTCGCCTCGACGAACAACACGTCGCCGCCCGTCTCGGTCCATGCCACGCCGGTCGCGACGCCGGGACGGGACAGGCGGAAGCCGGTTTCCTGATGAAACCGCGGGGGCCCCAGGTAATCGGGCAGGTCCGCGGCGCGAACGGTCACGGCCTGTTCCTCCCCGCCCGGCACAGCGGCGGCGCGCGCGGCAATCTTCCGCGCGACCGCGCCAATCTGGCGCTCGAGATGGCGCACGCCCGCCTCGCGTGTATCTCGGTCACGAGTCGCCGGATCGCGTCGTCTTCGATCGTCACCTTGGCCGGGCCGAGGCCATGTTCCTCGATCTGCCGCGGCACGAGGTACCGCCGCGCGATGTGAAGCTTTCCTCTTCGCTGTATCCGGCGAGCGGGATGATTTCCATCCGGTCGAGCAGCGCGGGATGAATCGTCCCGAGCTGATTGGCCGTGGCGATGAACAGCACCTTGGACAGGTCGAATGTTGATCTCGAGGTAGTGATCGCGGAACGAGTGGTTTTGCGACGGATCGAGAACCTCGAGAAGGGCGGCGGCTGGATCGCCCTGAAACCCCGCGCTGACCTTGTCGATCTCGTCCAGCATGAACACGGGGTTCATCGCGCCCGCCTGTTGCAGGGCCTGGACGATGCGTCCCGGAATCGCCCCGATGTAGGTGCGCCGGTGCCCACGGATTTCAGCCTCGTCGCGCACGCCTCCCAGCGAGATCCGCACGAACTTCCGGTTCATGGCCCTGGCGATGGACTGGCCGAGCGATGTCTTGCCGACGCCCGGGGCCCGACAAAGCACAGGATCGGGCCCTTGAGGGACAGCGATCCGCTCCGCCGCGCCTTCAACTTCTGGACGGCCAGATATTCGACGATGCGCTCCCTGACCTTGTCGAGGTCGTAATGATCTTCATCGAGCACCTGGCGCGCGCCGACCGGGTCGAGCCGGTCTTCCGTCGTCTTCGACCACGGGACCTCCAGCACCCAGTCGAGATAGGTGCGGATCATTTGATATTCGGGCGATGCGGGCGTCATCCGCTCCAGGCGGTCGATCTCGCGCGTGGCCACGGCAGCCACGTGCTCCGGGAGGCCGGCTTCGGCGACCCGTCTGCGCAGTTCCTGCGCCTCCGGCTTCTCGCCTCTCGCCAAGCTCCTCCTGAATGGCCTTGAGCTGTTGGCGGAGGAAGTTACTGGCGCTGCGCCTCGGACATGTCCTGCTGCGCCGCCGATCTCGATTTTGCCCTTCAGCTCGAGCAGCGCGATCTCGCGGTTGAGAGCCGTCGCGACCGCCTGCAGCTTTTCGGTGAGGCTGTCGCTCTCGAGGATGTGCTGCTTTTCGTCTGCCTTCATGTCGAGCAGGCTCGACAAGCAGATAGGCCAGGCGCAGCGGGTCGTCGATGCTGCCGACTATTCCATGCAGCTCCTGCGAGAGTCCGCTAGCAATAGCTGCAACTGAACGCTAATTAGA
>ERZ1370068.799-contig-10732_pt1 | contig 26979 bp, 41 predicted proteins | sample MGYA00561227_ERZ1370068 | MGnify/ENA primary metagenome ERZ1370068 (study PRJEB38410, sample SAMEA6850437) | metagenome | study: Metagenomic assessment of the ecological functions of the soil: analysis of the soil microbiota associated with the...
GATGTTTCATTTGGTTGTACTTGTACTCGTGCACAAAAGAAACACCGAGAGAATATTTTAATATCCCCAGTGAATCAACTTTAAAATTATTTTATGAACTTTTGTTATTAAATAGAAGTAAAATATTAGTTTTTATTCCGGAAATTGCACTTTTATACAGAATTTATGGGAGATAAACTTATATATATGAGATTAAAACTAATTTGGTATCCTTTATTAAATCGATATAAATTAGAAGAAGATATGTCTTTATTAGGAGAGAAAACATCTAAAATGATGTCTGTAAGAAGATTAAAAGATAAATTTATTTTAAAAAATTAAGAGAGATGGAAATTTTGAGAGATATAGATGATATTGATATAGATTAAAGTTATTATAAAATAAGTAAAATTATTAAGAATTTTTCATTTATTTAAGTGAAAAATAATTTACTATTTTGTTTATTATCAAAATAAAGTTTTTACTAAAATTATGGAAATTCTACCAACAGGGATTTTGTAATCTTTATCTACAAAATATCCAGTGGTAACTTCTGATTGATGCGATGCAAATGCAGATAATACTTCTTTTTTTCTTTTTCAGGTACATTAAAACTATCTAATGTATTTGATAATACTTTTGCTGTTTCAACAAATTCAATAGTAGAAATATGTAATTTCATATGAGCATTTTCTAATCCGAATGGAAATTTACCAGCACGAGTTGGAGTATAAGTATATTTTACCTCCACTAACCGCAGCATAACCAAAGAGTCCTCATAAATTTAAGACCTGAAAGTCTATCTATATGGATTTGCATACCAATCATGAAGATAAGGATTTTTAGTATTTTTTCCTACCATCTCATTTTCAACTAAATCATCACTAAATTTATTAATTACAGCAGCAATATTAAATACACCTCCTAATCTATCATATAAAGATTTTTCTTTAGGTTTACTTTCTATATTCGTACTTTGTGCAATATAAGTAAAAATGCATATTAAAACAATTAAAATTATTAGCTAATACCACTTTTGCGCAGAGCGCAAAGCCTCGCGTTTTCGCGAGGTCCATATTTGAATAAAAATAAGGATTATTTTTTCTTAATTATTAAGAAAAATAAATATTACGCGCTTTTGCGCTGTAGTGCTAACGCACCGCCCTGCGGTGCGTTTGTATAGAAATTTGATTATATTTAAGGAATAATTTTTTGTAAAAATTATATTTATTTTTATCTTTTTAAAAATTTATAATATTTCAAATTGCAAATGAATGCAGATATTTTATCGCAAATTTTCAGTTATATTAACGATGGATATACTTTATAAAACCACCATTTTTACATGTAAAAATTGGTATAATATAATTAACGATAAGCATCCAAATTTATGGAGAAAATGTTGTCATATGCTAAGTACAATTTTAAAATTTTATCCCAAAACCTTGACCTCGCGTTTTACGCGAGGCTTTGCGCTCTGCGCAAAAGTGGGATGGAATTTCATTCTCCTTCGGTCGACCCGCGGAGCGATGCGTCAATCATAATTTAACGATGAATATAATTAATAATAATCCAAATAAAAATTGGTGTTGGATTGCAATATCAAGGAATCCTAATATAACAATGGAGGATATTAGTAATAATTTAGATAAACCATGATATTGGACAAGTATATCAAAAATCCTCAATATTACAATGGAAATAATAAGTAATAATCCAGATAAACCATGGGATTGGTTTTATATATCAAAAATCCTAATATTACAATGGAAATAATAAGTAATAATCCAGATAAATTGTGGACCTCGCGTTTTACGCGAGGCTTTGCGCTCTGCGCAAAAGTGGTATAGTGTATCACAAAAATACTAATTTAACAATGGAAATGATAAATAATAATTTAGATAAACCTTGGGACTGGAGTGAAATATCACAAAATCCTAATATAACGATGGATATAATAAATAACAATTTAGATAAACCATGGGATTGGGAAATCAACAGTTGATTATGAGTTTCGAAATTTTAAGAAAAGTTTTAAAATTTCACTAATGTTAACTTAGTTAAAGAGATATTATTTCATAAATAAGTTAGGATCTAGTTCTAAATATGTTGGAGTATCTTATAGTAAAAAGAGTGAAAAAATGGGCATCAGAACTTACATTAAACAGAAAGACTACAGTTTTTGGTAGATTCGATACCGAAATTGAAGCTGCAGAAGCAAGAGAAAAAGGACTTATAGAATTAAGTGCCAAACAAAAAGTATAAACTCTACTTTTTCTGAAAAATAAATTATACATACATTCTTTTCTTTTGAGTATTCAAAAGAAAAATGAAATTAATATTAAGAAAATTATTAATATTATGAAATGTCACGCCTTCGAAGCAATAAGATTCGCACGTTAGTAGAGAAAAATTATACATGTGAAATATGCAATAAAAATTTTACTACTAAATTTATGCTAAAAAATCATTTTAAAACTAATATTCATAAAAAGAATACCAAATTACCTAAAGAAAATACCAAATTACCTAAAGAAAATGAATTTTTTTAATGAAGATATACTCCAAAATATTCTTTTGGCAGTTGATTTTGATTCATTAATAAATTTATATCTAACAAATAAATTTTTAAAAAATTATTGGAAAGTAAAAATATAATAGTTCATTTATCAAATAAATTTAATATTATCGACGTCGGCGACGTATATACATGCGAAGATACATATATCATTGGAGTGCCAGATAATTTTTCTAAATTAGTAGAAAATTATGGAAGTTTTATGGTACCAAATTTTTAACGCATAATTATAACTATATAGATAAAGCATTGCAATGTGAATGTAGACCAAAGGACGGGGAAATAGTGTATTACACTCATTTTAATGGAGGATATCCATATAAAGTTACTATAAACAAAAATATTGTAAAAATATTTGAACAAGGTAAAAAAGATAAATGAATGTTTATCAGAGGGAGAAGAAAGCAGTAACGAGTGTTTATCAGAGAGGAAAAAACAGTGAATCTTTTTATGAAATAGAAATATCTTTATATATATGTGAAGATATTTTTGTCGGCAAAAGCTCCAGGAAATGAAATTAGTCATTTAAATGATAATTATGATAATTTATTATACAAATATGTAGGAAATACAATTTTATTGCATATAAAAGATAAAGAATATATTTATATATGTGGGATTTTAACTGTTGATTTTCATTAATGAAATTTAATGAAATTATTATTAAATTTAACGGATTTTGACTTAATTTTTATTAAAATTTTTTAAAATTAAGTTAAAGAAATTATAAACTAATATTGTTGATATTTTCTATCTCCTTCGGTCGACGCTCGCGTAGCGATGCGTCAACCTTTAAAAATTTTTGTAACGATAACCAAGTTGCATTTCCAAAATTTTTATTGAAACCTACGCTTAGGTTGACGCATCGCTACGCGAGCGTCGATCGAAGGGAGACACGAAATTCGTAGAATTTCATTGTCTAAAGTAGCGGAAAATATATTCTTTTACATCTCTAGCTAAAATTACAAATTATGTCTCTTCTATTGGGAATAATAATGTGCCTTATCCTTATGCTATTGATGAATATAATAATATTTATTTATTAGTTGAATACGTTGTTATACTATCTAATATAAATTTATTAATGAAAATGCCAATAAATAATGATGAACCTTATTGTTATTATTATGATAAAATAGAAGACAAAGACCTTTTGAATTTTCCTCTAGTTAAATTCAAACCAACTATAATACATGTTGTAGATTTTTACAGCAGCAATATTAAATACAACAGCAATATTCTTAAATTTGCTTTTTGATTATTTTAATTAAATATATTAATTTTTAACTTTATAAAGTTAAAAATTATTACAAAAACTATAGCCAGAAAATGTTAAAAATCTATAAATACGTTTATTTTTCAGTCCCGCAATAGTACACAATATAAATTGGCGCAAAAATAATGCCATTAAAAATGAACCTAAATCAAAGCCGTTATTACGTTTAAATGACAAATATAAAGCCCATAACTGAATAGTCAATACAAGAAGTTGTACAAGAGGATTATTTTGTATCCAAAAAACATAATTAGTTATTTATAATAATATAAAAAATTAAAAATTATAATTATAACTCTGAAAGATGATACAAATTTAATAAATATTAGTCTATTAATAAATTATATGGAAAATAATAATAATAAAATTGGTCCTATTGATATGTTAATGATTTCTGAAGCGGTAAAAAAAGAGTTTTAGCTTTATTAAAAAAATAAAAAACATAAATTCGAGAATTACGCCGCTAGTTCTACGAGTCAAAAACAAATTCAAAAGAATATAATGATTTTTCGATACCAACTTATTTTCCTTTTCATAATTAAATTTAAATGTGTCGAAGGGGATAAATCAAAATTATCAAATGAAGTTTTTAGAATGATATCAGTTACAATTATTTTAAACAATGTTTACAAAAGCAGTAATATTCTTAATCAAAAAGATAATTTAATTGATGAATGTTCAACATGGCGACAAGGTTCGGATTCAAAAACTGTAACAGTAATATCTGAATTTTTATGATAAAGAAACATTATTATCTGCACTGTATAAATTATCAGGCTATAAACAACAAAAATATCAAAAAATGGGGATTTTTTTGTGATTTTAAAATCATTTAAAAAATATTTAATTACATTCTTACATTGAAAGATAAAAATTGAATTATTTTTATCATTTATTAATTTTTTTGCACAAAACATTTAAAATTTTATTAGATTATTAAAATTTATTCCATATTATATGGAAACTGATTTACAAAGTGATACATTAACTAAATTTGAAAAAAACTGTGGAATGTGAGTAAAGCATTTATTGAATATTATGGATTAGCAAATCTTCATATAAAAAGTTATAATCATTTTATTGAACATGTACTCTTATGATTATTGAAGATAAAAGGAAATTTTAATGTTATAGATGATGGGAATGTTCATTCAGTATCAATAACAAATCCTTATTTTCCTTCGTCCTTCGCATAAAGAATTGAATGAAGATATAATAGATATTTATCCCAAATTATGTTTAGATAGATCAATTAATTATGTATCTGGTTTATATTGTGATTTTACATATAAAGGTCCAGATAATCAATTAAATATCTGGAAGAAAAAACATATAGGTGATATTCCTATAATGGTTTTATCAAATTTATGTAATCTTTCTCCTATTAAAATGATCATGAAAAAATTGCATCTTTAAGGGAGAATATCCATGAAGAAGGTGGTTATTTTGTTTTAAAAAGTGCGCTCAAAAGGAAGAAGTGCAGCTAAAATTTTAATTCCTCAAGTTCATCAATCTCATAATAAAAATTTATGTATTTCAAGGTAAAGCAACATCTAAAACAGGAAAACCACGTTTTGCTATATTTGCAGAAATTCGTTCAGGCAGTTTAAATTCTTATAGTAAACCAACGCAAGTAGGAATAATAAGAAGAACAAATTTAATAACTGTTACAGTACCAAGTGTTGAAAATGATACAATTCCATTAGGAGTATTATTTTCGTGCATTAGGTGCTAAAAATGAACAAGAAATGGCAGATTGTATTTTTCAAACTGAATGGTTTCTTGAACCTCCTACTGCAAATCATAGAGATGCAATTTTATTATTAGTAAAATCATTAGAACAAAGTTGGCAAATTGATACTCAAGAATCTGCTTTAGATTATATTGGAAAACGGAGAACAAAAAATATACAGATGAAGAAAGTGAAAGTGAAGAAGAACTTTCAAAAAATAGATATTGCTTTATCTTTATGGAAAGAAGAAGAACCTCCCGTTAAAAAGCTAATAAATATGTTGATTATGCCAAACATAATTTGTCAACCTCTTTTTACCTCATATAGGTATGACCGAAAACGTCTTTTCCTGAAAATGTATTTTTTAGGTTATATGGTAAGAAAATTATTATTATGTTATTTTAAAATTTTACCTATTGATGATAGAGATCATTTTGCCCATAAAAGAATTCATACACCAGGTATTTTATTAGCTACACAATTTTATAAAGCTTTTGGGCAAATGACTCATAAAATTATAGCTTCAATGAAGAATGATATTAAGAAAAAAACTTTGTTAATGTTTATTTCTTATATAACATTACCATCAGTTATTACTAGTGGTTTAAGTGCAGCCATTTCAGCAAATAAATGGCATAAGAAAGGTCCTATTCAAGGTATATCACAAGAATTAGATATATTTAATAGGGCTTCATTTATTTGTACATATACGTAAATTTTCATAAATTTACCAAAAGATGGAAGTAAAATTGAATTACCAAGACAACTTACATGAATCTCAATTGGGTACACATTGTCCTTTATGAAACACCAGAAGGTAAAAGTGTAGGATTAACACAAAGTTTAGCTATGGATGCTATAATTACTGTTGGTTCTGATTCTAAACCTATAATTGAATTATTAAAAGATATGGATATTATTCATATTCAAGATATAACTAATAGGAATAATTTTCTTAGAAATATTAGAATTTTCGTAAATGGAGCTCCTCAAGGTTATACTCATAATCCTCATGAAATAGTGAAAGAATTACGTACAATGAGAAGAAATGGGTCTATTGATTCAGAAATTTCAATTTCACTTGATTTAATAAGTGAAGAAATTCGTATTTTTACTGATAATGGTCGTATATGTAGAGGGGTTATTATTTTAAATGAAGGTCAATTTCTTTTAAATGAAAGTATCCTTGATAATATAGAAGGTCATAAATCTTTATACGGAGAGTGTAATAAATGGATAAATTTACTTAAAAATGGATATGTGGAAATGCTTTGTAAAGATGAAGAAGAATATTTAAATGTTGCAGTTTTACCTAGCGATTTAGAGAAGATTAACAAAAATGATAGAAAAAATATATACACATTGTGAAATGACTCCAGATATGTTATTAGGTGCAGGTATTAGTACGAGTCCTTTTAGTGCAGCTTCTAATCAAGCTCCAAGATGTATATATCAGGCTAGTATGGCAAAACAAGCTATTGGAGTCTCTGGATCTAATCATTTATTTCATAGACGTGGTAAATGGCATTCTTTAGTTTATCCCCAAAAACCTATAGTAAGTACTAGAATTAGTCGTCAATTAGATTTTAGTAATGAACCTATGGGTCAAAATGCAACTGTATTAATAATGCCTTGGTATGGTAAAAATCAAGAAGATTCATTAGTTATGAATGAAGGAGCCATTAATAGAGGTTTTATGTGTACATACACTCTATATAGCACATGAAGCAACTATAAAACATGGACCTCCCTCGCGAAGTTCGTCTTTGATGAATCCAATTAGAATTGATAATGAGCATTCCTCTCCCTTCGGTCGATTCTCGCGGAGCGATGCGTCAATTGATTCTACTATTAGTACTAATACTACTATAACAAATTCTAACCGTGTTTGAAAGATTTGAAATACCTAATTCTAAAGATTGTAATGATATGAAAGGAAATACTAATAAATTAATTCAAAATAATCAATGGTGTTATGTCCCATGTGATATTGAAGTTGTTAAAGGTGATATTTTAATTGGTATGACTGTTAATTATGGAAATAGTTCTAAAAATACAATTAATCAATCAATATATACAAAAAATAAAACGAATATAAGTGCTATTTATGACCAAAAATGGCCAGCTATTGTTCATTCACTTCAATGTGGTATTAATGGGGATGGATATATGTATATTAGATTAGTGACTAGACAATACAGAAAACCCGTTCTTTGAGATAAATTTTGTTATACTGATAATCATCAAGTTCTTACTACTAATGGATGGATAAAAATATCAGATATTACTACAGAACATAAAGTTGCTTCATTAAAAAACGATATACTTATATATGAAAACCCAACTTCTGTTATGTCATTTAAATTAGAAGAAGAGGAAAAACTTGTTCATGTTTTTAGTAATCAAGTTGATTTATGTGTAACAGGCAACCATAATATGTATGTAAAAACTAGATCAGTGTAAATTCTATGAGATGATTGAAGCGCAAAAATTATTTGATAAACATGTCCATTATAAGAAAAATGCTGAATGGGATTGTATCGGTCTTAAATATTTTGTATTACCAGAAATATTTTACAAAAATCAAATAACATAGAAATATATTATCCTGAAAGAAACGTTTCAATAGAAGATTGGTGTATGTTTTATGGTTTATGGTTAGCAGAAGGGTGGACAAGAAAAACTTCTGTAGATTTGGCTGTAAAATAAATCTAGAGTATTAAAAAGCTCTTGAGCCCGCTCTCATAAAAATGAAATTCAAATATACACTACAAAAAACCTGCAAATTATCTATTCAAGATAAACAACTCGCTAGATTTATGGAACCATATGGTGTTGGAGCTATTAATAAAAAAATGCCAGAGTGGGTATGGAGTCTTAATAAAAATCAATGTAGAATTCTTTTTTGCAAGGTATGTTATTAGGCGATGGGAATATGAACTGCAATACTCCTATGTATACTACATCAAGTGTTCAATTAAAAGATGATGTAATGAGATTAGCGTTACATTGTGGGTGGGCAGCAAATGCTAAAATTAAAAGTTTAGCCGGAACACATAAAATTATTTGGGGAAAAGATAGCGTAACCCATGCAGATTCATGGACAATAACAATAATTAAAACACAACTAAATCCCGCCGTTAATAAGCATATTAAAAATCAACAAATTTGGGAAGAATTTAAAAATCAAAATGTTTATTGTTGTACTGTTCCTTCAGGATTATTATATGTTAGAAATATTTCTGGTCCTTCCTCAGAAACCAGTTTGGTGTTCCAATTCCGCTATGCACGCCCAAAAGGGGACAGCTGGAGCTATTTATCCAGAAGAAATGATGCCATTTCTTAAAAGATTAGGATATTCTCCAAATATTTTATTAAATCCTTTAGCTTTCCCAAGTAGAATGACTATAGGAATGTTTTTAGAATCTTTATTAGGTACATCATTAGCTTCAAGTGCGTTAAAATGTCCTGAATATAATTTACCTTTATGTTTAGATGGTGACCCGCGTTTCACGCAGGTCGAGGGCGAAGCCCGAGACACATCGCGTAGCGAGCGTCGACCGAAGGGAGGGGAAGAATCTCGTTCTTGTTGTATAACAACTGATGTTGATTCAAGTTTATTATCTTATCCTGAAGATTTTGATCCAAATAAAGATTATAAATTTGGTTTGAACGGGGGATGCAAGTCCTTTTGATAAAAGTTTTTCAATACATCGTTGTATAAATGCATTAAAAAGATGGGTATTGATGGGTTTTCAGATGAAGAAGTTATTAATCCAATAACTGTGCCAAGTATTGGAAATGGCCAGTTTTTAATGGGACTGTTTATTATGGAAGACTAAAACATATGGTGGTGGATAAAATACATGCACGAGCAGATGGAAGTATGCATGCTCTCCATCACCAACCTACAGAAAGGAAGAAAAAAAGAAGGGAGGATTCAGAAACGGACACATGGAAAGAGATGCAGTCCATTTTGACACTCTTATAGTCTCTCCGGGAAGGAGTTTCAGTTAAAATAAATACTTTGCAACACCTCATAAAGTTTGGGGCTGGAACATAGATTCTAATGGACTTGAAAAATCTAAACAAATAAATTTCGGTATAACTAATGAAGCCGAAGATATATTCATTATGACTTTACAAGACGGAAGAACTATAAAGGGTCACAATATCATCCTTTTCTTACTGAAGATGGTCAATATACTGATATGATAAAGCGCTTAATAAAAACAGATAGAATATTATGCTCTGTTAGTAGACCTTTTGTTAATTTTGATGAAGATATGGAAACTTGTGAAAATTTTGAATGGACATTAGATTTTTTAAGAGTATACAAAAAGATAATAGAGAAGCAACAGATTATGGGATAATAAAATTTACTTTAGCTTTAGCAAGAATAATAGGGTGGGTCATAACGGATGGACATGTACGTGCATAAAGGAAATGATGTATACGTATTTATGGGTCATAGTGTAGATGTAGATACAATATTAGATGATATATATATGATAACCAAATTACGCCCAGAATATACCATCAAAACATCAGTAGAAGGTGGATATTGTTATGAAATTAGATTACCAATAAATTTAGCAAAAATCCATACTATGGGTGTAATAAAAAGGGGCAAAAGTTACTAAAAATCATTTTTCCCTGATTTTGTTAATGAGAATACACGCCTTTGCCAATTCTGAGAGAGTTTTTAGAGGATTATTTGGAGGTGATGGACACACAGTATGTTTATCAAAACATCGAGATAAATACGATTTAATAAAAATCTGTTGCAATATCTTGGACTAGAGATATTGATAATTTATCATCACTAAAAATACAATGGAATTACTAAAAATTATTAAGTAGATTTGGTATAGAATCTAGCATACAAAATTCTAAAGAAACAACTGATTCAAAAAATCAAACGGCAAAAAATCATCGCGAAATCGTTCTCAGTATCCCACTCACTCATCTTATAATTTTTGCAGAAAAATAGGATTTAGATATTGCGAACATAAATCAATTAAATTAGATGTAGGTGTAAGTTATAGAAGATTTAGAGAAGGGGGTACTTCAGACAAAGGGCTTGGATAGCAAATAGAGTAAATGATATATGTAAATATAAAGAAAAATATTATTCAAATCCAAAGGTAAAATTAGAACACAAAAAGCTATAGACCAAGCCATAGAAGAATTAAAAATGATTGAACCTATTTTACATGAAAAATCAAAACCCAATCATAAAATTATTGGAAAAATTAATATTAGAAACTCAAAATAATGCATTTAGATGTCAAGGTTTTCCAATAGTAGGAGATTATTTAAAAGAAATTTGTGCACTGCCCATGTTTTTAGATGAAAATGATCCAGAGCATAAACATCAGTATATGGAATCGCTGAAAGAAACTAAATACATTCCTGGATATTATCTTCGTATTCTTGAAATTAAAAATACTAAAATAAAAGAAAAAATGTATGATATTACTAGCTGGTACAGAATCACATGGCAAAGTGGAATGGTTGTTCATAATTGTATGTTAGCTCCAAGGAGTTCCAGAATGGTACAAGATCGTTTACTTTATCAATCTGATGGCTGATATTGCATGCCCGTTTGCCAAATTTGCGGATTACAAGCCATAGATGATGGAAAAAGAAAGAATGTAGATTATGTAATACTTCTAATGTAGTAACTGTTCAACTTCCGTTTGGAACTAAATTATTAGCACAAGAATTGGGTGTATTAAATATAGTTCCTCGTATAATAACATTACCCATTGTTGATAATAAATCTTCAATTAATGACGCCCTTTTACGCAAAAGCGTAAAGCCTGCGCAAAGCGCAAGGCCTGCTTCATGAGCGTCGACCAGAGGGAGAAGATAAACTGATAACCAAAAAATAAATATACCTTTATTATTTTTAACTTTTATAAGTTAAAAATGTAAATTAATAAATAATTTTTAAGAGAATTAATTATAATTTTTTTAAAATTAAATAAATTAAGAGATAATTTTTAAAATCCCACCATGCTTTATAATTAATATTAGTATAGATAATTTCCCACGTAATATTAGAGATTTTCAGATAATCCGTCCCAGTCAATTTCCAGCCACGAATTTTCATCAATATTACGGACAATATCCCATGTTATTACACTAGGGATTTTTAGATAATTCATACCAATTCCAATTATAATTTAATTTTTTCATCAGATACAATTTCCCATGTAATATTTGGATTTTCAGATAAATACCATGGTTTATATGGATTATTCATAATTACTTTCATTGTCACATTAGGATTTTGGGATAAACCATGAAAATTCCAAGGAATTGCTATTTTATCTAAATTATATGTTATATCTGGAGGTAAATACATTAGGATTAATAGATAATTCATACCAATCCCACTTTTATTTGGATATTTATTAACAATTTCTAAATTTATTTTGGATTATAAGACATTGCGTACCAACTTCAGTCTTTGTTGAATTTTTAATATAATATCTAAAAGTTATGTTTAGATTTTTAGATAAATTTTCCCAATTCCATTCATAATCTGGATTATTACATACCAATTCCCATGTTACATTTGAAGATTTAAAGAAAAATCAAGTAAATCGTTATACACATCATTATTAGCAATTTCCCATGTTATATTTTGATTTTCAGATAAGCCTTCCCAATCCCATTTATATTTATTAACCCATGGATTTTCACCTATATAATACTATATACGATTTCCATGTTGTTACTCTAGGATTTTTAGATAATTCATACCAATCCCACAATTTATCTATGTTATTACTTACAAAATCCTCAAGTCATATTTGGATTCGAAGATAATGCTTCATAATCCCAATCTTGATCAGGAAAAATTTTAGTAAAGTAAGCAAATGATTACACATTTTATTTTTGCTTTTGGATGAATAAATTCTCAATTATCTTTTTCCATTCTTTACAAACTAAAGTAATTTTTGTAATTACTTCCTTCATTAACATATGTAAAAATAAGTTGAAATAAGTCTGATATTAAAGTTGGATAAAAATCCATTAATTATAATTTTCTGTATATTAATTGCATATATTTTTCGTATATTTGCCAAATATTAATTTCATTTTTAATTTTGATTTTAAAATTAAAAACATATACACTAAATTATATATTCTTCAATATATTTTATATGAACGCAGAAGGTTATTTACAAGAAATTAATAGTATCAATACAGAACTCCAAAGACTTAATTCTCATACAAAAAGTTTAAAATTACAGAAAAGTCGTGCAATGAAAGGATTATATAATTATATGATTGCTCACAATTTAGAAAAAGTCGGAGAAGGTAAAAATACAATTACTTTAAAAAATGTACTCCATCTGAACCTAGAAAAAATCTAAACCTAAACCACAACGTAAAGAAGATGCTATAAATCTTTTTCGTGAAGTAGGAATACCAGATCCAGAACGATTTTATATTGATTTTGAAAAAACTCAAAAAGAATCCGATTTACAAAAGACAAAATATGGAATTTCCTTTGCAAAAAAGCAAGGGAATTAAAAAAGCATCAAAAGAGATCGATCCATTTTTAGGATTCTGAATTTTCATCTTCTGCACTACTAGAATCGAATGCGGCAACTAAAGAATTAGCAAAACCAAGTATAGAATATAAATATATATGTTCAGCCAATGAAGAACCATTAGTTATCATAATAGGAGGTCTATTATTATGACGCGTCGCTTCGCGACCGGAGGCCGCTGATCCGAGGGATTCGCGAGCGTCTACCGAAGGGAGAGGTCTATTATCAGCAGATAAATATGAATCTGCATAATGTGGATTAAAAGAATTAATTGCGTTAGTATTAGTGAAACTTACTTCATTTTTAGGGACTTGCGTTTTTCAACATATCTAACTCCGCCTATACCTTTACATGAAACACCAGAAGTATTATTTTGTTCAAATCCTACTAATTTTACTGAATCTTCTCGTTTAATTTTTCTTATAGCTACACTATTTTGTAAATTTTTTTGTGTCATTGAATTAAAAATTTATTTCATAATCTACTGAACATATATTAATTTTAAGAATATAAAGAGATTTATCTATTGAACTATTAGTTTCTGAGGCTAAAGATAAAGCAGTTGTTAGTTGATTCCAACCATCTTCTATAAAATTGTTGTGATCATTTTGAAAACACCACCAACCGTTATTTCTTCCTTTATACATCCATTTGTACCTAATACTTTTCTTCTTTTGGTTCTCTAGTGTTTGCCAAATGGCAAAACCATACAATCTTTTAATAAATCAATAGAAACTGTCGCTTCTTCGCGTAAAAAGAAGTAGGAATATCTGCTCTACATAATGGACACATATAATTACCAAATTTTAATGTACTTTTCAAGCATAAATAACAAAAGTATAGATCACAAGGTGTAGTTATTGGATTTTTAAGACTATCGAGACAAACTGAACAATCCATTTTTTAAGTAGTTACAAAAAATTGAAGTTAAAAATTCAAAAATAAAAATGAAATTCAAAATTATAATATCATTTTTTTAAGCTCAAAATTAAAATGATCTCTGGTGATTCATTAGTTGACCGAGAATGTTCATTAAATAATGTGGAAGTTTTAACAGATAAAAATAATAAACCTTATGGATGTACACTAAATTTTGTTAATATTAAAATTAATAATAATAAATTTTATATACTTCAAATTTTATATCAAAAAACAGATAATTGCCACTATTTATATAGTAGATGGGGAAGAAATGGAGAAAAGGACAACAAAGTATAGACAAATTTGATAATTTAAATTTAGTAATACGATCTTTTATGTCAAAATATAGGGCAAAAACAGCTAATACATGGTCTACATCTTTAGATGAATTCGTTCCTAAAAAGGCAAGTATTTCCGATTAGAAATGTCAGATATACCTACCACTCAAGATACATCGCTCCGCGAGTGTCTACGAATGGAGAATACTATTCTAAGTAATGAATTATCTGTTCCAATTAATAAATTAGACACTGCCGTAGAATCTGTTATCAATTTAATAAGCGATACAAAAATTCATACTGAAACAATAAAAACATTTGGAGTTGATACTCGCAAAATGCCATTAGGGAAAATAAGTGATAAAATTATAGACAAAGCTCATGAAATATTCAAAAATATTTCTGAAATTATTATAACTGAAAATGATGAAGATATTGCAGAATTAGATGAACTTAGTGCCGAATTTTGGACTTTAATTCCTTATAGTTGTGGAAGGAATAAATCTCCTCCTATTATTGATACTTTGGATCAAATTTCAACATATGCAGATTTATTAGATGCAATGAAAAATTCTCAAATAGCTGCTAAAATTATGTCTAATCCAGATAATAATAACAATTCATTTAATATTTATAATACATTAGGTTCAGAGATTGAAATATGTAATGATGTTAATGAATTATCATTAATTAAAAATTTTATTTCTGGAACTCATGCTCCAACTCATCATTATTCTATTGTAATGGAAGAAGTATTCAGATTAAAAGAAAAATATTAATTTAGAGCATGATAATTATTTTAAAAATACATCTGATCATAGAATTCTTGTTCATGGATCACGAATGTCTAATTTTATGGGCATTTTAACAACAAGACTACGTTTACCTAATTCAAATCAAGTTTCAAATGGAAGTACATTAGGATTGGGTATATATTTTGCAGATGTTATAACTAAAAGTTTTAATTATTGTTATGTTGATGCAACTAATGGAATAGGATTTATCCTTCTATAGTGAAGTGGCTTTAGGTGATAATCCAGAAAAATGTAATAATGCTACTTATAAAAATGATTTAGATAAAAAATATAGTTCAAGATGGGGTCTTGGTAAAAGTACTATAGATAATTATGCTAAATTTACTACTTCTCCTTCGGTCGACGCTCGCGAAGGATTGACGTCAGATGATTTTATTAATGCAACTATACCTCAAGGTCCTTTAGTAGATATTAATAAATTCTCTTATTCAAGTTTTTTATATAATGAATATGTAATTTTGATCAAAGACAATATAAATTTAGATATTTAGTCAAAATTAGAAAAATATAAGTAAAAAAATGTGATTTTTATCATTTAATTAAGTGATAAAAATTAAAAATATATAATTTTATTTAAATATCAATAAAAATTCGCACTAATATAATATGAATTAATTAATAAATTATTATGGCTCAAACATTTATTTCAGTGATAGTAATATTAATAATTATTATTCTAGTTATAGCATGTATTACATCATGTAATAAACAAATTGAAAAATTATAAAGATCCTATATGGTTAAATAAAAAGAAATTTGAATATGATTATTATACCAGATCAAATGGAAGTATATATGGAATAAGAGATCCGCGCGGAATTTATACATATGATATGTTCATGGGGTTTCCTAGTTATCCAAGAGCATATTAATAAATATAAATTTTTTCCCATAAAAAATATTCTTTTTACTCTTATTATAAGAGTAAAATATTGAACTTTATTTAAAATAAACCACAACAACAATTTTTTTACTCTTATAATAAGAGTAAAATATTGAACTTTATTTAAAATAAACCACAACAACAATTTTTTTGCAACTTTCTTTGCATCCAACTTTTTGCTCATCTTCTATAAATTTTTGGCCAATGTCAAAAAGCTTTTTAGCTGCTGCTACAGCCAGAATCCATTGCTAATTCTGTGGTAGCAATTTATAATAGAATTTATTAAATTAAATTTAAATACAAACTAATTTTGTTATATCCTCTATTTTAATATTTATATACTCTTCATAATTGTCGTCATAATATAATTGGATTAATTTTATATTGAATTGATCATAATCTTTTATCAACTCATCCTTAATTATAGTTATTAATAACTTTAGTCTATCAACTAAACCAATTTTAATCTCTTTATTATTATTTTTAATTTTATCAGGATTAAATCTTATTAATACTATAGATCTACCATATATACCATTTACTATTTCATTTATTCTGGCACATTCACAGCTGTCTTCATAAGGTTTATGTTGATTTTCATCTATCTCTACTATAACACAATGTTTATTTAATTCAAAAATACATCGGGTCTCTTTACTTACATCCTTGTAGCATTTTACTTGAATCATATACAAATGGGGTTTCTATATTTTTCTTAATATGCCTGACAACCATCCATTCTTTTTTATTTTTTATCTTTTCGCAATCTTTACAAATAAATGCAGATGTTTCTTCAATATCACAGTATTTGCATTTTCTTTTTAATGGCAATTTCATAATTTTTTGTCTGGACAATGTTCTAAACAATATTTTTGATTGTTATCAAAACAAAAATTATATTCTTTATTACATTCTGGAATATCACATTTAAGTTCTAAATATATATTTACCATATTAGAATCTTGTATGACAGTGACAATATCTGGGTGTTTGATTTAAATTTCCATATATAGCATCATTTTTACATTTTGCATACTGGCATTTAGTACTTCTAACATCAATCATATTTTCTCTTTATGCTCTGCACAATAGATGCCAACTTTTTTCAGGTAAATTAAAAATTAGGCCTTTTATCACAATTTATATGCTGGCATTTTTTTCGAATCCGGTTAATAATATTAACCATATCTCCTTCTTTATGTTCGTTGCAATAAATTCCTATTTTCTCCGTAGAAAAATTATAATAAGACCTTTTATCACAATTTATATGCTGGCATTTTTTATGTTTAATGTCGATCATGCTTTCTTTTTTATGTTCTAAGCAATAAATTCCTGTTTTTCAGTAGGAAAATTATAATTGGGATTTTAACTGTTGATTTTCATTAATGAAATTTAATGAAATTATTATTAAATTTAACGGATTTTGACTTAATTTTTTATTAAAATTTTTTTAAAATTAAGTTAAAGAAATTATAAACTAATATTGTTGATATTTTCTACTCTGGTCAACCTTTAAAAATTTTTTTGTAACGATAACCAAGTTGCATTTCCAAAATTTTTATTGAAACCTACGCTTAGGCTTGACACGAAATTCGTAGAATTTCATTGTCTAAAGTAGCGGTAACTTATTACATCCTTTATAATTACATCTTTTACTTATAATATTAACCTATATTATCTTTTTATGATTTAAGCAATAAATTCCTATTTTTTCTGTAGGAAAATTGTAAGAAGGACGTTTTAAGCATCCTTCTTGATCACATTTTTACTTGAAATATTAACCATATTGTCTAATTTATGATTGGAGCAATAAAGTTTATTAATTTCCCTAACACTCAAAAGAAGCGAATTTTGTACATCCCTCTCGTAAACATTTTTTATTTGTGACATTTATCATATTGTCCTTTTTATGATCCATACAATAAATTCCTGCTTTTTCTGTAGGAAAATTAAAAGAAGGTCTTTTAATGCAATATTCATGCTGGCATTTTTTATCCACTAACATTTATCATATCATCTTTTATAGAGCAAAGTAATAAATTCCAGTTTTCCGTAGGAAAATGTAAAAGAAGGGCATATTATTAAACATTCTTGTTGCTGACATTTTTTTGCTTATAACGTTAATCATTGTCATCTTTTTATGTTTTGCACAAAAATTCCCATTTTTGTGCGGGTAAAATTAAAGAGAAGGTCTTGTTAAACATCCTGGTTGATTGCATCTTTTATCTATAACATTAATCATGCCATTTTCTTTATGTTCTGTACAATAATGAATTCCTCGTTTTTCCAGTGAGAAAATTAAAAGAATGGTATATTATTAAACATCCTGAATGTTTACATTTTTTGCTTATAACATTAATCATGTTTTCTTTTTTTATGTTTTGCACAAGAAATTCCCGTTTCTCTTCGGGTAAATTAAAAAGGCTTTGTAAAACATCCTGGTTGTTGACATTTCTTATCTACGACATTAATCATGTTTTCTTTTTTATGTTTTGCACAAAAATTCCTGCTTTTTCTTCGGGTAAATTAAAAAAGGCCTTGTTAAACATCCTGACTGTTGACATTTCTTATCTACGACATTAATCATGTCCTTTTCTTTATGATCTGAGCAATAAATTCCTGTTTTTCTGTAGGAAAATTAAAAAGATGAACGTTTATCACATTCAGCATAGTTATGGCACATACGTTTATTATTTTAATTTTTCCATAAATATTTGATTAATTTACTATTTTATTGTTTAATACTTTATTTTTAATTTAATTATTTTTTTATTGTTTAATACGTTTATTTTTACACATTTTATATATGTAAAATAAATTAATAATATAATATTAAAATAAACCACAACAACAATTTTTTTACAACTTTCTTTGCATCCAATCTTGGTTCATCTTCTATAAAATGTTGACCAACGTCAAAAGTTTCTTAGAGGCCGAAATAATAAGATCCATTGCTTACAGATCCCCAGAAATCAACGTTTGCATTTATTTCTTTAGCTATGGCGGGATCTATAATATTATTTAATGCAAGATCATTAATTACTGTTTTAATTAAAGTTAAAGCTATTCTTTTCTTTTCTGGTCCAGTATAGGCATTATTATTAACATCTCTAGCTTTTTCAACTATTACCATAGCTGATTCTATCAATATTCTTATTGTTGTTGATCATTTCTAAAATCTATTAAGGTTCCTCCAATCATCCCCTTTATCTTTGATAAAGAGCATCATGGAGTCCTTTGAATTCTGGTGGCAAATCATTTTTGGGGCAAATTAATAATTACTGGTTGCATTTTAATAAATTTAGTTATAATAAAGAATTATCTTTAATAGTAATAAAGTTATAATAATTTATTTAATTTTTACTACTCTTTCATTTTAAATAATGGAAGAAATTAGACAAAATATTTTATATAAATGGCCACCAAATAAATTTTTAACATTAATAATTTAACATTTGAAAATATAGAGCATTTATATAATCTTTACGATGAAATTGGTGTTTAATTTTCAAATAAAAACTAGAATTCAACTATTAAATAAAAATTAAATAAATTTATTTTACTAACATTTAATTCTATTCAAGAGGAACAGTAGAAATTAATAGATTATGTGGTATAGCTTATTATGAAAATAAAGATTTTATAACATACAATGTTCAAATTTCTCCATGGATAATAACAAGAATGTCTAATTGAACGGAAGAACAAATACAGTTATAGCCTTTATGTAAAATGGTAATAACGCGAAGCGTGAGGCATCGCTCCGCGAGCACTCGACCGAAGGGGGAGACTCCAAGCAAAAGCAGTATTATTATAAGTTTTTTATTAAGAGCATTTGAACATCAACTTTTACATCTTCTCATTTTATTGTGGGAATTGCAACAATTATCCAGTCCATAAGGCGGTAAAATTGTTTGAATGTACAGAAAAAGCATTTTTCGAAATAACTCGAAAAAGCAGTATATAATAAATATTATATCTCCAATACAAAAATTCATATCCGCAAACGAACAGACACATTATTTAAAAGTGTATCACTGGGTAGATATAAATATTGGAAGTAATTCGTGTTTTTTAAAGACTCTCTGACATCTATTATATTTTTCAATATCATGAGAATTTCGTATGGAGGTCTACAACAAATGTTGATTTAAATTACTCTAGGAGTAATGAAGGAAGGAGAAATCAAATTATTTAATTAATTTTGTGACTTTTGGAGTTCAAAGACAGATTCAGAAGAAAATTTGTGGCAAATAGTAAAAGATGTTCAAACATAATGTTTTCAGATTATATGTCTATGTAAATAACAATATGCAATATGTAAAATTTACAGAGAGAAACTTTGAAAGAGAATGTTATACAAATATGCAAATAAAATGGAGATTGGATATTTTTAGTTTTCAGAAATTATTCACTTTTTGTATCAATGTTTCCAAAATAGCTTATATAAATTATCCTGAATATTTGCAAACTAACGGTAAATTAAAAATAAAATTCTCAAACTCCTAAATTTATTACTTTGAATATGGATACATATGAAGATGTCGAAGGAGATTATAAAACAATAGATTGGACAGAATTTATCATAGAAATTTTTAGTTTTCAGGAATTTGGGGTGTACCTTCCATAATAAATTTTAGTCATTAGAACCTGAAACAATAAATATTAATAGTCCAGAATCTTTGAAAAAGTTTGAAAGATATTTATCAAATAATTCTTCCGTGATGAAAAATTTATTCTAAAAATACGATAAAAAAACTATTATTTAATAGAATCATAACAAATCACAATGGGAAATACCGAGTGCGGTGATAAAATAAAAACAGGAACTGGGGTATAGAATTTATTGAAAAAATTAAGAAAATTACAATTAAAAGCTAGAGTTTTTAGAGAATATTAAGGCCAATAGATATGAAATGGCGCTGATCTTTAATACATTATTACAGTGAGAAACATCACCAGGAAAAGAAGGGAGGGTCACATTATACTGCATATATTAAAATAATATCTTCTGAAATCTGGATTGAATATAACGATATAGGTAATACGTATGGAGAGAGAACAAAAGAATTATATTGTTTATTGGAAAAAAAAGGCAGAAAACTCTGCAATGTATTTTTATCGTGAATACAATAAAAAAAGGTAGGAAACCTGAAATGCATTTTTATCATGTATGTAAACTAATAAAATATATTAAAATTAATAAAAATATTAAAATTAATAAAAATATTAAAATACATAAAAATATTAAAATTAATAAATTAATAAAAAAATTATATATAAAAGGACCGAATTAAATTAGAAATACCTTGAAAGTGAAGATAGCTCTCCTTCCAGTAGATGAGATCGCTTTTATATTAAAACTTCCAAGAATATTTGACTTATTCCATTTATTAATAATTTCTTTCATTCAGAAATAAGAATAAATCTGGGTTGTTCACACAAGAAATGACAAAGCATTAGGCTTTTATATTAAATTTACGATTAAATCTAAATATATTGATAATATAGTTAATTAAATCTTTTATACTATTTTTTCTTGAAACATCTGAATCAGAAATTGCTTGAAATACTTAAACAAATATATCATAATTTAGAAATGTATTTTTCAAGAAAAATCTTTTTTCCACTATCTAAAACTTTAATTTCACATCGATCATATATAGTTTCAAGAAATAATATGTAGAAGTTATACTATTTGGAAAATAAATCAAAACTTTCATATTTATACAAATCATCAATTAATGATCAGATATAGTTTATTCACAATAACACAGGTGAAATATTTTTAAAGTACATTAAATCTTAAAAACAAATTAATCTAGATTTGATGTAATATAAATAAAAAATAAAAGATCTAAAATATAGCTAATATATTTATTATTGTATTTAGTGTATTATCTCTATAATTTATTAATATTAAAACCTCCTATATCCTTCAAATAAATGTGTAAAAGGAGATCCTGAACTGTCAAATGGATAAAAGATTGCAATGGACCAACTAATGGCAAATGTTTTAAAAATTCGTAAGGAGTATGTGATGTATTTGTAATCCTGTAGATATAAAGTGGATTAAATTGTTGTCAAAACTAAAGGTATTCCCTGAATAGTACTACGATAAAAGGGGATTCAATAAATGTAGCCTGCTGAAGTGCCACAAACAAAGAGGTCCACCTGGTAATAAGTAAATCAGGACAAGATCCTGGTGATATGTTCACATGTTTAAATGTGCATTGACTAAACCATATTTGATCCTTCCAATCCTTCACTCCTACAAAAACAATAGAAACTGCAAATTATTTATCTAATAATAATTGTCATATGGTATTAGAGAGTTCAAATGAAAAGATTTTAATTATGTATTAATGAAATCAGTCCTACAAATCAACAAGTATCACTAAATACTATGTCCAAGTACACTCTTTGCAGGATAGCTGTGATCCATAACTCAAGATACACCTGGAAGAGAATTATGTCAAGTAACAGCTAGTTAGATCCTCACTAAACCTAAGATACTTAAAGGAAACTAATGATGAACGTTTGTTCGTTATCAATGTTATTATGATTAAGTTATAACTAACTATATTAAATTACTAATTATCAGTATAGGCAATGTATTATACTTTATCAGTAGTAATGCATTATACTATCAGTATAGTAATGTATTATACTTATCAGTATAGTAATGTATTATACTTTATCAGTATAGTAATGTATTATACTTTTATCAGTATAGTAATGTATTATACTCTTCTTATCAGTAGAGCAATTTAATATAGTAGTTAATTATAAAAATTTAATCATAATAACATTGATAACTCTGAATGCAAGAACGTTCATCATTGGAAATAAACATTTGAAAAAATTGAAAATAAAAAATTGAAAAAAATATTAATAAATTAACACTCTTGGTTATATTAAATACGCCGCGATTAGACTAATAAACTTTTAAGTGCGATTTGTTTGGGGAAATCGACATATTAAAACTTTATTATAGCCAAAATATCCTGATGTCAACGTATATCTCATCTTTGTAATCCTTGATGAAATTAGGGTTTACGCGAAAAATTAATTAAAATTAATTCTCGTGGATTCGTTCGACCACAATAACATTATTCGTGTATTTACCCTCGAAAAACAACAGCGACTCTCCCTTGGTCGACGCCGTCGCGAAGCGATGCGTCACGAGAGCCGAATTAGTTCATAAAATAGCTGGAAGGTTATCGACAGCTTGCACAAACAGATAATGACCTAGAAAAATGTAGAGGTTACTGATGCATCGCTTTCGCGAGCAAACGCAGGCGCCCACGCGCAACGTGTATGGCAAAAATGGTCGATATTCAACAGAATTTACGGTTATAGAATATGATTAATTAAACTTGAATTTTCGGTATTTTCGCGCAAAGCGCGAAATCGAGCGTTTTAGATATTGTAGTAAAATTCTCAAAAAATTATAATCACATAGTTGAAATCCTCGATATTTAATTACGGCAAGAATTTGCCTCACTTTATTTAATTTAAGGTATAAAGGCAAATTTATTTATTATTTTTTTTCACTATTGGTTAGTGGTATTATACTTATATTTAATATTATTTTCACTCTAAATATTTTAATACGTTGAAGCTTTTTCATATATTAGCATGCTGTTTTTCAAATTCAAACATTTCTTCTTCTGTGAAATTACCCATTCGAATTTGTTCTCTACGCCATAATTCTCGATAAGGTTGAACTCCTTGTGTTATATCAAATCTAGAGGAGGAGCACTAAAATAATATTTATTCTCAGAATAGCCAAACTGGCCTGGCAATGCGTTTTATAGGTTCACCCTATTCCTACTCTAAATTTTTATACAATCGCGATAGTAATCTAAACCTTGTAAATGAGCTTGATTTGGTAATCTACGATCTTCAAATTTAAGAGCTTGTCCTCCTTTAAAAGTTGTACGAGAGGTTTGAAACCTGGATAATCATTATATAACTCATAAGTTTTGAGTATATAATTGACCTGCTCCTATATCACAGTTTTTGACTAAAAGGAATAATTGGATTTCTGAACTGCTTCATAAGGTATTCCTTTGAGCATTTTCTCTTTTCTTTGATCAAACTACAAATCCATTCGGATTTGATCCATGATGGGTATACTTAAAAATCTGGGTGACATTCGCGATGAGCTCCATTTATCATATATGTATCTTCCCCAACCTCCTAGAGGACCAGATCCGTCAATCCAAACATTATTATTAACTAATGGTTCTTTTAATACCTTTATTTGAATAATACGAAGGATCCTGACATTATATATAATATACGTAATATTATATACAACAACTATATCTATTTTCTCTTTTACTAAAAGAAAATATATTGGTAAGATTATTTGGTTTCTTAATATAACTGGACTTCTAATTTTTAACTACAACTTTTGATTTAGGGTTTCTTTTTTCTATCTCTTCTCTTTGGAGGAGTTTTCTTTTGGTTTTTCTTTTTCTCGATCATGCTACTTTCTTTGGTGGAGCTTTTCTTTAGGTTTAGTTTTCTTTTTCTTCCTTGGCTCTTTTAGCTAATACTTCCATAACATTCTCTTCATGTCATTTCTAAAGCTTTCCTTCCTTCGCTTTCAGTCGGCCCCCTTCTTCGCTTCCAGTTAAACTTTCATCACTCTTTGATAAAATTTCTTCAACCATGAAGATTCTTTTCTCTTTATAACTTTCTTTTTTATAACTTTCTTTTTTTGAGATTTCTTTGGATGTTTCGTTTCTTCCTTTGGTTGACGTACTCTTCTTTTCTTCAGACAACTTTGGATTTTTCTCTACAGGTTTCTTTGAGAGTTACTTTCTTTTTATCTTTAGTTTTTCTTCTGCATTTTTCTCAACTTCTTTTGCCTTTCTCTTCTTGTTACATGTCATTTTTAGCTTTACGTGGCTAGCATGGCTTTACTAATAATTTTAATATTCAAAGCTTGTGGCAGCAGCTTTTGCTAATCCTTCATTGGCAAAAAACTGAAAGTTTATCTCCACTAGAAGAATCATTCCCACCAAATCTATATCTAGATTTTCCTCCTTCATGAGGTTTATATTCTGTTAGCATCTCTTAATGCGTGTCATTGGTCTGTCTTTTTCCACCTTGTTGAGTATTTTTTAATTTAACATTGTAAGCAACAATTTTTTTCCCTTAATAACATGACGATATTTTTATATAAGCTCAATTTATTTTAGTTATGGAAAAATTTTTTTATTTAAATTCAAAACAAAAATTGCGAAAAATTTAAATTATATGAAAATCTTCTTCTTTTTTTTTTCTTTATTAATCTTAAAATAAAATTTAGTTTTTACAGAGTTGACATTTTAGATTCTTTTTAAAAAAAAGTGGATGATCCTATATTTTTTTAGGCAGCATTATTCATACATAATATAGTTGGTCAAAATTGTAATATTACAATTTTTGGGCGGGTGGTATAGGCGGATTATATTCAGCATATAGACTTTGTTAAAGATAATTTAGTTTCAACTCGCAAGCACAAATCTGTGTATTTGAAGTACATAAATTGTTTTGGAGGAAAGAATTTAAAGATGATCAAATTACAACTCACGACCCATTAATTACTTTGAAGACACTGCTGGCTTAGAGAATTAAATCAATATCAAACAGTTCCAAGTGATAGTCTCTGCTGCAGAATATTAGGAGCTAGTTTCGAAATGCCAAGTGGAGAACAAGATCTTTTACAATAAGAGAGGAATCTCTAAAGTACCGTAGCACAGATAGTACATTAATGACATTTTGTGTCTGATACTTTTATACAAGTCCACTCTCTCCCAGTCCTTGTAATAATAAGAGAATAGTTTCTGTCCCAAATATAATTTATCATTATTCGATCTTTAATGAATTAGCTGACAAGGCGGATTTTATTACCCGGACGAAGGAAATTTTATTGCAAGTTGTTATTATAGTGCAAAAATTCCTTAATATTGATTGACATTTGTGGATGGAGTCAATCACTCACGATTCATTTATACCACAAGAACAAACGGGGACACTTAGTACATATGCTAATACATCGATTCATTTATGGATGCATGGTTAGGCTTCGAGAAGCATCCTTCATTTTTAAGTGACAGATGATAGATTTAAAAATGATTATAATGGTCATAGCGCCTCTAGCATGATGATTGATGGATTCACGGCTTCAGTGGAACATTTATGGATCATAAATCTCTTTGTCCTGTTGGCGGACAATCCTAGAAAATATACGCAATTGGTATCTTATTTAGTAGCTCGAGCTGAGTAAATTTATTTTTAAAATGAACCTATTATTAGCATATCAAGTTCTGGCAATCAAAAATTTAAAAATTTCTCTCACTTCTTTAAAATCTAGTATATCAACCAATTCTGTATTATTAGCTAATATTCCACCATTAGAATTCTTTAAAATTACAGGTAACATCGCTAACATATTAAATCAAGATATTCATCTTCAAGGGATTGACCCTATACAAACCATTACCGTTATGGCTTATTGGCCATTTAAATGTGTGGAATAAATATAGATCTAATGATGAAACTATTGAATCAAGAGTGAGTAACAGACGTTTCTTGTATAAATTCAATGGAATTTCATGGAACACAATATATTAATCAAATGAATGTAACTAGAATAGTTTATACCGATGATCCGTATCACTGTTATCAATATTGGAATGATTTAGCAAAAAACCTAATTCTTTTATTATTGATGAAATTCAGACAGAGGAACAACAACAAGAGTATTTGGAGATAATAATATTCCAAAACCATTAAATATTTCTATTGAAATTACACTGGGGGATGGCGTCATTTAAATGCTAATAATCCCTTTATATCTAATCAAGAAATGGTTATTATAAGTGGGCGTTGAATCCGTTACCTGGATATCAATTCCATTTTAGCAATACGTAAACTCGAAACGAAGC
>ERZ1370068.4310-contig-3389_pt1 | contig 26966 bp, 42 predicted proteins | sample MGYA00561227_ERZ1370068 | MGnify/ENA primary metagenome ERZ1370068 (study PRJEB38410, sample SAMEA6850437) | metagenome | study: Metagenomic assessment of the ecological functions of the soil: analysis of the soil microbiota associated with the...
TTGAATATGTGAAACACGGGATTCATCTCTTTGTCCCTGCTTCTCAGGACGGACCGCTTCAACTAACGGCCGGATCCCTTAGCCCGCAGGTTTTGAATCAGTTCCTCCAACGAGGCTCTGTCTTAAGAATTCTCGCGAACTGAGACCGATAATTTCCAACAACGCTGACGTCATCGATGACCGCATCGTAGACCATCCACTGTCCACCCGTGAGATGGAGCTTGTATTCGATTTTGATCGGAGTCCCCTGGCCGCCAACAACCCGCGTGTCGACTTCCGCAGATTCTCCATCCGACCGGTCGCGGTCGTAAACTACTTTTTCACCTCGATAAGAGCCGAGTGTGCTCATATATGAGTGTTCAACAAAGTCAGTGAACACCGATACAAATTCTTCCTCCATTGCCGTTCAGATCATTCCACCGATTCCCGAGCGACTTCTTCGCCATTGCCGCAAAATCAAAGCGGGTCAGAAGAATCTGCCGCAGAGAGCTCCTGTTTCTCTCAATGTCTTCCGGGCTTCGGATGGTCCGGAGAACTTCGATGACGCGATCCATGGTACCTTGAAGTTGCTCCTTCGCGCTCTCGGCCGCAGCGTTTGGGGCAAACGTCAGAAAGAGCACCGATACAATCAACCCGCAATTTAAGTATCTGTACTTGGCCGACATCATTAATTGTTCTTATGGCGGCTAGTGATGACAAACTCCTCTTGATACGCGTGTATTTCCACTATTCCAATATTCCAATCTTTCAATTCATTTCCTACCTCGGCACTCACGCCTCGATGTCATTCCCAACCATGATAGGATTCGGGAGAAAGAGATTCTGTTTCACGTTGTTCCGTCATGGCAGATTGTCACCGTCTCATCCGTCCATTCGAGTCTGCCGGTGCGCCTCCTCATCTTCCTGCGCGTAATGTCTTTTGCTCACCCGCCCCAAAACACGGTTGTAACAATCCTCGGCAAGTCTCTTCCTGCCTGCCGAGTTGTCTTCATATCGGGAACATTCGACCTTCGGCTGGATGGTCACTCTGGCTTCAATCCTGGCGCAGCCGAGAAGCTTCAAAAGTGGGAAGCATCAGGCATATCGTCGTAACAATAAATCAAGTCACGGTTGGCCGCCGACACGGGCTGTCCCTCGACACTTTGATAAGCCAAAGTAAGCGGTACGATAATCGCCCGGCTCCTCAAAGGCGCCGCCAACGGAGCGGTCTGAAAGGGAGCATGCGCTCACCATTGGTCGCAGCCCCTTCGAGGAACAATAAAATATTTGCTTGTTGTTCAAGTTTCTGGCTCATCTCCTTAATCGCCAGCGGAATCAGGCCCTTTGCTTTGCCGATTGATAAAAACGGTGCCGCAAAGCGTCGTCCACTGACCAACCACCGGCCAGCTTTTCACTTCCTGTTTTGAAACGAAAATGACCGGGAAAAGGCTTCCGAGAACAATCCCATCGAGATAGCCAAAATGGTTGCTGATGATGACATAACCGCCGCGCTTCGAGCTGCCCGGCGTCGCCCTCCACCGTTATTTTGATATTCAGAATTCTTCATCATTGACCAGGTAAAGCCTCGAATCCAGCGGCTGACAATCTTCCAGCGGTTAGGCAGTCTTAGCACGCTGATACACAAGTGCAGGATGACCAAGACGCCGAAGAAAAACAGCCCCAGGGAAAGAATAGCGATCAGCTTAATCCAGCGCATGACCCACCTGGTGTCTCATCAGACCGAAGCCCCCAATGTACTCAACGCTCAACTTTTGAATGTCCAGCGGCACTAAAAAACGTGCTGAATAAACCTGACACCCGACTAATAAGCATTAACCTCGCTAGCCTCATGGAATCAAAGTTCGTTTAAAAATAATCCGTCTTCTATCAAAGAGCCGGTGAGACCTGTATATTGCACTTTGGTGCATTGTCCTTGGTGCGCAGTAGGGTGGGGAAAGGTGTTTCGGGTTTTCAGGGCATCGCATCTCGTTTAACTGTTCACTGCTCACTCCTGAAACCAGAAACCAGAAACCTAGATCCTACGGGACTGTACATCGAATCCCATTACATCATGGCGAGATTTTCCAGAAATTCTCCAGGCTGTCCGTGCCGCCAAACAGTGTGGTGAAGATCGTCGAGTCGGCGAGCAGGATGTCTCCGGCGCGTTGCTCCTTCGGCGGCATCCAGATGCAGGCAGTTGAACTCCGTGTTGCCCGCCTCGGTGAACGGGTGCGGGCGGTCGAGATCAATGGGCTGGCGCGCGAGCACATGGACGGAATTGGTGTCCTCGGTGGTCAGCTCATAGTGCGGCAGGTGGAGGTGGAAGTTGAACGTCGGTAACGTTCGTTCGAGCAGGCCGAGCTTGTCGAGGTCCTGCTGAAGCCGTCAGCGGCGCGATCTTCCTTAGTGCCTTTCGACGACAGCGGGACGGAGTCCGATATTGATTCAGCACCGGGACATCCGAGCGCTTTCATCAGCGAACGGGTGTACTGACTGAAGCGCTGCTGGCGCGGCACGAGCGGCGTCGCCGTGGTGGAGGTATTCCATCTGGCGCTGCTTCAAGTCGCTGGTGAAGCCGACATCGTGGTGCGGCGCGAGCAGCAGGCAGGTTGTCTTCGCGTTTGAGCCACTCGCGGATCGCCGCGATTTCCTCCGGCGCCGCCTCCTGCTCGGCAAGGCAGGTGGTCGAGACCGAACACCATCAGCGTGTCCGTGTCCGCCAGAATCCGTTCGTCGATGGGCAGCTTGTATCCCGCCTGGTCAATGCGCTGGAAGACGGCGACCGGATGGCCGGTGGCCTCGCCGGCAATTTGCTGAAAGCTGAAGCGTGGAGCGGTGGAACAGCTCCAGCGTGCCGGCGATTCCCTGGTGGAAGTTTCTTGCACTCCACTCCGGGGTTTCATACGCCGGCCAGAGCCACGTCGGCGAACCTCGGTCATGGTCGAGAAGCGATTGTCCATTTCCGCCACATCACGGTTGGCCTCCCACGGGTAGCTCCACGTCCAGTAGATGCTCAAGCGGCGTTTGCCGGGAGTGTATTTGCGGGGCACATGGCTTTGATTGTATGTGCGTGGAGGTTGAATGGCGGTGCTCATGATTGGATTTCCTTTCGGGTTTTTCAATTTGAAGTGCATCGGCATCGACTCATCGGGCATCACCGAGTGAGGCAAGGTATCGCAGCGCCTTGAGGCCGGGCAGGAAAAAGTAAGCTCCGCCTCGGACGGTGGTGAAGGCCGGCAGGCCGGTGATTTTCTTGCGGATCGGGCGCTTCGGGATCTTGTACTCCAGCGTGCCGTCCTGGTTGCCGATGATCGGGTCGCGCTCGTTGCCGAGCTCGTGAAAGTTCCGATCGTTCACCCAAACGTTCTGCGCGAACTCGAACTGCCGGATGAGGCTCGCGCAGATCACGAACGCGGCGATGCCGCGCTCGATGCCATCCTCCGGCGCGTCCTCCGGCAGATGCGGGCCGTAGGTCGCCCCGCGGCGGATCATGCGGCGGCGGTTCATGTTCGCCGCCGTGTCGCGGGATTCATGCGGCGGATGTGCGAGCCGAGCGGCACCGCATAACCGTGCGGGTCCATCTGCTTGTAGTTGAAGTCGTTGTTCCGCTGCGGATCGGCGCCGAGCGCCGGGTCGTCCTTGTCCGGCGCCAGCACGAGCGGCGCGCCGCTGCGCCAGCGGCCCATCAGCTTCGCGGCGACGAGTTCCTGCTCCTCGGGCGTCTGGCCGTGCTTGCTGCAGGAAGTCGCGAAACGCGCCGACATGTTCCTGCAAGCCGGCGATAGGCCATGTAGCTGCCGTTGCGGGAGAGGATCTCGGGCTGCGGCAGATTGGCCGGCGGGCCGTCTTCGTCCGGGTAGCCGAGGATGAACTCGCCCGCCTTCAGCGGCGCGCCGGAGCCGGGCGTCGGCTCCTCGCCCGATCCTTCGATGACCGGCTGCGACAGCCGGTCGCGGTAGCCGAAGTGGTCGTGCGCATAATCGAACGGCGGCGTGGCCTCCAGGTCGAGCGACGAGAGCACTTCCACGCCGTCGCACTGCGCGACGAGCTTATCGTGCTCCGCCTGGCACCGCTCGCGCTCCGCGGCGTCGCGGGCAAACAGGATGACGATGGCGTGGAGGTCCGGGCTGGCGAGACCTCCGACCCAGTTGTCAGGATGATTCGCGCCGGTGTCGCCGAGCACCTCCGCGCGCGCGACCATGCCCTGCTTGAACTCCTCTGGAAACGAGGCCAGCGAAGCCTCATCTGCACCCAGCGCCCGCAGACCGTTCCAGGTGAACGCCACCGTCACCCATCGGTTGTCCTTTTCGATCGAAGCGCGGGCCTGCTGCGACCGAATGCACCGTCTCGAGGATGGCAGCCAGCCACGGCCCGCCCGGCGGCAGCGTTCCGAAACGACAGAAACTCGTATCGTCCGGTAAGCGCGGGCGCGCGGGTCAAGCAGAATGTGCTGGATGTCGTCGAACTCGAGCATGTCATGTCCTCCTGATGGATCACTGCATCTGGTCGAGCATGTTGGAGAACGCCGCCTTCAGCTTGAGCGCCTTCTTGATCTCGTCGGCGCTCACATACGGGTATTCCCCGTATTCCAGAAAGCTCGGGCACTGGTGCTCACGGACGAACTTGATGAACGCCGGCGCGTTCGTCTTCCAGTCCTCAGGGAAGCCCTCGAGGTTCTACGAAGACCGTGGTGATGCCGGTCTTCGAGAAGAGGGCCACGGCATCCTCGGTGTATTTGTCGAAGTCGGTGTCGAAGATGCCCTGATACATGGAAGTAGGTCTCCCCTTGATGTCGAAGAGCACCCAGCGCAGGTAGTGGAGCTTGAGCACCGCGAGGCAGTCCGGCTGACCCGCCACCGCCTTCTCGATGTTCTTGCCGTACTCGCAGAACAGCTTGCTCCCGGCCAGGCTTGACCTTCGCGATGATCGTGAAGCCATAGCACGCCGGGGTACTGGGGAAGAGACGGGCCGTATCTGCCCTGTCTCGAGTTTGAAGTATCCCTCCTTCGGGATCGCCATGGCCGCGGGTTTCGACCAGTCGTTTTGTTTGGGTGTGTCTGACATATTTTTCTCCTTTCGTTTTCACGTTTATATTCGGTTTGGTATATTTTCCCTCTGCCTACCTATGCGGCGGTCAATGGTCATGTCATTTCGAAAAGCGTATGTCGCCGGCGGCATACGTCACATCCTAGTCATGGCTTGGCCAGCATCCGCGACAGCGGCATGAGAATCAGCAAGCTCACAATCGCTACGACGACCACCATGACGACCACTTTCGGGTCGCTGAAACTTTGGCTGCCCACCACGAGCGCGGCGGCAATGTTGCGTTGCGCGGTGCCCAAGGCCAGGACCCGCCGAGTATCCATGCCCGGTCCGCCGAGCAACCACCCTACGCCAAAACCGATCGCAATAAAGAGGAGACCGGCGAGGATGCCGCGCGTGCCGAACACGGCCAGTACGTTGTTGACGTTCGCCGCGGTGATCAGCAACACCAGCAGAATGAGGCTCAGGTTGGAGATCCGATCGAGCACAGGCTTCGTGCGCGCGGCGACATCCGCGAAACGGGCTTTGACAGCCAGCGCGCCAGCCAGCGGAAGCAGCATGAGCAGAAACAGCGAGCGGGCAATCTTCGCCGGATTGACCGAAACTCCCGGCAGCAATAACGGCAGGACCAGCGGCAGATAGCCGACCGTGACGACCATCAGCAGCACCATCAAGCCCACAGCGAAGGCCAAGTTGCCCTTGGCAATCTGGGCCAATTTCGGCAGGAACGGTGCGCCGGCGGCCGTGCCCAACAGCAGCAGACCCACGCCCAGCGGTTGGTCGAGCCGCAGCAGGGCGGCGAGCGCAACGGCGCCAAGCGGCATCAAAACAAAATTCGCCAGCAGCGACAGCACCACCAGCCGGGCATTGCGCAGCGGGGCGATGATTTGACCGACCGTGAGACCCAAACCCATCGCCAGCATACTGGAGAGTACAAAGGCAAGCATGGCGACCGAGGTTGCTTTCTGCATCAGTTCCAAAGAATCTATCCCTACGTCTCTAACCCTGAAAGCTCTCCGCCTGGTCTTCTTGCCAGCCCATTTTCAGATTGAGCTGGCGAGTCGCGCTTGCCGCCACGCGACCGAGGATCCCGGCGTAGGTGGGAAACGAGAGTGGAACCTGAGCCAGCTCATCCACCCGCATCCCGGCGGCAATGGCTATCGCCGCCACCTGAGTGATCTCGACTGCCCGCTCGCCGACGACATGGCAGCCCAGGATTTTGTAGGTCGCGCGGTCGACGATCAGCTTGCAGAAACCGGCCGTCCGGCCGTCGATGATCGTGCGCGTAGTCGAGTCAAAGCGCACGATCGCCGTCACGACGTCGTGTTTTTCACGCGCCTTCGCTTCGGTCAGACCCACCTGGGCATACTCCGGGTCAGTGAAGCTGCCGATCGGACTCACCCGGTCCTCAAGCGTCATCGTCGCGCCTCGCACGGCGTTGGTGGCCGCCACGAAGCCGTCCTGTATCGCCTGCGGGACCAGCAACAGGCGACCGGTGATGTCCCCGGCGGCGAAGATATGCGGCGCGGAGGTCCGCAGGTAAGCGTCGACCCGCACGAAGCCCCGCTGATTGGTCTCGACGCCTGCCGCCGCGAGGTTCAGCCCGGCGGTATTGGCTACCCAGCCCACCGCCACGACCGCGAGCGCAGCCTCGGCGCTGTCCCGCGCGCCGTCTTTCGCGAAGATCATCCGCACGCCGCTTGGCGTCTTCTCGAAGTACTCGATCTCGCCGAAATTCTCGCGCACCACGATGCCCGACTCACGGAAAGCGGACGCGACCGCAGCCGATACGTCTTCGTCCTCGGTAGGCAGAATGCGCGGGCCTGCCTGAAAGAGTTGGACCCGTGAACCGAAGGCGTTGAAGATCGAGGCGACCTGCGCCCCTGTCGCTCCCGCGCCAATGACCAACATCGACGGCGGGACAGAGGTCAGAGCCCAGGCGTCGCTGTGGGTAGCGGTCAACTCGAAGCCGGGGACTGAGAGTCGCCGGCTCACGCCGCCCGTGCAAATGATGATCTTTTCAGCCTCGCAGCCGCAGCCCGCTCTCGGTTTCGATAGTGTGCGGATCGGCGAAGCGCGCGGCGCCGGCCCGCTCGTAGACGGTCACTCCCAGGGAATCGATCTGCCGGCGGAAAGCAGAATGCGCTCGCACATCGTTGACGACCTCGCGCACGCGCGCGAGCAGCCGGGGATAATCGAGCACCGGCTCGCTCACGGTGATGCCGTAGAGACCGAGCTGGCGGGCTTCCCGGATCAGCCGGGCGGCATGGGCCAGTGTCCGCACCGGGACTGGTCCGTCATTGGCCGCCATGCCGCCAAACTCGTCACGGGTGATGAGCGCTGTCTTGGCGCCCAGGTCTGCGGCGCGGAGCGCAGCGACTACACCCGCCGGTCCGGCGCCGATAACGATGACGTCAAACATTTACGCCTTTCCTTCTACCCAGGGCAATGGGTGTCCGGCTTTCGTATTGCGTTAACGATGAAGTTGTTAAGTTAATTCCTTCTCCGTTGTCTGATCGCGATCCGCAGCGATTCGCTTTCATATCGCACATCCATTTGTGCTAAACCTGCGGGAGACATTTAACAGAAGTGAAATGGGGCCGCTATTGTACTTTGGTGCAGGAGAGCGACGACCGAGGGCGGAGTGTCGAGGGACGAAGGGTCGAGGTCGGGTGAGGTCGGAAGGTTTCAGGTTTCGTCGAAGGACGATCGTCCGAAACCGTGACGATTCGAGCGTCGTTCAGTCAACGTGTTGATACTGCTAACCATTCAGCTGAACACACGATTGCTTCGAACGCTGAAACCCGAAACCTGACACCTGAAACCTTGATCTCAACGAATCGGCTCGATGCCCAATTCCTGCGCGAGGCGCACGAGCTCAGCTACGGATTGCACGCCGAGCTTCTCCATAATGCTAGCGCGGTGGGCTTTGATGGTGCGCTCGGCCGCGCCTAGATCAAAGGCGATTTGCTTGTTCAGCTTGCCGCTGACGACATGAGCTAACACCTCGCGCTCGCGCGGGGTCAGGTTCTCATAACGGTTTTGCAGCTCGCGCAAAACCGCGCGTGCCGCCCGCCCCTTGGCATCAACGCCAAGGGCGTTTTGTACCGCGCGTAAGAGCGCCTCGCGCCGGACCGGTTTGGTCAGAAAATCCACGGCGCCGGCTTTCATGGCGCGCACGCTTGCGGGGATGTCGCCGTGACCGGTGAGAAAGATAATCGGCAGCCGCTCCTCCATCCGCGCCAACGACTGCTGCAAGTCGAAGCCGCTCGCTCCGGGCATCCGTAAGTCCAGTAAGATGCAACCCGGACCCGCGGATGAATCGGAATCGAGAAACTCCGACGCCGATGCGTAGCCCCGCACCTCATACTTTGCGGCGCGTAACAATCGCGTCACGGCCGTGCGGAACGACGGATCGTCGTCCACGACATGGATGATGGGGTTGGGAAGCAGTAGAGTGTCGGGTGTCGGGTGTCAGGTGTACGAGCAGGCCATATCGATTGCCGATGTCAGTGTCAGATTGCAGGTTTCAGGTGTCGGGTTTCAGGTTTCAGGTAAAACCGGCCAGCCGGGGTCAGCGAGTCCGGTGCTGTCGCTGTAGGATTCTGAATGTTCTCTGACGACCCATCGTCGCTCCCCTTCTGGAAGCTTCCGCTCAAGTGTCTTCTCCAGGCCATTCAGCATCCGGATGCATTCCTTATATCTGGCGCGAAAAGATGCGTAGACGTCCGCGGTAACGTAAGCTTTCTCTCTTGCCATAAACAGATGGTGTATCGTCTCCGCAGCCTCGCCCCGACTCCGATTCACTCCCTCAATCTTGTTACGGACATGACGGTCGTCATTTTTCTCCGCGAGTTGTGCTGGGGAGCTGTTGGAAGCGCGACGAATTTGCGAGCCGAGTTCGTACCTCTCCTCGGATGGCCACGTGTGGCTCAGATCACAGATCTCGATATGGAGCTGGCAAAGTTTCCGATAGACTTCCAAATCCTCAACGTCCATATAACTTTTCATCATCGACTCCCCAAACGTTTATCCTGACACCTGAAACCCGAAACCTCGACACCTCCAGCGGCCTGTCACATGGCTCTCAGAGTCCTGCTCAGGTGTCAGGTTTCAGTGACCCTCGGTCCCTCGCCCCTCGACACTCTCATCCTCGACCCTCGTCCCTCGTCCCCTCGTCCACCGGCACCGTGAAGTAAAACGTCGCCCCGCTCCCGGAATTGTTCTCCGCCCAGATTTGACCGTGATGCGCTTCTACGATGGTGCGCGCGATCGACAGTCCCATCCCCATACCGTCTTTCTTGGTTGTAAAGAAAGGCTCGAACAACTTCGGCAGACTGTCAACCGGTATGCCAGGACCGGAGTCGGCGACGGCGATTTTCACCGTCCCGTTGTTGGCAGGTCCGGTGCGAACAACAACTTGGCGCTTTTCTTCTGGTAGCCCAGCCATCGCCTCCATGCCGTTCAGGACTAAGTTCAACACCACTTGCTGGAAATGCACCGGGTCGCACCAGACGCGGGGAGGCTCGCCGTCCTCTCGAACTTCATGGCCACTTTGCGAGCGGAGGCGTCGATGCTCAGCAGCTTTAAAACTTCCTCCACCGCTTCGTTGATCTCAATCGACTTTGGCGCCAGTTCATGCTTCCGCAGCAAGCTGCGCATCCGCCGGATGACTTCGCTGGCGCGCTGATCGTCTTTGCGAATGTCGGCGAGGATGTCCCGCACTTCGTCCAGCGCCGGCGGGTCAGCCATAAGAAACATCTCGGCCGCCTCGGCGTTGCTGAGGATCGCACCAAGCGGTTGGTTCAGTTCGTGGGCGACAGACGTGGTAAGTTCGCCAACGGTAGAGACCCGCGTCACATGGGCGAGTTCCTCGCGATTCCGCTGAAGCGCAGCTTCCGCCCGGTGCCGGCGCGTTCGCTGCAGTAGTAGGCCAGCGATCATTGCGGCTTGCAACGCGAGAATAAAGAGCGCACCGGCAATCCACCACCGGTAGCGCTCCCACACCGTCGGCTGTCGAAACGAGATCACGCTGCCGGGCGGCAGGCGATCCGCGCTGATATTCCAGCGCTGCAACTCGCGCCAATCGTACCGCGGGTCTTGCGCCGGGACGATCATAGGTGGGAAGCTCGGCGACCGGCTCGCCGCGCGAGGATTCGAATGGCGATGCGGGCCGACTCCGCGCCCTGAACTTCGGCCTGGTACAGGCGGCCGCCGACGATACCCAGGCCCAGTTGGTGCTGATAGAGGCCATTGATGGGCGCATTCGCGACCGCATGGAGACGCTGAAGCGCGTCGTCCTCATTGTGAGTCACGCCCGACGCATCCCGAAGCAAGCAGACCGAGAAGAATGAAGGACCGCGGGGGCAATTTGGCCACCCGCTCCAGCATCTGGTCGAATGTCAGATCATTGAACCAGGTGAAGCTCACGCGGTCTGTGAAAGGCTCGAAGGCACGGCGAAACTCGACCGTCCAGTACCGCTCGAGCGGTGAAGCGCCCAGCACAACCGCAATGTTGGTCGTGTCGGGCGCCAGCTGGAGAATGTCCTCGACCAGGCCGGCGAGGTTGAAGTCTTCTCCGACGAAGGTGGCGTTCTCGAAGCGTCCCGGGCGGCAGCGTCCGCCGGTCCATCCCGGTGTAGATGACAGGCGTCTGCGGAAACAGACGAGTCCCGATACTTGGCCACGAAACGGCCGGCAGGCGATCCGATCGGCACCACCAGATCCGGATGCCATTTCGCCAGGCGCTTGAGCAGAAACTCGACGAACGGCTCTTCCATGTCCGGCTGCGCGTAGCGCGCCATGTCCAGCGAGACCTCGTCGAGGTCGACGCGCTTGCCCATCTCCTGGGTCAGCGTGGTCTCGAACGCGGTCGAGTGGGTCGTGAACGGCGGCGCGGTGCTGCCGAAGGAATGGACCATGAGAACACGCTTGGCCGGCCCGTCCTCGGCGGCGTGGGCGCCACCTGTTACGATCAGGCAAACAATGACGCAAAGCGCATAGAGGCATTCCAACATCCGAAGCGTCGGATCAGGCGTGGGTATGAGCGGCCCATCGCCAAGAGATTCTACGCGCCCTTAAACAAAAATCAACTTCCGCGATGGAACGGTAGTGGTTCGGTTTGATCAAGATCTCTCATGCAGTCTATCCTGAGCGTATTAATCAAAGGGTTCGAGATCACAGAATCATTCAACGTGTCATTTCGAGCGCAGCGCGAGAAATCTTTCTTCAACCTAGATAACAGGCACCTCCAGGTGCCCGCTTTTCACCATCGCCTGCATGAAGGAATGTGGGTCAGGGTTGAATAAGTGAATGGAAGTGCACAAGAGAATTTTATGCTGATTTTCACGTCTCGACCATTTTGGTCAGGATGAGACAGATGCAAACCTCCATAAAAATGGGTTCGTTCCAGCACGTTTCAATCGTTCCAGCCGTTCAATCGCCCCGCTACGTTCATCAGGGGGACCAGTCCATTCCAGACGTTTCCAAACGTTTAATCACTGCGCTCAGTTCAAAACTTTAAATTCCGCAGGCCCAAGCCGATTCCCCCGCGTGAATTCTCAGACGAAACCAAGAATCAGGAAACGTCAAAGACCTTGGCTACTTCGCATCGTCCGCGGCATTGAACAAGATACAGACAATTGCCTACAATCCGTCGGCGGTTTATGAGATCTCTCAGGTCCCAGTTGCTTGACGTGGTGCCGCCGCAAGTGCCACAATACGTCGAGCCATTTGGGAATGTGTCATGACAGTTACGGATCGTATAGAAATCAATCCAAAGGTGATGTTAAGGGAAACCCGTCATCCGCGGAACCCGCGTCGCTGTCGAGCTAATCCTCAGGAAGCTCAGCGAAGGCGCGACTGAGGATGATCTGCTCGACGCCTACCCTCGTCTCTCGCGTCAAGATATTCAAGCGGCCATAGGCTACGCCGCCGATACGTTAGCTCACGAGGAAACTTTGATCGTGACGCCGCGAAAAACCCGGACCCACCGATAGTCGATGCGCTTTCTCGCCGACGAGAGCTGCGATTTTTCGGTCGTACGCGCTCTTCGTTCCGCAGATCACGATGTCGTAGCAATCGCTGAAGTGTTCCCGCGTGAAGAGGACGACGCCGTCATGGAACGAGCGGTCAGAGGGGGCCGCATCTTGATTACCGAAGACAAGGATTTCGGTCAGTTGGTCTACGCCAAGATGCAGAGAACGGGTGGCGTAATTTTTATCCGATTTCCGGCACGTGCCCCGGCGAGAGGGTCAGGTCTTTACTCTTGCTGTTCGGCGGCACCTATACGAGATCGGTTAGATAGGCGAAGGTCAGGAAAAGCGGAGTCATTGGCTTTCTCCATCACATTCGGTTTTATAACAAAATAGTTCCCGACGATTCGAACTATTTAGATACTCAACAACGTACCCAGGACTGCCTCGACCTTACCCAAAGCTCTCATGCTGTCCGCCGATTGAATGTGAAAAGGCTCGGCAGAGGGGGTACTCTGGGCCGACTCACGACGAGATCGTCATTTCTACAGCATTTGCGGAAGCCGTTTTTCAGAGGACATGCCTCAGCGGATGACCACAACCCCACGACGAAGCCGCACGGGCGCTTTCGCAACCTCAGAGTTCAACAATGCCGAGACGGCGATCACATCAAAGAGGGTTGCATGGACCATCTCCGACTTACGCGTTCAGCCAGATGCGCGCTTCGTTCATGCGTGATGATGGGAAGAACTCGATGGCGGTGGGACGAAATCCCTTGGCGGTAAAAGCAAACGCGTCGTCGCGCCACTTTTCATCGCCGACGACGGCCATCTTCTCGATATGTTGACCTTGCTCCATCATAAAGCTCACGTCGCCCCAGTCCCCGTGCCGCTCCCATCCTTCGAATCCGTCAAGAATGGCCAGCGCGCGGATCTTTCCCTCCCGAGCGATGGCTTCTTTGGCAATCTGGATGATCCGGTCATAGTCGGCCTTCTTGAGCATGCCCCGAATTTTTATCTGCAGCAATTTTCCCGAAGCATCGATTATTTCTACCGGCATGCCGTAACCCTCCTTTTGAATTTCTTAGTCTCGAGTGTCGAGCGTGGAGAGAAATACTTCTCCACTCGTCCCTCCGCACTTGTCACTCTTTCCGCGCAAGACGTCTCAGCGCCCCTGACCAACGGTCAAGGCGCGAATGGCAGCGGCAATTTCCTTACTTAGGTCGCTCACCAACTCGCTCATCGAAGCCACTGACGCCTCAGTGGACTTATCTCTTGCCGGCTGAGTCAAATACGTCTCCTTCACGCTGACGGTTTTGTTCGTGCCATCGATGATGCTCCAACGGCCCCACAGCTCGGCGATCTGCTCCGCGTTGGGCTCGAAACGGAGCACTTCCACCTGCACTTGATAGGTGGGCTGTTGGCTTCTTACCCATGGGTAAGCGACCATTCTGTCGGTCTGAAGCAAGATTGACAAATTTTGCGAGAGGACCCGCGAAAAATTTTCTTCCAGTGGTTCCGCCCAACGATCGTTCTCAGCAACCGCAAACCGGTTCTGGGATATTCGCGTGACGAACTGCTGGCGATCAAGATATCCTGGAAACTTGATCGGACCTATGCCGAGGACAAGCGCGTTGGTGCCAGCGGCATCCTGCGCTCGTCTGGCCCGTGCGCGGCAGGGAAGTCAAAGCGAAAAACCTTGACGGGTCCGGCTTGGACATCGAGAAAGTAGCAACCCGCCGGAATCAAACACACGAGCAAGAATATCACAGCCAAGTCTTTGACAGGACATCAGTTCTCCTTTGAATCGGGCTTTCCGAAGATCGGGGCTCTCGGGTTGCGTTCCAGGTAATCAGTCAGCGACCGCAGCGACCGCGCCGCCGTGGAAACGTCTCTGAGGCCTTTGACCAACTCATAGTTAACCGGCGAGTCAAGATCGCTCAGTGCCTCAATGTTAGCCACCGCTGCCTCTGCCCGTTTCATGGTCTCCTCTGTCTGCTTGAGCGCGTCCCCTGCTTGTTTCAAGGCGACACGAGCGTCTCCGGACGTATGCTGCAGATCATCTGCAAGGATTTTGACTTTATCATCCATCGTGCCCGCAAGATTGCGAATATTCACGACCGCCTCATCGACCTTAGGCATGACCCGCGCCAAAGAACGCAGCACCGACTCTATCTCGGGAGAATTCACGGTGCGATTGACACCTTTGAGGGTTGCTTCCAAATTCGCACCCAGTTCCTTGAAATCGATGTCTTCGAGCTTGCTAATGACACGGGTCAATGCACCCTTGGCCTGTTCAGGGTGGTGGGTAGGGTTGGGATTTCCGGGTAATCATAGTCCCCTCCTGGCTTCTGGACGAGATTGATCGGGGTGCCTGGAAAAAATCGAGGGCGACATAGAGCAGTCCTGTAACCAGGCTCTCCATCTCGAGTTGCCCTCGGAGCCCTCGATCGACAATTACCTTCTGCATAGCTTCGGGGTCCACCGCAGTCTCAGCGGCGGCGGTCGCTCCCCTTCGAGGTCAACTTTTTCAAGTCGATTTCGATGATCACGGGGATCTTGTCACCTGCCGTGCCTTGTCCAACCAGTAACCTGATATCCTTGACCGAGCCGATCTCGACGCCCTTCAACTTGACCGGCGCGCCAACGCGCAGCCCGTTCACCGAATTGTCAAAATAGAGCACAAAGTTCCTTGTCTGACGAAACAGCCGTCCCGAACCGAAAACCAGAATACGCGATGACAATCAAAGCCACGGCGCCAAGCACAAAGGCGCCGATCACAGCCGGGCTCATTCTTCTTGTTCATGACTCCTCCTTCTCTCCCCGACGCAAAAAGCCCGCACCTTGGGATCGGGGCAATGGGCCAAAAGCTCTTTGGGGTCACCGCTGGCAGTCATGGTCTTGGCGTCGGGATCGAGAAACACGCTGTTGTTACCGATGGTGAAGATGCTGGCCAGCTCGTGGGTCACCACCACCACCGTGGCCCCGAGACTGTCGCGCAGCTCGAGAATCAGATCGTCGAGCAGCCGCGAGCTGATCGGATCGAGGCCGGCCGACGGCTCGTCGAAGAAGAGCACTTCGGGATCGAGCGCCATGGCGCGCGCCAGGCCGGCTCGCTTCTGCATGCCGCCGCTGATCTGGGACGGGTAGTAGTCCTCGAAGCCCTTGAGGCCCACCAGCGCGAGCTTCAGGCGACGCCACTTCGCGGATCTCGGTCGGCGTGAAGTCGGTGTACTCTTCCAGCAGCATGCCGATGTTCTCCGCCAGGGTCATCGAGCTCCACAGCGCCGCCGGTCTGGAAGAGCACCCCCATGCGCCTGAGCAGCTCCTGTCTCTGCTCGGGGTCTGCTGTGGTGAAGTTCTCATCGCCGTAGAAGATATTCGCCTTTCGCCGGCTCGATGAGACCGATCATGTGTCTTAGCAAGGTGCTCTTGCCGCTGCCGCTGCCGCCCATGATGATGAAGACATCGCCATGATTGACGGTGAAGTTGAGATCGCGCATGAGCACGAAGCTGCCGAAGGCCATGGTCAGGTCGCGGACAGTGATGTGGGGCTTCGCGCCGTTGCCGGTAGGTGCTTGTCCAACCATTCAGATCCCCAGGATGTAGAAAACGACAGCAAAGATACCGCAAGCCATCGACGATAGCAACGATCCCCGTGACCACGGCCGAGGTGGCCGCATCCCCGACGGCGGAAGAGCTGTTGCCGCACTGCAGGCCCCGCAAGCAACCCGAAAGGGCGATCAGCACGCCGTAGACCGAGGCCTTGAAGACGCCCCCGGAGATATCTGTCAGCGAGATGGCATTAGCGGTCTGCGTGAAAATAAGTGGTCCACGAGAGATCCAGCATGCCGACACCGATCACGGCGCCGCCGATGACACCGACAAAGTCGGCGTAAAGGCACAAGCAGCGGCATCATCAGATATGAGCGCCATGACTCGCGGGAGAACTAGAAATTCTAGCGGCGAAAAGCCGGCGGTGGTGAGGGCATCGATTTCCTGGGTCACCTTCATGGTGCCGAGCTGGGCGGCAAAGGCTGCGCCGGTGCGCCCCGCCATGATGATGCCGGTCATCATGGCGCCCATCTCGCGCATCATGGCGATGCCCACTAGATCCGCCACGTAGATCTGAGCGCCGAACTGCTTGAGCTGCACGGCGCCGACGAAGGCGAGGATCACGCCGACCAGGAAGCTTATCAGTGTAACGATGGGGAGCGCTTGGGCGCCGCACTGCTGGATCAAGAGAAACAGGTCCGAGGCCCGGTAGTGCGCTTTCATGCGGAGCAGCGCTAAGAAGGTCACGGTCATGTCGCCCAGAAAGGCCAGCATCTCCTTGGCAGAGCCGACAAGTCCAAGGGTGCCCGTGCCAAGGCGCTCAAGAAACGGCGCTTCCGTCACTTCCCTGCGAGCGCCTTTTCTCTCGGGCACGGCTTCGGCAAGAGCGAGAAGCTTTTGCACCCCGACGGGCAGTCCTTCGCGGTCCATGGGGATGCCCCGCTGCCGGCATAACTCGGAGACTTCAACCAGAAAGGTTAAGACGCTGCTGTCCCATGAGGTCAGCTCACGGGCATCAAAAGCAACCCCTCTCGATATCCCCGTTGATGCGACTTGGCCTTGAACATCCGCTGCCGATGGAATCCCGGCCCTGAGGTTCCAGGCACCGACAAGTCGGATTACGAGCGTACCGTCTTGGGCTTGAATAAAAGACAAGCGGCCTTGGTCGGACATGTTTAGTTGAACCCTCGTTGGATGTTAGGGGATTTGTTCGTTTGGGTTGGCTTCGTTCCCCGCGCGTAGAGGCTGACCAATAACGTCGCCGGTAGTAGGCGCGCCCCAGGGCACCGATGCCGTCGGCTCGATCTTCGATGGCTTCGCCCATTGCACTGTCACTCAACAGGGGGTCAAGGTTTAGTAGCCTGAGACCGCGCTCACCTTTGCGGTCCTCTCCCCGAGAATGGAGAGATCTCACATTCCCGGAGTGATCATTTCCTCGGGCTTGATCCACCTGTCAAAGTCCTCAGCCTTAACCAGGCCCAGTGCCAGGGCGGCTTCCTTAAGGGTAGTGCCCTCGGCGTGAGCCTTCTTGGCGATTTTCGCCGCGTTGTCGTAGCCAATGTGCGGATTGAGCGCGGTAACCAGCATCAGGCTCTTCTTCATCAGCTCGTCGATGCGGGCGGCGTTAGGCTCGATGCCGACGACGCAATGGTGAGTGAAGGCCTCGACTCCCTTGGTCAAAAAGCTTGCCCGAGTGAAAAAACACGGTCATTAAAAGATAGGTATGGGAAACCCGCGATAATAATCCCGCTCGTTCAGTACCATATCAGTCAGCAGAGTGTGGCTAGCAATGCCGCTCGACCCTACTACACCAGCGGCACGGTGGCCGCAAGATCGTATTTGATGACGGCTCGGATCTTGTTCTCAATTTGCAGATAGCGCGCCACCTTCGTCGCAGGCAAAGCCTTGCTTAGCTTCGGAACATAGGAGCTTTTGAGCTTGACCTCGGCTTGCTCAATCGACAGGAACTCATCCGTCAGCTTTTTCGCCTTCTCGTCGGTCATTGTTTTGTTCTTATAGTCCGCCGCATAGCTCTGCAGCAGGCTTCCCAGACGCTCGTTAATCTTTTGCAGATCCTTCTGATAGTCCTCGTAGATCGGCCAGAAGTTTTTGCCTCGGACTCTGTCAATTCCATGTTCGCCGCCACCAGAAGTTTCTTGTCCGCCTTGATCTTCTCGCGCAGGATCTGCATGTTGTCCGCCGGCTTGTCTTGCGCCAGCGCCGGCAGCGAAAACAAACTCAATAATAATCCGATAGTTAAAATAGTCTTACTCACGGTCCGTCCTCCCTTTTGTGTGTATTCGGTCTTCAGTCCTTAAGTATCTCTATCCCGGATCTAGAGAGATTTCCAAGTGCTGCGTTGATCTTTCCATTTCGTTTTTCGATGTCGGGTTTCGCGCTTCGTATGGCTCTTCGCGTTCCTCGGCACCAACAAATTAGCGCCGAATGATTCTAGGATATGACAACTTTTTCTCTCACCGTCCCATACGCCTATCATAGGCGCGGGATATCCGACCGGCCAATCCCGGATCGGACCCTTTGGGTCCTCTGGCACTGAACTCGACGCGAACATTGCCATCGGCCTGTGTCTGAACATTGATTGTCACGTCCTGCTCGCCTCTGCTTCCACTAATCACTCCTTTCACTCGGTCTTCAGAGGTAATCCGGACACCCTCATCTTGAGCCGCGCCAATAGCCGCGCTCCAGGCACGATCGAAGGTGCTGGGTGCAGGCACAGACGCGGGAACAGGCTGGTAAACAGCGCAGCCTGAAAACAACATGAACACGGTTGTCAAGAATTGCTGCCGCCCAGGAGGCTTGTTGTTTAGGCGACCTGCGGTTCAATTCGCGTGTCATTTCGATAAACTCCTTCTCGGCGGAAAAATCATTGAGCTTGACCTTCCTGCGCCTCCGCGCCGCGTTGGATGGCTTCGTTAAGTGTTTTGATGAACAGCTCGTCATTGAACGGCTTGCGCAGGAAGGCCACTGCACCTGCCTGCAGCGCCCGTTCACGTAGACTCACCTCGTCGTGGGCAGTGATAAAGATGATCGGGAGAGGGTTTTCACTACGGACTAAGAAGCTCTTGAACCTCCAGGCCGTTCATTCCCGGCATCTGTACATCAAGCACGACACAGTCAGGGCGAAACGACGGCATCGTCTGGATATGCTTAATGAACTCGTGACCGGATGTGAACGTGTCGGCGTTCATTCCCAGGGAGCGCAGCAACCGACTTATAGCGCGGCAGACGGATGCATCGTCATCCACAATGGCAATGGTCGGCTTGGTTTTGCTCATGAGAGTCGGAAACCGAAACGTGACGCCCGACCTATATTGATTGACTCTTTGGCGCTGAGGGAAATCTAGCGAAGATTTAAAAGGCTGTATATTGGACCTTTGGTCCAATATGAGGAGAGAGGTCGGCCGGCAACCTGCTAAAACATCACCTTCATCGAGATCAGACAGAGATTTCGTCAAGCGGAATCTCGAAAAGCAAGTGCCGGCAAGAACGGCAGCAAGGCTCACGACGATCAAGGCGATCAGATCCTGAGTATCAATCGGGAAAGGCTTCATTTGATAGACGTTGGAAACAACTTGATAAAGATCCGTGGTGGCGGAAAAATGCGGCACGTCCAACGCCCCTTCATCGACATTTTTGCGGTCATCGAGCCACTTCTGTTCCAGTTGGCTTCCCACCGCTTCCGCCAACCCGCCGTAATCGAGTATTCCCCGGCGCCGTGCCTCAACCAGCTTGCCGCCGAACACCAGCAGAGGCGCCACGAACAACACAAGACTGAGGATGACAACGGCAGCAATGACATAGATGAAGGAGAAAAAGGATGCTGCCCAGTGATAGAGAACACGCTGGGCAACGCCACCGGCGGCGCTCGCGCTGATGGCAAAGCTCAGCAGTGAAAAGGCGCGCAGGGAGAGCCCGACAAATTGCAGCCCGCCGACAAGATCCGGGTGTGCCGGAACGAGTTGCAGATCAAGACGCGAGACTCGAAAAAGAAAAAGCCCCCAGATAAGAATCCGCCACAACCAACCCAGGAGCAGGACGAGGGCAACCGGAGCGCTCACCAGCGCGTGCCACCAACCCGCCCAGGAATAGCCCCTTCCGCCGTCACCCGCCTTGTGCCAAAGCGGAATGTCTTGATCCGGAAAGACCCGGATCAAGATTATCATCGCCAGATAGGCGAGAGCGACAACCAGTACCTCCACCGTGACGGAATCAAGCAGTCTGCGAGCCTGGGCGACTATCCCTTCGAATCGCGGACGGTCCAGAGCGGTAATAATTCCGGCGTCGACAAAATGGCGGGCTATCTGCCCGAGCCGAAAAATCGTACCTAACTCTGCCAAAATGAAAAGCGGCACGACGATCAGATAACGAGAGAGAACGGTCAAATCGCCGATCAACGAGCCCAGCTTATTTTCTTCCAGCACCAGACTCTCAATCGCAGAAAGGACAAAAAGCGGCGCCCAAACAATCAGGACAGCAAAAGCGCACGCTGGACGCTCCTTCGCTCGTTGGGCTTGATAAGACCAAGGGACTTCTCCAACCTGAGCGGCGGGCCGCCGTCGAAGATTTCACTGTCGGCGCGATTTGTCTCAGCCATTTTCGGTAAATCTATTGTCGGAGAAATACCGCGAGCAACGCTATGATCCCGAGGAGAGAGACCAGAAGAGCCACCGCGGCAGCCAACGAATAGGGAAGTTCGGGGTCCTGCGCTCTTAACTTGTGCATTACTATCACGTGCTGGATAGTGGCCAGCAATACCGCCACAACCCCGATGCTGATCATGATAATCCCGAACTCCCGCGCGCCGATCGGGCCACCGGTTTGGGCGACTTGCCCCGCCCTGTGGAACTCCTCGAAGAACTTGTAGATGGTGAAGCCGAAGGTGATCAGTGACGTCCCGGTCCTCACCCAAGCCATCAATGTGCGCTCATAGGCGAGGCGTGTTCGGTCGTAGGCCAGCTTTGTGGAAGTATCCAAGGTGATATTCTGATTTGCCATCAAAACCTCTGGGAAGAATGGATTGTTGGATTCGGTGACTCTCTTCGCATGTCGTTAACGAGGGTTTGTGTTCTTCAATCCGAGTTTGAACCTTTTGAACTGACTTCGAACGGTCTCTGAATCTTCTTCCAAGTCATGGATCCGCATGGCTGAGAGCGCGCTCACTTTTCTGCATCGTCGTTTGGGCCACTAAGAGAAAATCTCCTATTGTGCGCCCTTTGCGCCTTTGCGGGAGGTAAACTTCTTCTCCTTTTCTCGCACCAAGTACGCAATGACCGAAACGTGCTACTTGCTCACCCGAACGATGCAGCGAAAGCCCAGATGACACGTCGAAGTATCGATGGGCTGGGCCATGCGCGCCGCCGGACGATAGCGCCGGCAGTAGTTCGGCGCGCAGAGATGCGACCCGCCTTTCATTACTTTGCGCGGAATGCTTGATGTCGGGCATGTTCGGATCGTAGCTCTTGTCCCGTTCTCCACCTCTCGGGTTGAAGCTCGCGCAGCAGGATTGCGGAATCTCCTTGTGCTCCTGATACCAATCTGTGGTCCACTCCCATACGTTGCCGGCCATCTCGTAGAGCCCGTAGCCGTTGGCCGGAAAACTTCCCACCGGTGCCGTTCCCTCGAAACCGTCTTCTTTGAGATTCTGCCAGGGAAATTCACCTTGCCAGGTATTCGCCATGTGCTTTCCGTCCGGAGTGAATGCATCGCCCCAGACGAACTCGGCACCATTCAATCCTCCGCGCGCGGCGAACTCCCACTCGGCTTCCGTTGGTAACTCTTTGCCGATCCATTTGGCGTAGGCTTCAACGTCCTCGTAGGCGACGTGCACGACGGGATGTTTCGCTTGTCCTTTCAACGAACTTGCCGGCCCTTCGGGATGGCGCCAGTTCGCGCCGGGAACGTAGATCCACCAGTTGTAACAGTCTCGCAGATCCACTCGCTGGCGCGGTTTGTTGAAAACGACGGAGGCCGGCACGAGCAGCTCCGGTTTAGCGCCGGGGTAATCCTCCGCTTTCGGCGCACGCTCGGCGGATGTCACATGCTTGGTCGCTTCGACGAATTTGCGAAACTCTTCGTTGGTAACCGTGTGCCGATCCATCCAAAAGCCCTCGACGGTCACTTCGTGCGCCGGCGCTTCTTCCGGATAGTGCTTATCCGATCCCATGAGAAAAGTGCCGCCCGGAATCCACACCATGTTTTCGAACGGCGGCTTACCTGGTTCCGAGTCTGCCTGTTTGGCCGAAGCCATGGTCACGCTATCGCTCATAACTTCTTCCTTTCGCTAATCACGCACTTGTGATGCCTTGCGTGAGTTTCTCCATCACCTGATCAACGGTGAAGCTGGCGGCCTTCTGCCGCGGTGGAAACTCTTTGAACGTCTGCAGAAACGCTCCCACGGCGGACTGCGCGGGCATGAGCAGATAGACATGGTCGAGGAACCAGTCGTAGTAGGTGTTCGATGTGATGTCGGCGCGTTCGTACGGGTCGGTGCGCAGATTGTAGAGCTTCGGCACGCGCAAAGGGACAAACGGCTCGGCCCAGATCCGCAGTGTGCCGGTGGACGCGCTGCTCCATGAATACGAGCTTCCAGTTGTCGTAACGCAAGCGCCGTTAGATCGCCGTCGTCAGAGAAATAGAAGTACTCTACGCGCGGGCTTTTCTTTTCCTGGCCCGTCAAATACGGCAGCAGGTTGTAGCCGTCCAGGTGAATCTTGAAAGTCTTATCGCCGGCTATGTATCCTTCCTTGAGCTTTTCCTTGATGTCTGGTTCTCCGGCCATAGCGAGAAACGTCGGCAGCCAGTCCATGTGGCTGACGATCTCGTTAGAGACCGAGCCGGCTTTGATCTTGCCCGGCCAGCGCACCATCGCCGGCACACGGTAGGCACCTTCCCAGTTGGAGTTCTTCTCGTTGCGGAAAGGCGTCATGCCCGCGTCCGGCCAGGAGTTCATGTGCGGCCCGTTGTCGGTGCTGTACATGACGAAGGTGTTGTCGGCGATGCCCAGTTCGTCGAGCAGATCCAACAGCTTGCCGACGTGCTTGTCGTGGTCGATCATCACGTCGTGATATTCGGATTGCCAGCGCCCCGATTGTCCACGGCTCTCAGGCTTGGCGTGCGTGCGGAAATGCATGTGCGTGGTGTTGAACCAGACAAAGAACGGTTTGCGCGCCTTCTGCTGGCGCTTGATGAAGTCGATGGCCGCGGCGAGGAATTCATCGTCCACGGTCTCCATCCGCTTCTTGGTCAAGCGGACCGGTGTTCTCGATCTTCTGCTTGCCGTTGGGTCTCGCCCAGCAATGCAGCACGCCCCGCGGGCCGAAGTTCTTCCTGAAATTAGGAAAGTCCTTCTCCGGCGGATAGTCACGTAGCTCAGGCTCCTCCTCGGCATTCAAGTGGTAAAGATTGCCGAAGAACTCGTCGAAGCCGTGCATCGTCGGCAAGTGCTCGTCCTTGTCGCCGAGGTGGTTCTTGCCGAACTGGCCAGTGGCATAACCGAGCGGCTTAAGCAGGTCGGCGATGCTGGGATCTTCGGCCCGCATACCCAATGGGGCACCCGGGATCCCGACCTTGCTCAAGCCGGTGCGGAAGACGCTCTGTCCCGTAATGAACGCCGATGCGGCCTGCCGTGCAGCTTTGCTCGCCGTAGTAGTCCGTAAAGATCATGCCCTCGTTGGCGATGCGATCGATGTTGGGTGTGCGATAGCCCATCACACCCTTGGTGAAGCAGCTCAAATTCGACTGCCCGATGTCATCCCCCAGATGATGAGGATGTTGGGTTTCTTTTCCGTAGATGTGTCTCGCTTTGCCATTGGTCCTCCTTTTGTTTTTTAGCTTCGCAGATGCTTGGTTATCTTATTAGACTCATGTGATAGAGGATCGACTATCGGGCGTTCCCTGATTTTCAGCTTCCAAATTCCTTATGTGAACGAGCGAGTGAAATTTCGCCGAATTCTTCACACTGAAGAACGCTGGCGGCAATAACGTAGTCTTACTGGTTCTGCCCTGATTTTGATTCCTCGGATATCTTTACGAGGTCGGCAGCGATTTGATTGCCCAGCTTCACGACGTCCTTCTCGGTCGCCTTGCGCGAAAGCACGTAACGCGCCGCTGCTGCGTAAGGGATTTCTGAACGCGACGGCGCCGGGACCCTTGCGGCCCTCTTCGCCGGAGCCGTAGACCAGAAAAGGCGTGTTCGGATTCTTCGCGAGGTCATACACCTCGACTTGCACTTTGACTTCTTCACTACCCGCGCCGAAACCAACCATGGCCCGCCGCATGCGGTTACCTTCGTCCACTTCCAGGAATTCACCGCCCACCAGCAATCCGTCTTGGGGTGTAACGGCACCCGGCTCGAGCCGGCTGGCGCGGATGCCGGCGTTGTTCAATTCAGCGACAATGGTGTTCGAAAGGAGTGTTACCAGTTCCCGGGCTTTCGCAGCCGGATCTTCAGACGGCTTCAAACCATGGAGCAAGCGGCCGACAGGGCCTTCTCTTCTGCCGAGGAGCCCCTCGTCGGGTTTCAGATTCTGTGAGTCAAATAGAAAGTCACGCACGTAGACAGGTTGTTTGGTGCGATAGCCGTAGCTTGAGCGAACACGGGATGATTCGTGAAATCAATCGCCTGCCACAAGAACCCAGCCAGCGCAGGCAAAGGAGGAAGAGATATCTCGATTTCATAGTCTATGGTTAAAGATTTTCTCCCAGAGTTTACGCCTGAGCTTGGCCGAAGGGATCGAAATGGCAAGTGCGGCCCCTTCGACGTCCAGACAGCTTGGCATCTTTGCGCGAGCGAGTCTTCGGATTCTTTCTCCCGCCAAGACGCTACAAGGTCAGGGCTAAAGAAGATTATTTTGTCTCCGAACTTAGCGCCTTTGCGCCTTTGCGGGAGATATTCCGATTTGGTTGCGGCTCCGCCGCGCTATTTTGCCGTCACTACTTCCTACCGATGTGCTCCCACCGGCGTTCCCCCTGGCGCCAACCGGCTTGCAAGGCCCTTGAGACGGAAGCCCAGCGCGATCAACAAGATACCGAAGAAGATGAGGAAGCTGCCAATCAACCAAATCACTGCCAAGGCGCCCGCTCCGGGTTGCAAAAACAGCAGCACGCCGAAAATAATCGATACCAAGCCAGAGAGCCCAAGCAGCCACTCGTTCTCGATATGTTTGCGCAACCGGATGGCCGCTGCGATCTCGAAGATACCCATCAGCACGGCCCAAGAGGCGATGAAAAACAGAAGTACCAGCGCCGTCATACCCGGCCAGAGGAACGTCACGACGCCGGCGGCGATGCCGAGGATACCGACCACGATGAGCGACGCCATCGGTTTGCCCTCCTCATGCATCGTGAACGCCGCTATCAGAGCCATCACGCCGTCCGCGATCGCGTAAGCACCCCACACAAGGACGAGGGCCGCTAATGTAATGCCAGGCCAGATAAACGCGAAGATCCCAAACAGCACAGCGAAGACTCCGCGCAGCACGATCCAATGCCACGCACGAGCCAAATTCGTCAGCATAGGTCCAGCAGCCATATTTCCTCCTTTGTGCCGCGACTGTTTACCCGCATCGAATGCGGCGTGTTCGGTGTGGGATGGGCGGATCAGCTCACTGCTGTTAAGTCGTCAACTGCCGATCCAGCCTCTACCTTTGGAAAGTCCACCTTCTCTCCAACCCGTCTTCTACTTAGCGCACTTTGCGCCTTTGCGCGAGCTAATCTTCGGACTCATTTTCCCGCCAAGACGCCGAGTACCTAGCGCGGCACAGCCGCAACCGAGTTGGCAGCCCATGAGGCGGCGAACCGGCGAGTGGATGAATGGGCGTCCATGTCGAGCGCGATGAGCTGACAGAACGCGGTTGATGGGGTAGAAGGGTTTCATGGAAAAGAAAAGCTCTGCTCCAGCAAACTGCGTCCCAAACCTCTTTATAGAGAAACACCACAAAGATGTCATGGGCATTCTTCACTCCTTCGACCGCCTGCGCCTTCAGGGTTCGCTGCGCTACCTGTATTGCGCCAAGATTTTTGAGGAGTATTTGAGCAAAGCCAAGGTGTTGTGCAAAGACTTCAAGCAGTTTGCCACGGGACTGACCAACGAGGTGTGCCAGGGTGCCGAGCGATTGGCGCAATCCCTCAAGCGCCCATTCACCTATTTGAACAGCAGTGCCCTGTCCAAGGAAGACCTGGCGCGCAAAATCGCTGAGCGCGATGGCATTAAAGAGGGCCTGGTAGCGATCTTTCGATGTGTAGAACCTTGCCGGACCTACAAAATGAGAGGCAATTACCAAACCAAGAAGCTCGAGCCTCACCTGGAATTGGGCAAGTGCCTGCACCTGTACTTCTACGTCCAGCACCGACGCCTTGGATTGCTGCACCTGCGTCTGCAAACTTGGTTTCCCTTTCTCATCCACATCTGTCTCAACGGCCATGACTGGCTGGCCTGTCAGATGGATGAGAAAGGGCTGCGCTACCGCAAGGCCGATAACCGGTTTACCTGGGTGGAAGATTTCCACAAGGCCCAAGACCTGGCCGATCGACAGTTGCGCACCGACTGGGTAAGTTTGTGCGAGCAGTTGCGAAAGAGGTATCATCCGCTGCACGAGAAAATCGCTCGGCCCCTGGGTGGACTCTCCTACTACTGGACAGCCCCCAGACTGAATTCTCCAGCGACGTGCTGTTCCATGATCAGCGGGTTTTGGACCGGCTGGTCCCACGCCTGATGTTGCATGGAATGCTCAATCTGGGCTGCGAGCAAGTGATGCGTTTTCTTGGCAAGCAGTTCAACGGGCAGTTTGGCGGCGAGGTGGTGACCGACTGGCGACGACGCTCTGAAGGGGTGCGCCTCAAGCACTGGGTCAATCGCAATTCGATCAAACTTTACAACTGCCTCAATGTGCTGCGACCGGAGACGACCATCCATGACGCCGAGGACCTCAAGGTCTTTCGCACCCCGGAAACCCGCCCCCACGCCCCGATGGCTTGGTATCCTTTGCGCCGCGGGGTGGCTGACCTTTACCGGCGCGCCCAGATTTCTAGAGCGGCCAACGACCGATATCTGACGGCTCTGGCAGCAGCGAGCATCACCACCCCGTTGGCCGAAGAGGCGGTCAAAGTTTGCCGACCGGTGCGGCGGGAGCAGCGTCGGCACCGAGCACTCAACCCCTTTGAGACCGCCGATGCCCAACTGCTGGCCGCCGTCAACCGGGGCGAATGGGCGTTGAAGGGCTTTCGCAACCGTGACATCCGGGCCTTGCTGTTTGGGCAAACCAACGACAAAAAACAACAGCGCTCCCAAGCCGCCAAGGTCTCTCGGCGATTGGCATTGCTGCACGCCCATGGCCTGATTGCCAAAGTTTCTCGCACCTATCGCTGGCAAGTAACCAAAGGGCCAGCAATGCGTAAC
>ERZ1370068.8334-contig-7197_pt1 | contig 26959 bp, 30 predicted proteins | sample MGYA00561227_ERZ1370068 | MGnify/ENA primary metagenome ERZ1370068 (study PRJEB38410, sample SAMEA6850437) | metagenome | study: Metagenomic assessment of the ecological functions of the soil: analysis of the soil microbiota associated with the...
GCCAGCGGCGTTTCGCCAGATCGCCGCTCGCGCAGATCTTTCGGCCCAGCTCCACGGTCTGGGCCGCTTGCCGCGCCGACCGTCGCTCGTCCCGGAGAAATGCGGCGACGTCGCGAATAATATCGGAGTCCGCGCCGGCGGCCATGCCGCCCATCACGGGGTTGTCGCGCTCCGCCCCTTTCCTCCGGACGGACTTGAAGTTGCCTCAGCTGTGGATGTACTCGGTATTCAGCCGGCAAGCTTAAGGCTTACCGCAGTCGGATCGTTGCCGCCGGCACCGCGGCACGCCGCGCAGACTCGTTGGTGATGCTCCGCCCTGCGGCATCGGTCTTGGCGCGTCGGGCTCCGCGCCGCGCAAGCGAGCGGCAAATACCCCCATCAAACCCAACAGCGCCCATGCTCGCTTCATGCCGTTTTCTCCCTCTCTGCGGAATGCCGCGTCTGTAATAGCATATTCTGCAAGAATCGTCCCGCCCCGCACCCATGCTGCCGCCCTTCCATAGCGCGCTTAAGAGGTCGCTGCCCTGGCGCTTCCCAGCGAAAGCAAGCGCCGAAATCGCCTGCGGGCCGCTCGAACACGGGCAAGTCGAGCGCACGATCAACGCCCTCGCCGGTCACCGCGCTCGGCGCAGGTGAGCAAGGCGCACCGGTCGGACGCGGCTGACTGAACTACTACGCGCTCGGCGCGGAGCGGTTTCTCGTCGACCTCCTCTGGCTACGGGACCCGGCAGGGCTGCCGGCTGCGATCCGCCCCGTGGGAGGCGCTGCTGGGGCGGCTACCTGCGCAGACACGGGCCCCCGCTGCGCGGCCTTGCGTTGCGTGATGGACGCTCTGCCATCCGCCGACCGCGCGCTCGATCGGCGCATGCTGGAGTTGGTTTCGCCCGACCGGGGCGGCCGCGGTGCACGCCCCAGGCCTCGCCAAAGCCGGATAAACCGTCGCGCGAGGCGGGGCGGGCGGTTCTGACGGCGCGTCGCAGAACGAGGTCGCCGCGCTCGCCCCGGGACGCGTCCGTGCAGCTGTTCTCCAGTCCCGAAGAAGCACCGGCGTCGAGGAAGCCGTCAGGGCGTGTTCGAGGCCTGGCTGGCCCAGCCTCGCCTGCGGGACGCACGGTGAAGCGTCCCTCGAAGCGAGCCGGAATGAAAACCTCCCGGCAAGAACCGGGGCCTGAAACAAAAGCCCCCGGGCTAAAGGGGGAAATCAGCCCGGGGCAAAATGCCTTAAGGTTTAAGGCACCCCGCTCAGGGAGGAGAAGCGGTGAGACGGCCCGGAACGCCGCCTGATGAGTAGGAGTGCAGATCTCCCAGGAAAGGTTCCTAGCGCACAAAGCAATCTGTAACTGGCGTTGATCCAGTTTAGAAAGAAGGAGAGATCATGCAGGTGTACGGCAGCTTTCCGCGGTCGCATGCGCAGAATGCGGCGCGACGAGTTCTCGCGCCAGGCTGATGCGCGAGCATGTGCTCAGCCACCGACGACCTCATCTACCCGGTCTTTCTCGATCGAAGGCAGGCGGCGGACGCCAGGCCGTGCCCTCGATGCCGGGGTATCCCGATACACCGACCGACAAGCTCCTGGCCGTCGCGGAGCGCTGCGTGAAGCTCGGGGTGCCGGCGATGGCGCTCTTCCCGTCGATCGAGCCGGCGCTGAAAACGCCTGACGGCAAGGAAGCGACCAACCCGGACGGGCTCATCCCGCGCGTGATCGCCGCTGCTCAAGAAGCAATTTCCGGAGCTCGGCGTCATGACCGACGTCGCGCTCGACCCCTACACCAGCCACGGCCAGGACGGCCTGATCGACGACGACGGCTACATCCTCAACGACGAGACGCTCGCCGTGCTCGAGCGAGCAGGCGCTGGTCCAGGCCGCAGGCGGGCGTGGACATCGTCGCGCCGTCGGACATGATGGACGGGCGCATCGGCGCGCATCCGCGCCGCGCTCGACGAGCAGGCCAGTTCATCCACACGCGCATCATGGCGTACTCGGCGAAGTACGCGTCGGCGTTCTACGGCCCGTTCCGCGACGCGGTCGGCTCGGCGGCGAGCCTCGGCAAGCGGCAACAAGTTCACCTACCAGATGGATCCGGCCAACAGCGACGAGGCGCTGTGGGAGGTCGGCGCTCGACCTGCAGGAAGGCGCCGACATGGTGATGGTGAAGCCGGGCATGCCCTATCTCGACATCGTGCGGCGCGTGAAGGACGAGTTCAAGGCGCCGACCTTCGTCTACCAGGTGAGCGGCGAGTACGCGATGCTGAAGGCGGCGTTCAAGAACGGCTGGCTCGACCGAGAAGCAGTGCGCGATGGAAGCGCTGCTCGCGTTCAAGCGCGCCGGCGCCGACGGCATCCTCACCTACTTCGCGCTCGACGCGGCGGATGGATCAAGGCAGCGCGTTGACCGTCGGGCTCGCGCCCTCAGAGACGGACATCGGCAGCGACGTCGAGCGACTGGATGAATTTCTCCGGCGGCTGGTAGCCGATCACCCGCAGACCTGCGATCTCCCGCCCGTTCGCGTCGAAGAACACGATCCCGGGCGGCCCGAACAGGCGAAAGCGCTTGAGCAGCGCCTTGTCATCCGGCGTGTTCGCCGTGACGTCGACCCGCAGAAGCACCATCTGGCCCAGCCGGGCCTTGACCTTCGGATCGCTGAACGTGAAGCGCTCCATTTCCTTGCACGAGACGCACCAGTCCGCATAGAAATCGAGCATCGCGGCCTTGCCGGCGGTCTTCAGCCGCGCATTCAGGTCGGCGGCTGTCGTGATCGCTTCGAAGGGCGGCGCGGTATCGTAGCGAGCCCGCGAGACGCCGGCCAGAGGACGCAGCGGATCGCGCGCCCCCGAGAACGCCCCGACCGCCTGCGGCGGCGCCGACGAGCAGCGCGAGCAGCGCCCGCCGCCTTGCCCAGCCGCTCCCAGCCCGACGCCTCCTTGCCCAGCGACTCGAGCGCGCCCAGGAACACGCCCGACCCGATCAGCAGCAGCGGCCCAGAGCAGCATCTGCACGGCCACCGGAATCACCGGCGTAATGATCCAGACCGCCAGGCCGAGGAGGCAGCACGCCGAAGAAGCCGCTTCACCGCGCTCATCCACGTCCCCGCCTTCGGCAGCAGAAGGCCCCCGAGACGCCCACCAGCACCAGCGGCACGCCCATTCCCATCGCCATGGAGAACAGCGCCGTTCCGCCGAGCACGGCGTCGCGCGTTTGTCCGATATAGAGCAGCGCGCCCGCGAGCGGCGCGGCAACGCAGGGCGAGACGATCGCGGCCGAGAGCGCTCCCATCAGCACGACCGCGCCCCAGTTCCCGCCGCCGAGCCGGTTGCTCGCCTGCGCTGAGCCGCGACTGCCAGCCCGAGGGCAGTTGCAGCTCGTAGAAACCGAACATCGACAATGCGAGCAGGACGAACACCGCGGCAAAGGCCCCGAGCACCCACGCGTTCTGCAGCGCCGATGAGAACAGGCTTCCCGAAAACGCCGCCGCGATCCCGATGGCGGTATAGGTCACCGCCATGCCGAGGACGTAGGCGAGCGAGATCAGGCCCGCGCGCCGGCGGGTCACCTTGCGGCCCTCGCCGACGATGATCCCCGAAAGAATCGGGATCATCGGCAGGACGCAGGGCGTGAAGGTCAGGAGCAGGCCGGCGACGAAGAACACCGACGACCACCGCCCACAGGCGGCCGCCTTCGAGCACGCCCGCAAAGCGCAGGTCTTCACCCGCAGCCGCCTTTGCGGGCGGGTAAGGAGAAGAGCGGATCGTCCTTCCGGAAAGATCGAGGAGCGCGCGCTTCCCAGGGAAGCCAGGCGCAGCTCGGCGCTCTGCACCTGCGGGACGTAGCACACGCCGATATCGGCGCAGCCCTGGGAGGTCACCGAGAGCTTCACCCGGTCCGCGCCCGCGGCCGCGAGCGGCAGCGAGAATGCGAACTTCCCTGCGGTAGGTCACCTGCTTGCCGAAGAACTTGTCCTCGTGGATTTCGCCCTCCGGAAATTGCGGCGAGCCGAGCGTCACCGAGGCGGGCTCCGCGGCGAAGCGGAACCGCTCGCGATAGAGGTAGTACCCGTCGGCGATTCGATAGCGGATCTCAGCGGTGCCGGAATCGAGCGCCTGGGCGGAGAAGCGGAACGCCTTCTCGGGCTCGAGCAGCTCCTCCGCACGCGGCGTGAACGGCCGGCGCGGCGACGAGCAAGAGAGCGATCAGGAATCGGCGCATGGCGTTAGGCGGGCTTCGTCTCCGAATCGACCCACTCGAGATAGGCGGGCAGGCCTCCCGCCAATGGGACCGCGATGATCTCCGGAAGTTCGTACGGGTGGCCCGCGCGGATCGCGGCCTCGAGCGCCGGATAGCGCTCGCGCGTGGTCTTGATCAGCATCGGAAATTCCTCCGCGTCCTCGGTTTTCCCTGCCAGCGATAGACCGAGCGGCACGGGCGAAAGGATATTGATGCAGGCGGCCAGGCGCTTCTCGATGAGCGCGTGGGCGAGCCTGCCGGCGCTGTCGCGGTCGGGCAGATTGGTGATCACGAGGCAGGCGTCGTCCGGCTTCACGCGGCGATCGCGCTCGAAGCGAGCCCTCGGCGACCGTGGGATAGCGCAGGCGCACGCCGAGCTCGGCTTTCAGGCGTTCGTTCGACAGGCGCCGCGACTCGCTCATGAACGAGAGCAGCTCCGCGGGACGACGCGCTGCGAGCCTCGGCGCGCGAAATGCGCGGCGGGCGCGCGAGCCCGGCGTGATCGGCGACCAGATCGAGCCAGTCGCCCATCCTGATCGCGCTGTCGTCGCTCGCGTTGTAACGTCCCGGAGGCCCGCGGGGATCGCAGCGCCGCAGCGACGATCGCCGCGAGATCGTCGGCGTGAATGTGATTGGTGTAGACGTCGTCCTCGGCGCGCAGCGCGGGCGTGCCGCGCGCGATGCGATCGAGTCGGCAGCCGATCCGGCGCATAGATGCCCGGCACGCGCAGGATCACCACCTCGACGCCGTTGCGTGCGCCCCATTCGGAAACGGCTGCGCTCGGCGTCGAGGCGTCGCATGGCGCGCTCGGTTCGCGGGCGCGGCGGGCGCGTCTCGTCGACGCGTTCGCCCGCGCAGTCGCCGTACACGCCGCTCGTGGAGATATACACGAATCGCCGTGGTAACATGGCGCCGCTTTTGCGCGGACAGCGCCGCAATCAGGTTTCGCGTGCGCGAGTCGCCCGAGGCCGGATCGCGCGGGCGGAGCCAGATGAACGACGCGCTGCGCGCGCGCCGGCAAGCCGCTCGAGCGATTCGGGAGCGTCGAGATCGCCCTCGATCTGCTCGACGCCGGAGGCGGCGAGCGCCGGGATCGGGCGATCGGACCAGCGCGCAGAGGCGATACCGCTGCCCGAGCAGGGGCAGGGCGCGGCGGGCGATGTCGCCGCAGCCGACGATGAGCAGGGTTTCCACGAGGGAATTTTACTCCGCACCGAGATGACGCATCAGGTCACGATCCGCAACACCGGCCACCAGTTCCAGGTTCAGCAGACGGTTCGAGCATCCTCGCAGGGCGCGCTGGACGCCGGGCTCGTGCTGCCCTACGGCTGCCGCGACGGCGCCTGCGGCAGCTGCAAGGGCAAGCTGATCGAGGGCCGGATCGACTACGGCGCGCTACTCCGAGAAGGCGCTCACGCCGCGAGGAGCAGCGACGCGGGGCCACGCTCTTTCTGCCAGGCGAAGCCGCTCTCGGACGTGGTGATCGAAGCGCGCGAGGTGCGCAAGGCGGGCGACATCCAGGTGCGAAAGCTTCCTGCGCGCGTGCACAAGCTCGAGCGCGCGGCGGACGACGCCATGATCGTCTACCTCAAGCTTCCGGCGAACGAGCGCCTGATGTTCCTCGCCGGGCAGTACATCGACATCCTGCTCAAGGACGGCACGCGGCGCAGCTTCTCGATGGCGAACGCGCCGCACGACGACGAGTTCGTGCAGCTGCACGTGCGCCACGTGCCCGGCGGCGCGTTCACCGAGCACGTGTTCAAGACCATGAAGGAACGCGACATCCTGCGCTTCGAGGGCCCGTTCGGCACGTTCTTCCTGCGCGAGGAGTCCGACAAGCCGATCGTGTTCGTCGCCTCGGGAACCGGCTTCGCGCCGATCAAGGCGGTGATCGACGCGGCGCTGCGCAAGGGCATCGCCGCGGCCGATGACGCTCTACTGGGGCGCGCGCCGTCCGAAGGACCTCTATCTCGACGCGCTTGCCGGCGCGCTGGGCCGCCGAGCATCCCGGCTTCAAGTACGTTCCGGTGATCTCCGACGCGCTCGCCGGAGGACGGCTGGACCGGCCGGACCGGCTTCGTGCACCGCGCGGTGATGGAGGACCTGCCCGACCTCGTCCGGCATCCAGGTCTACGCCTGCGGCGTTCCGATCATGGTCGATTCGGCGCGGCGCGATTTCATCGCGAAGTGCAGCCTGCCGGAGAACGAGTTCTTCTCCGATTCGCTTCACCACCGCGGCGCGACAAGGCGGCTGCGGGCCTAGGCGGCAGCTCTCGCCCAGATAGGCCTCGCGCACCCGCGGGTCGGCGAGCAGCGCGCGGCCTCGCCCCGAGAGCGTGATTTCGCCGCTCTCCATCACGTAGCCGCGGTGCGCGAGCGCGAGCGCGCCGCGCGCGTTCTGCTCGACCAGCAGCACCGTGACCCCGTCGCGGTTGATGTCGCGGATCACCTCCAGGATCAGCCGCGCAGCCATGCGGCGCGAGCCCCATGCTCGGCTCGTCGAGCGCGAGCAGCTTCGGCCGGCTCATGAGCGCGCGGCCGATGGCGAGCATCTGCTGCTCGCCGCCCGAGAGCGTCCCGGCGACCTGCGCGCGCCGCTCCGCGAGCCGCGGGAAGAGCTCGAGCACGCGGGCGCGATCCGACGGCACGCCGGAGTCGGACGCGCGCGTAGGCGCCCATCGCGAGGTTCTCCTCGACGGTGAGGCGCGCGAACACGCCGCGCCCCTCGGGAACCAGGACCAGGCCCGCGCGCGCGCGCTCGGAATGCCGGAATCCGGCGAGACCTCGCGCATCGCCGAAGCGGATCGATCCGGCGCCGCCGGCACGAGGCCCGCGATCGCGCGCAGCGTCGAGGACTTTCCGGCTCCGTTGGCGCCGATCAGGCAGACGAGCTCGCCCTCGGCGACCTCGAGGTCGATGCCCTTCACCGCGCGGATGCCGCCGTAGCGCACTTCCAGGCCGCGGATCTCGAGCAGCTCATGCGGCTGCACCGGCGCTGCCCAGGTAGGCCTCGATCACCTTCGGATCGCGCTGCACCTCGGCCGGCGTGCCCTCGGCGATGCTGCTCGCCGTAGTCGAGCACCAGCACGCGGTCGCAGACGCTCATCACCAGGCGCATGTCGTGCTCGATGAGCAGCAGCGTCGTGCCGTCGCCGCGGATGCGCTCGAGCAGCGCGCGCAGCGCCAGCGGTCTCGGACGCGTTCATGCCCGCGGCGGGCTCGTCGAGCGCGAGCAGCGCCGGATCGGTGGCGAGCGCGCGCGCGATCTCGAGGCGCCGCTGGTCGCCGTACGGCAGGCTGCCCGCCGCCTCGTTCGCCGCGGGCGCGGATGCCGACGTAGTCGAGCAGCTCCGCGGCGCGCGCGCTCGATCGCCGCCTCCTCGGCGCGCGTCGCCGGGTCGCGCAGCACCGCGCCGAGCACGCCCGCGCGCGTGCGCACGTGCCGGCCGATCATGACGTTCTCCAGCGCGGACAGGTTGGCGAACAGGCGGATGTTCTGGAAGGTGCGCGCGATGCCCGCGCGCCGCGACGCGGTCGGGCTTCGAGCCCGCGAGGCTCGCTGCCGTCGAACGCGAACGAGCCGCGATCGGGCGCGATAGATGCCGGTGAGCAGGTTGAACAGCGTCGTCTTGCCCGGCGCCGTTCGGGCCGATCGAGCCCGAAGATCTGGCCGCGCGCGATGCGAGAAGCTGACACTCCGCGAGCGCCTCGATGCCGCCGAAGCGCTTGCTCACGTCCGTCGCCTCGAGCAGCGCGCTCACCGCGCGCTCCGCCGGCGATCCGTCGCGCGCGGCGAGCTCGCGCTTGCGCACCGCCGAAGGCAGCAGCCCGCCCGGACGCAGAGCAGCATGACGAGCACCAGCGCGAAGCCGAAGATCAGCATGCGGATCACTTCCGGCTCGATGAGCATGCTGCCGAAGAGCTGCCTGCTGCACCGGCTCGACGGTGAAGCGCAGGAACTCGGGCACGAACGACAGGAGCAGCGCGCCGAGGATCACGCCCCAGACGTTGCCCATGCCGCCGAGCACCACCATCGAGACCACCATGATCGACTCGACCAGCACGAAGCTCTCGGGCGAGACGAATCCCTGGATCGCCGAGAACATGCCGCCCGCGACGCCGCCGAAGGTCGCCCCCATGGCGAAGGCGAGCAGCTTCAGGCGCGTGGTGTCGATGCCCATCGAGCGCGCCGCGACCTCGTCCTCGCGGATCGCCTCCCAGGCGCGCCCGATGCGCGAGTTCTGCAGCCGCAGGCAGATGAAGATCACCGCGAGCAGCGACGAGCAGCAGGAAATAGTAGTACTTGATCGGCCCGCTGAACGTCGAGGCCGAGGAAGGCGTCCGGTCTTCGAGAAGTCGAATCCGTCGACGCGGACCGGATCGATGCGCGCGATGCCCTGCGGCCCGTTGGTGATGTTGACCGGCCGCGACAGGTTGTTGAGGAAGATCCGCACGATCTCGCCGAAGCCCAGCGTGACGATCGCGAGATAGTCGCCGCGCAGCTTGAGCGTCGGCGCGCCGAGCAGCACGCCGAAGAGCGCCGCCACCGCGGCGCCGATCGGCAGGATCGCCCAGAACGGCCAGTGGATGCCGAAGTGCGGCGAGGCGAGCAGCGCGTAGACGTAGGCGCCGACCGCGTAGAAGGCGATGTAGCCGAGGTCGAGCAGGCCCGGCGAAGCCGACGACGATGTTCAGGCCCAGCGACAGGAGCACGAAGAGGATCGCGAAGTTGGTGATGCGCACCCAGGTCGTCCCGGCCGCCGCGAGCGCGAACGGCAGGGCGAGCAGCGCGAGCGCGACCAGCGCCATGCCGACCCACGGCGCCGCGCGGATGCCGCTTCAGGCGCGCGATCGTCGAGCATCTACGCCCTGTCCCCGACGCGCTCGCCGAGCAGCCCCGAGGGCCGCAGCACCAGCACGCCGGATCAGCACGATGAAGGCGAACACGTCCTGGTAGTTCGAGCCGAACACGTTCCCGGTCAGGTCGCCGATGTAGCCCGCGCCGAGCGCCTCCACCACGCCGAGGAGCACGCCGCCGAGCATCGCGCCCGGGACGTTGCCGATGCCGCCGAGCACCGCCGCGCAGAACGCCTTCAGCCCGAGCTGCGAGCCCATGGTGTAGTGCGCGATGCCGTAGTAGCTCGCCACCATCACCCCGGCGACGGCGCGCGAGCGCCGCGCCGATGACGAAGGTCAGGGCGATGATGCGGTTCGCGTCTATGCCCATCAGCCCCGCGACCTGCGGATTCTGCGCGGTGGCGCGCATCGCGGTGCCGAGCTTGGTGCGGTACACCAGCGCCGCGAGCCCGGCCATCATCAGCGACGCGAGATCGCGATGATCGCGATCTGCACGCTGCTGATGGTCGCGCCGCCGATCGTAGTACGACTCGACCTTGATGATCTGCGGAAACGCGAGCGGATTGCGGCTCCAGATCAGCATCGCGAGGTGCTGCAGGATGATCGAGACGCCGATCGCGGTGATGAGCGGCGCGAGGCGCGGCGCGCCGCGCAGCGGCCGGTACGCGACGCCGCTCCATCGCGTAGCCGACCAGCATGCACACCGGGATCGCGCAGCCCGTGCGCGATCGAGCACGACGGCGAGCGGCGGCAGGCCCGCCGGCGCGAGCACGCTGATCACCGAGTAGGCCACCATCGCGCCGACCATCACCACTTCGCCGTGCGCGAAGTTGATCAGCTGGATGATGCCGTAGACCATCGTGTAGCCGAGCGCGACGACGGCGTAGACGCGCCCAGCGGTCAGGCCGTTGATCAGCTGCTGGATGAAGATGTCCATGCGCGGCCAGCAAAGCAAAACGGCACCCGCAGGTGCCGTTTCTGGATGCGCTGTTCAAGCGCGCTTACTTCTGCGCGCCTGCGCGATGAAGTCCTCGTAGCTGACGGTCTTGCCGCTCTTGATGATCGCGATCGGCGTGAGCTTGCCGGCCTTCATGGTGAAGATCGTCATCTCGGCGTCGCTGCGGTCGCCCTTGGCGTCGAAGGCGATCCTGCCGGTGGCGCCGGTGAAGTCGATCTTCTGCAGCTCGGGCAGGTACTTCGCCGGGATCGGCCGAGTTCGCCTTCTTCATCGCCTCGATCAGCAGGTTCGTCGCGTCGTAGGTGAACGGCGAATACAGGATCGGGTCGATGTTGAAGCGTTTCTTGTACGCCTCGAGGAATTTCTTCGACGCCGCCTGCGGAGGAATGCCCGCCTGCGAGCACAGCAGGCCGTCCGCGGCCTCGCCCGCCAGCTGCTTCATGTTGTCGGTGCAGGCGCCGTCGCCGAAGGAGAACACCGCCTTGATGCCGAGCTCGCGCCCCTGCCTGAGCAGCGGACCGCCGGTGGCGTCCATGCCGCCGTAGAACACGGCGTCGGGGTTGCTGCCCTTCACCTTGGTGAGCACCGCCTTCCAGTCGGTGGTCTTGTCGGTGCCCTGCTCGCGCGGCAGCACCTTCACCCCGGCCGCGGTCAGCGTCTTCTCGACCTCGTTCGCCAGGCCCTCGCCGTACGCGGTCGCGTCGTCGATCACCGCCGACGAGCTTGGGCTTCACCGTCGCGGCGAGGTAGTTGCGCGATCGCCGGGCCCTGCTGGTCGTCGCGGCCGACCACGCGGAAGACGTTCTTGAATCCCTGCTCGGTGACCTTGGGGTTGGTCGCCGAGCCGGTGATCATCGGAATCGGCGGACTGGCGCCGTTGTAGATCGGCCGAGGCGGGGATGGTGACGCCCGAGTTGAGATGGCCGACCACGCCGGCGACCTTGGTGTCGACCAGCTTCTGCGCCACCGTGGTGCCGACCTTGGGGTCGGCCTGATCGTCGAACGAGATCAGGTCGAACACGACGTCCTTGCCGTCGAGCTTCGATCCCCGCCGCGTTGGCCTCCTCGATCGCGAGGCGCGCGCCGTTCTCGTTGTCCTTGCCGAGGTGGGCGATGCCGCCGGTCAGCGGCGCGACGCTGCCGATCGACGACGGACACCTTCCCGGAGGCCGGGGCTTTCTTGTCGCCGCAACCGGAGGCGGCCGCGAGGACCATCGCTAGGACCAGGACGTGGATGCGGTTCATGGCGGCCTCCGGTTTCAGGCGGATGATGACGGCGAGCTACTTGACGGTCATGACGAACTTCGCGAGCGTCTTCGCTTCTTCGTCGTTGACGGTACCGTTCGGCGGCATCGGGATCGGGCCCCACACGCCGGTCGAGCCGCCCTTGATCTTCGAGGCGAGATACGCCTCGGCGTCCTTGCGCGCCTTGTACTTGGCGGCGACGTCCTTGTAGCGCGGGCCCGACGAGCTTCTTGTCCGACCTGGTGGCAGCTGAGGCAGGCCTTGTCCTTCAGAAGCTGCTGCGCGTCTGCGGCGAGCGCCGCACCGCTCGCGAGCGCGAGCCGAGCGACGCCGACAACGACTAGGTATTTCATGAAATCTCCTGGTTCAAAAAGTCCGGGCCATGCTACTGGATTTTCTCCGGCTTGAAAACCTGTTCGACGAGCTGCTCCAGCCGGTCGATGGGCGCGAGGCAGCTCGTGCCTTCGCACACCCAGGCGCTGGACCCGCGCCGCCGGCGGGCTTCGCCAGAACCGGCGGCAGGTCGCTCGCGCCGCCGCCGATCGCGATCACCATGGTCTGGGGCGCGTAGCGCTGCGCGAGCTCGCCGCGCCAGCGGCTCATCTCGCCTTCGCGGCCCGCGCAGGATGACGGTGCGGGTGGGCTGCTGGCGCTCCTCGAGCGCGGCGAGCAGCGTCGCGTGCCCTCCCGGGTGCTCGCGCAGCTCGGAATGGAACTGCGCGAGCGTGCGCTCGGCCGCCAGCGCGTAGCGCGACTCGCCGGTGAGGAAGTGCAGGCGCTGGAGCGCGAACGCCGCGACGCCGTTTCCCGAGGGCGTGGCGTTCTCGTAGCCGGGCTTCGGGCGGTGGATCAGCTTCTCGTGGTCGTGGCTGGTGAAGAAGAAGCCGCCCTTGTCCTTGTCCTCGAACTGCTCGAGCAGCACCTCGGCGAGGTCCTCGGCGAAGGCGAGCGCCGCCGGATCGAACTCCGCCTGCAGCAGCTCGAGCAGCGCCGCGAGCAGGAAGGCGTAGTCGTCGAGATAGGCGTTGAGATGCGCCTTCCCGTCCTTGTAGGTGGCGAGGAGCCGGCCGTTCGTCCACATCGTCGCGCGGATGAAGCCGAGCGCCTTCTTCGCCGAGGCGAGCCAGTCGTCGCGGCCGAACACGACCGCGGCGCGCGCCATGCCGGCGATCATGAGCGCGTTCCAGCGAGACCAGCACCTTCTCGTCGCGCCCGGGATGCACGCGCTTCTCGCGCGCCTCGAAGAGCTTCTTGCGCCCGGAAGCGAGGAGCGGTGCTGCCGTCAGCCGGCGAGCGTCGCGGACCACGCGCAGATGCCAGTGCGCTGTTCTCGAAGTTGGGCGGGCCGTCCAGGCCGTAGTGCGGCGCGAGCGACCGCGTACTCCTCCGCGCGTGAGCAGCGAGCGCACCTCGTCGGGCGTCCAGACGTAGAACTTGCCTTCCTCGTGCTCGGAGTCGGCGTCGAGCGAGGAGTAGTAGCCGCCCTCGGGCGACTGCATCTCGCGCATCACCCAGGCCGCGGTCTCCTCGGCGACGCGCGCGAACAGCGGATTCTCGCGTCACGGTCCAGGCGTCGGCGTAGCAGGCGCAGGAGCGGCCCGTTGTCGTAGAGCATCTTCTCGAAGTGCGGAATCGTCCACTCGCGCGTCGACGCTGTAGCGCGCGAAGCCGCCGCCCAGCTGGTCGTAGATGCCGCCGAGCGCCATGCGCTCCAGCGTGTACGTCGCGACGCGCTCGGCCGCGCCGTCGCCCGTCGCGGCCGAGCGCCGCAGGCAGAACTCGAGCTCGGCGGGATGCGGAAACTTGGGCGCGCCGCCGAAGCCGCCGTAGCGCGAGTCGAAATTGGTCTTGAGGCTGCGCAGCGCCGCCTCGATCGGCTCGGCCGCAGCTCCGAGTGGTGCGCCGGCGCGCCGGGCTGCATGCCCTCGAAGGTCGCGAGCAGCGTTTCGTTCTGCTGGCGCGATCTCGTCGCGGTGCTCGCGCGTAGACCTGCGCGATGCGCTCGAGCAGCCTGGGAAACCCGGGCAGGTCGTAGCGCGCGTCCTTCGGGAAATAGGTGCCGCCGAAGAACGGCGTGCCCTCGGGCGTGAGGAACATGGTGAGCGGCCAGCCGCCGGTGCGCTGCGCCAGCATCTGCGTGCGCGAGCTGGTAGATCTGGTCGAGGTCGGGCCGCTCCTCGCGGTCGACCTTGATGTTGACGAAGAGGCGCGTTCATCAGCGCCGGCGACCGCCGGGTCCTCGAACGACTCGTGCGCCATCACGTGGCACCAGTGGCAGGCCGAGTAGCCGACCGAGAGCAGGATCGGCTTGTCCTCGTCGCGGCGCGCGCGCGAGCGCCTCCTCGCCCCACGGATACCAGTCGACCGGGTTGTCCGCGTGCTGCTGAAGATACGGGCTGGTTTCCTGCGCGAGACGATTGGGCATGACAGGGGACTGCGGGAAGGTTTCGCCAGTGTAGACTTGCCCGCATGCACATTCAACGCCGCCGCGCGCTGCTCGCCCTCGCCGCCGGCATCGGCATGCATCCGGCGCTTCGCGTCGCGCTCGCGCAGAGCACGGCAAAGCAGGGCGTGCGTACGCGCAAGGGCGACGTCAGCGTCAACGGCAAGCCGACGGTTGTGGGCGGCCTCATTCGCCCGGGCGACACCATCGAGATCGGCAAGGACGCGGTCGCCGCGTTCGTCGTCGGGCCAGGACGCGTTTCTCATGAGGAGCAACAGCCGCGCCGAGCTGACCGGCAGCGGCGCGCTGGTCGCCGCGGTGCAGCTCGTGACCGGCGGCCTGCTCGCGCGTGTTCGGCGGCGGCGAGCACCGCCTGACGACCGCGACCGCGACCGTCGGCATCCGCGGAACCGGCGCGTACATGGAAGCCGAGCCGTGGCGCACCTACTTCTGCCTGTGCTACGGCACGGCCGAGGTCACCGCGACGCGGGTCGGAGCGCGCGAGTCCTACTCGACGCGGCATCACGACGCGCCGCGCTACATCTACGGCGACGGGCGCAAGCAGGCGATCGTCCCGGCGAGCGTGTCGAACCACACCGATGCCGAGCTGATCCTGCTGGAGTCGCTGGTCGGACGGACCCCGCCTCAGACGCTTCATGGACTAGCGCCGTTCAAGTACTGAGGGCTATCAGCTCCGTCCGTGATCGCGCCTTTGGTCGCCGGTCGACACCAGCTTCATGTATTTCGCCATCAGGCCGCGCGTATAGCGCGGCTTCGGGCTGCTTCCACTTCTTCCTGCGCGCGGCGAGCTCCTTCGCCGGGACGTTGAGCTGCAGCAGCTGCTTCTTCGCGTCGATGGTGATCGAGTCGCCCTCCTTCACCAGCGCGATCGTGCCGCCGACGTAGGCCTCGGGCGCGACGTGCCCCACCACCATGCCCCAGGTGCCGCCCGGAGAAGCGCCCGTCGGTGATGCAGGCCCGACCGAATCGCCCAGGCCCTGGCCGATGAGCGCCGAGGTCGGCGCGAGCATCTCCTGCATGCCGGGGCCGCCCTTCGGGCCCTCGTAGCGGATCACGATCACGTCGCCCGGCTTGATCTTCCTCGCCGAGGATCGCCTTCATCGCCGCGTTCTCGGAGTCGAACACGCGCGCCGGCCCGGTGATCGAGGTCTGCTTGAGGCCGGTGATCTTCGCCACGCAGCCCTCGGGCGCGAGGTTGCCCTTGAGGATCGCGAGGTGGCCCTGCGCGGTACATCGGCTTGTCCCAGGGGCGGATCACGTCCTGGTCCGCGCGCGGCTCCGCGGGCACGTCCTGCGAGCTCCTCGGCCATGCGTGCGGCCGGTGATGGTCATGCATTCGCCGTGCAGCAGGCCGTGCACGAGCAGCATCTTCAGCACCTGCGGCACGCCGCCCGCCGCGTGGAAATCGACCGCGACGTAGCTGGCCCGAGGGCTTGAGGTCGCACAGCACCGGCACCTTGCGGCGCACGCGCTCGAAGTCGTCGATGCGTCCACTTCACGCCCGCGGCGCTGCGCGATCGCGAGGTAGTGCAGCACCGCGTTGGTCGAGCCGCCGGTCGCCATCACCAGCGCGACCGCGTTCTCGATCGACTTGCGCGTGATGATGTCGCGCGGCCGGATGTTCTTCCGGATCGCGTTCACCAGCACCTTCGCCGATTCCGCCGCGGAATCGGCCTTTTCCGCGTCGGGCGAGGCCATCTGCGAGGAGCCGAGCAGGCTCATGCCCAGCGCCTCGAACGACGACGACATGGTGTTGGCGGTGTACATGCCGCCGCAGGCGCCGACCGATCGGGCAGGCGTTCTTCTCGATGCCGTCGAAGTCCTCCTCGCGACATCTTGCCGGCGGCGAAGCGCGCCCACCGCCTCGAACGCCGAGACGATGGTGAGCGTCCTGCCCTTCCACGTGCCCGGGCTTGATGGTGCCGGCGTAGACGTAGATCCCCGGCACGTTCATGCGCGCCATCGCCATCATCGCCGCCGGGCATGTTCTTGTCGCAGCCGCCGACGCACGAGCACGCCGTCCATCACCTGGCCGTTGACCGCGGTCTCGATCGCGTCGGCGATCACCTCGCGCGACACCAGCGAGTACTTCATGCGCCTCGGTGCCCATGCCGATGCCGTCGGTGACCGTCGGCAAGCCGAACACCTGCGGCATCGCGCCGGCCGCCTTCAGCGCCGCCATCGCGCGGTCGACCAGCGGCTGGATGCCGGCGTTGCAGGGGTTCATGGTCGAGTGGCCGTTGGCGACGCCGACGATCGGCTTTGTCGAAGTCGCCGTCGCCGAAGCCGACCGCGCGCAGCATGGCGCGGTTGGGCGAGCGCGCGTCGCCATGGGTGATCGTCTTGCTTCTCCAGTTGTCGCTCATGCTGGGGAACTCCGGTGCGGGATTGCCGACTATCGGTTAGGCTTTCATTCTACTCGAACGCACGGCACCCGCCCGTGCTCGTCCACCCGAACTTCGACCCGGTCGCGATCCATCTCGGCCCCCTGGCCATCCGCTGGTACGGCCTCATGTACCTGGTGGGGTTCGCCTGCGCGTTCTGGCTGGGGCGGCTGCGCATCAAGCAGGGAAAGCCGGCCGCGTGACGCTACGCGGCCCTCGACGATCTGCTGTTCTTCGGCGTGCTCGGCGTGGTCGTCGGCGGCCGGCTCGGCTACGTGCTCTTCTACAAGCCCGGCTACTATTTCTCCCATCTGCTCGAGATTCCGGCCGTGTGGCACGGCGGGATGTCGTTTCACGGCGGATTCCTGGGCGTGCTGCTCGCGGTCTGGTGGGTGGCGAGAAGAACGGACTGCGATGGCTCGAAGTCACCGATTTCCTCGCGCCGCTCAGCCCGCTTGCGTTCGCCGCCGGGAGGCTCGGCAACTTCATCAACGGCGAGCTGCCGGGGCGCGTCACCACCGTGCCCTGGGGCATGATTTTCCGGGCGCGGGGCCGCTGCCGCGCCACCCTTCGCAGCTCTACCAGTTCGCCCTGGAGGGCGTGCTGCTGTTCGTGATCCTGTGGATTTACTCGGCCAAGCCGCGGCCCGCTGGGAGCGGTGTCCGGCGCGTTCCTGATCGGCTACGGCGCGCTCCGTTTCGCGGTCGAGTTCTTCAGGGAGCCCGATGATTTTCTTGGGCTTCTTGCGCTGAATCATGTCCATGGGACAGTGGCTGTCGCTGCCCATGATCATCGTCGGGGTCGGGCATGCTCGTCTGGGCTTGGCGTCGGCCGCAGAAGGTCTAGAATAAAGCGTGCCATGGCCGAAGCGAGGAGCGAACACATGCAGGCTCAGATGAGAGAGCGCTTGCGGGAGTTGCAGCTCGAGCACCGGGATCTGGACTCCGCCATCCACACGAATCTCAGACGACCCCAGCCACGATCAACTCGCCCTCACCCGCATGAAGCGGCGCAAGCTCCTCATCAAGGACCAGATCTCCTGGATCGAGCGCCAGCTCGACCCCGACATCCCCGCCTGAAGGAAAGCCTCAACCGAGCCCGCGCGCGATGAGCGACGCGCCGCTCGCCAGCAGCAGCATCGCCACCCCGCGCATCACCATCTCGCGCGAAATCGCGCGGAAGATCTTCGACGCGAAGTAGATCGCGAGCAGCCTCGCGGGAATCGCCGCCGCTGCGGCGATCCACACGCCGTCCTGCATCAGGAGGCCCGTCACCGCGAACGCGATCAGGCGCAGCCCGATGCTGAAGATGGTGGTGAGCGTCATGGTCGCGCGGAACTGCTCCTTGGTGAGCGGGCGGTGCGAGAGGTAGATCGCGTACGGCGGCCCGCCCGCGCCGAACAGCGTTCCCGAGAGGCCGCCGCAGAAGCCGGCGAAGAACGCCCAGTTGCGGCTGACCGTCGCCGGGCTGCCGCGGCGCGACGAGGCTGTAGATCGCGTAGCAGAGAATGAAAATCCCCAGCGCCGTGAGCGAGGCCTGGCGCGGCAGGTTCACGAGCAGCGTCGTCCCGGTGACGATCCCGACGATCATCAGCGGCACCATGCGCGCGATATCGCCGAGGATCGGCGTTCCTCGGGTTCTCGAGTCCCAGGCGCAGGCCGTTGACGAAGTCCACGACCGCGAACACCGCCAGCGCGAACGGCAGCGGCACGAAGAAAGTCGCGAGCGGAATCGAGACGAGGGCCGAGCCGAAGCCCGTGAGCCCCTGAATGAAACCGGCCGCGAAAGCGATCGGCGCGAGCGCCAGCGCCGCTCGCCTCGACGCCTTCCAGAGTTCATCTAGGCAAGCGCGCGCGCCAGCACTTGCGCGACGTGGACCGCTTCTCGCGCCGCGCCGTCGGCGATCTGATGGCGGCAGCTGGTGCCGTCGGCGACGAGCAGCGTGTCGCTCGCCCGCCGCGCGGACCTTGGGCAGCAGCGCGAGCTCGGCCATCTTCATCGAGACCGTCGTAGTGCGCGGCCTCGTAGCCGAAGCTGCCCGCCATGCCGCAGCACGAGGACTCGATCGTCTCGACTTTCAGCTCGGGCACGAGCGACAGCGCGCGCTGCACCGCGGGCATCGCGCCGAAAGCCTTCTGGTGGCAATGGCCGTGCAGGAGCGCGCGCTTTTCGGCGAGCGGCTTGAGCTGCAGCGCGAGGCGTCCGGCCTCGTGCTCGCGCGCGATGAACTCCTCGAAGAGCAGCGCGCTTGCCGCGAGCGCGTCGGTCTCGCCGCCCGGGAGCATCGACTTGAATTCGTCGCGCAGGCCGAGGATGCACGAAGGCTCCAGGCCGACGACCGGGACGCCGCGCCCCACGTAGGGCTCGAGCGCGTCGAGCACGCGCCGCGCCTCGGCCCTCGCCTCCTCGACCATGCCCGCGGCGAGGAAGGTGCGGCCGCAGCACAGCGGGCGCGAGCCGTCGGCCGGCGCGCGGCGATGTGCACGCCGTAGCCCGCGCGGTCGCAGCACGGCGAGCGCCGCGCGCGCGTTCTCGGGCTCGAAGTAGTTGCTGAAGGTGTCGACGAACAGCACCACCTCGCCGGCCGTTGCCGTCGCTGTCCGACGTGCGCAGCGAGTCGCAGGAACGAGCGCGCGCCACTTCGGCAGCGAGCGCTGCGGCGGCGAACCCGAAGCGCCCGCTTGCCGATCTTCTGGTACAGCGTTCGCGATGCCGCGCGAAGCGCGAGGCGCAGCGGGCGTAGCGCGGCAGATAGGCGATCAGCCGGTCCTTCAGCGAGTAGCCGTGGCGCGCGTGGTAGTGATGCAGGAACTCGATCTTCATCTTCGCCATGTCGACGCCGGTCGGGCATTCGCGCTTGCAGCCCTTGCACGAGACGCACAGGTCCAGCGTGTCGTACATCTCGTCGGAGGTGAAGCGCGTCCGGTCCCGAGCTGGCCCGAGAGCGCGAGCCGCAGCGTGTTCGCGCGGCCGCGCGTGAGGTGCTGCTCGTCGCCGCGTGGCGCGGTACGACGGGCACATGGTGCCGGCGTCGAACTTGCGGCAGTGGCCGTTGTTGTTGCACATCTCGACCGCCGCGCGAAGCCGGTGCGCCGAGCCGGGCCGGTCCACTCGCTCCAGTCGAGCGCCGTCGCCGATGCGGGATCGCGTAGTCCGGGCTTGAAGCGGAACAGCGTGCGGTCGTCCATGCTTCGACGGCCGCACGATCTTGCCCGGGTTCATCAGGCCCTTCGGATCGAACAGCGTCCTTGATCTCGCCGAGCGCGCGCGGTGAGCCGCGGGCCGAAGATCGGCTCGATCCACTCCGAGCGCACCAGCCCGTCGCCGTGCTCGCCCGAGTACGCGCGCCCTTGTACTCGCTTGACGAGCGCGCAGGCCTCCTCGGCGATGGCGCGCATCTTCTGCGCGCCGTCGGCCTTCATGTTGAGCACCGGCCGCACGTGCAGCGTGCCGACCGAGGCGTGCGCGTACCAGGTGCCCTCGGTGCCGTGCTTCTCGAACACCCGCGTCAGGCGCGTCGGTGTACTCGGCGAGGTGCTCGAGCGGCACCGCGCAGTCCTCGATGAAGGACACGGGCTTGCCGTCGCCCTTCATCGACATCATGATGTTGAGGCCCGCCTTGCGCACCTCCCAGATCTCGCGCTGGAGCGCCGCGTCGCTGATCTCGACCACCGCTGCCGGGCTGGCCGAGGTCGCCCATCAGCTCGGCGAGCTGCCTCGAGCTTGCGCGGCTGGCGCGTCGCGGTCGTCGCCCGACGAACTCGACCAGCAGGATCGCGTCGGGATCGCCCGTGATGAATTGCTCGACCATCGCGCGGTAGGCGGGATTGCCGCGCGCGAGGCCGATCATGGTGCGGTCGACCAGCTCGACCGCGGTCGGGCCGAGCTTGACGATGTGCTGCGGCGCCTCCATCGCGCGCTGGAAGGTCGCGAAGTGGCACACGCCCAGGGCCCTGAGCTGCGGAACCGGCGAGAGCTTCAGGTGGATGCGCTTCGAGTAGGCGAGCGTGCCCTCGGAGCCCGACCAGCAGCTGCGCGAAATTCCACTCGCCGCTGCGGCGCACCATGTCGAGGTTGTAGCCCTGCACGCGCCGCAGCACCTTGGGCCAGCGCGCTCGATCTCGCTCGGCCTCGCGCGCGGCGATCGCGCGGACCTTCCTCACGAGCTCGACGTAGCGCGGCGAGCCCCGCGATGTCCGCGGGATTCACCGCGCCGAAGTGGAGCTCCGAGCCGTCGGCGAGCAGCGCCTCGATCGCCGAGCACGTTGTGCACCATGTTGCCGTAGCGGATCGAGCGCGACCCGCAGGAGTTGTTGCCCGCCATGCCGCCGAGCGTCGCCTGCGCGCTGGTGGAGACGTCGACCGGGAACCACAGACCGTGCGGCCGCAGCTGCGCGTTCAGCGCGTCGAGCACGACGCCCGGGCTCGACCACGGCGGTGGCGCGCTCGCGGTCGACCGAGACGACGCGGTTGAGATACTTCGAGTTGTCGATGACGAGCGCCGCGCCCACCGCCTGCCCGCACTGCGAGCTGCCGGCGCCGCGCGGCGAGGATCGGGACGCCTTCTTCCACCGCGATCTGCATCGCGATCCTGCGCGTCCTGCTCGGTCCTCGGCAGCGACCACGCCGACGGGATCGATCTGGTAGATCGACGCGTCGGTCGAGTAGCGCCCGCGGCTCGCGGCGTCGAAGAGCACTTCGCCCTCGATCTCGCGGGCGAGGCGCTTCGCGAGGGCGCTGTCGCCCGCCCGCGGGTGAGAGACGCTGGAGCTACGTTCGCTGGGGCTCGATCCATCCGGCTCAGGCGGCCGTGGATTCCTTCTCGGCTTCGAGCATCGCCTCGAGCAGGACTTCGGGCGGCTGCGCCCCTCGACCGCGATCTTCCCGTTGAAGATGAAGAAGGGCACGCCGCTCACACCCATGGCGCGCGCCTTCTCCTCTTCCTCCGCGACGGCGCGGCGCAGCGACTCGTCGGCGAGCGGCCGCTTCGGCGTCCTTGACATCCAATCCCGCCCCGGCGGCGATCGCGCACCAGGGTCTTCTCGTCGGTCAGATCCTGGCTGTCGACGAAGAAGGCCTTCAGCATCGCCTCCTTCACCGCGCCCTGCACGCCTTTGCGGCGCGCGGCCTCGATCAGCGCGTGCGTCGCGAGCGTGTTCGGCTGGCGCGCGATCTTGTCGAAGGCGAACGCGATACCGAGCTGCGCGCCCGCGTGCACCAGCCGGTCGTGCGAGCTGTAGCCGCGCGCGCCGAATTTCTTCGCGATGTAGTCGGCGCGGGTGATGCCCTCGCGCGGCATGTCCGGGTTCAGCTCGAAGGGGTGGAAAGCAACCTCGGGCGCGGGCGCCTCCGGGCCGTTGTTTCCGGTAGAGCTCGAGCGCGGCTTCGAGGCGCCGCTTGCCGATGTAGCACCAGGGGCAGACCACGTCGGAGACGACGTCGATGGAGAGAGCCATGGGTCTTCTTTCTGAAGCGAATACGGGTGGCTCCATGATACCGCAGGCTTGAGCCAGATCATGGTTCAGGAGGGGCTTTTCCGATAAACTAGCCGTTCGTCCAGACGAGCGAATGTCCCATGGCCTACAAGAGCGGACGCCATTTCCTGCAGATCCCCGGCCCGACCAACGTGCCCGACCGGGTGCTGCGCGCGATCGACCGCGCCGACCATGGATCATCGCGGCCCGGAATTCGGCGAGCATGGGCCTGGAGATCCTCGAAGGCCTGAAGCGCGGTCTTCCAGACCAAGCAGCCGGTGGTGATCTATCCGGCCTCGGGCACCGGCGCGTGGGAAGCGGCGCTCGTCAACACGCTCTCGCCGGGCGACCGCGTGCTCATGTTCGAGACCGGGCATTTCGCCAGCCTGTGGCAACAAGATGGCGACCAAGCTCGGGCTCGTCGTCGAGCTCGTTCCCGACCGACTGGCGCCGCGGCGTCGATCCGGCCGCGGTCGAGGCGAAGCTCGGAAGACGCGACAAGCGAGCACGCGATCAAGGCGGTGTGCGTGGTGCACAACGAGACCTCGACCGGCGTCGACCAGCCGCATCGGCGCGATCCGCAAGGCGATCGACGCGGCGGGCCACCCGGCGCTCTACATGGTCGACACGATCTCCTCGCTCGCCTCGATCGACTACCGCCACGACGAATGGGGCGTGGACGTCACCGTCGCGGGCTCGCAGAAAGGGCTGATGCTCCCGCCGGGCCTGTCGTTCAACTGCGTCAGCGAGAAGGCGCGCAAGGCCTCGCAGTCGGCGAAGCTGCCGCGCTCCTACTGGAGCTGGGACGAGATGCTCTCGAACAACAAGACCGGCTACTTCCCGTACACGCCCGGCGACCAACCTGCTCTACGGCCTGCACGAGGCGCTGCAGATGCTCGCGCGAGGAAGGGCTGCCGAACGTGTTCGCGCGCCACGCGCGCCACGCCGAAGCGACGCGGCGCGCGGTGCGCGCCTGGGGCCTGGAGATCCTGTGCAACGTGCCCGAGGAGCAGTCGAGCTCGCTCACCGCGGTGATGATGCCCGCGGGCCACGACGCCGACCGCGCTGCGCAAGATCATCCTCGAGGCCTACGACATGTCGCTCGGCACCGGCCTCGGCCGCCTCGCAGGAAAAGTGTTTCGCATCGGGCATCTCGGCGATTTCAACGACCTCACGCTCGCCGGCACGCTCGCCGGCGTCGGAGATGGGCCTCGAGCTCGCCGGAGTGCCTCACAAGAAGGGCGGCGTGCTGGCGGCCTTCGAGCATCTCACCGAGAGCGCTCGCGCCCCGTCCCGCAAAGTCGCATAAACCTCTGAGGAGGAGGAGTCATGAAACTGTCGCGCACGGCCGCTTGGGCGGCCATTCCGTTCGTCGTCGTTGCATAGCTGCGGCGTCGCCGCCATCGCCGCGTGGGAACCGACCAAGCCGGTCGAGATCGTCGTCGCCGCCGGAGCCGGCGGCGCGTCCGACCAGATGGCGCGGATGATGCAGGCGGCGATCCAGAAGAACAAGCTGATGAAGCAGCCGATGGTCGTGTCGCTCAAGGGCGGCGCGTCGGGCGCCGAGGCGCTGATGTACATGAAGTCGGGCGCGGGCGACCCCAACAAGGTGCTGATCGCCTATTCGCTCATCTACATGCTGCCGCTCTCGGCCAAGATCCCGTTCAACTGGCGCGAGCTGACGCCGGTGTCGGTGGTCGCGCTCGACCAGTTCGTGCTGTGGGACAACACCACGCTGCCCCACGACGACGGTGAAGGACTTCATCTCCGCCGCCAAGTCCGCCAACCCGCCGTTCAAGATGGGCGGCACCGGCTCGCAGCGCGAGGACCACGTCCTCACCGTCTTCGTCGAGAAGAAGACCGGCGCGAAGTTCGCCTACCTGCCCTACAAGTCGGGCGGCGAGGCGGCGACCCAGCTGGTCGGCAACCACACCGCAGGCGAACGTCAACAACCCCTCGGAGAACCTCGAAGTGTGGCGCGCCGGGCAGGTGCGCGCGCTGTGCGTGTTCGACAAGGAGCGCATCTCGTACAAGACCAAGGTCACCGACAAGCAGTCCTGGAACGACATCCCGACCTGCAAGGAAGAGGGCTCGACGTGCAGTACCTGATGCTGCGCGCGATGTTCCTGCCCGGGAAGGTGACGCCCGACCAGAAGGCGTTCTACGTCGATCTCTTCAGGAAGGTGACGCAGACCGCCGAATACAAGGACTACATGGAAAAGCAGGCGCTCAAGCCCGTCTTCCTCACCGGCGACGACATGCTGAAATTCCTCGAGGAAGACGACGCGCTCAACAAGAGCCTGATGATCGAAGCGGGCTTCGACAGAAGTGAATGGCTGAGCCGGCCGAGGAACCGCGCGCGGTCGCGAGCACGCGCGCAGTCGACATCGTCGTTTCGCTGCTGCTGCTCGCGCTTCGCGGCGTCTGATGGCGTTCGACAACTGGCGCAGCGGCGCCGGCTGGGCGTCCGACGGCCCGCAGGCGGGCTACTTCCCGTTCTATCTGTCGCGTGCTCCTCGGCGGCGGCGAGCCTCGTTCGGCCTCGTCACAGGCGCTCGCGCGACCGGGCGGGCGCGGGCGAGGCCTTCGTCAACCGCGACCAGCTGCGGCGCGTGATGCAGGTGTTGGTGCCGACGCTTCTCTTCTGCCTGTTCACGCAGTGGCTCGGCCTCTACGTCGCGAGCTTCCTCCTGATCGCCGGCTTCATGCGCTGGGTCGGCGCGGATCGCGTGTGTGGAAGTCGCTGCTGACGAGCGTTCGTCTTCGCGCGTCGTCATGTTCGTCACCTTCGACGTCGCGTTCGACGTCATCATGCCGAAGGGCCCGCTCGAAGCCCTGTTCGGGCTCTAGGCCGGCCATGGAAGCGCTCGGCCTCCTGCTGCACGGCTTCGAGGTCCTGCTGACGTGGAAGATCCTGGCGCTGATGATGGTCGGGCCTCGTGCTCGGCATCTTCGTCGGCGTGCTGCCGGGCCTGGGCGGGCCGAACGGCGTCGCGATCCTGCTGCCGCTCACCTTCACGATGGACCCGACCTCGGCCATCGTGATGCTCTCGTGCATCTACTGGGGCGCGCTGTTCGGCGGCGCGATCACCTCGATCCTGTTCAACATCCCGGGCGAGGCCTGGTCGGTGGCGACCACCTTCGACGGCTATCCGATGGCGCAGCAGGGCAAGGCGGCCGAGGCGCTGACCGCGGCGTTCACCTCGTCGTTCATCGGCTCGCTGGTCGCGGTGCTGCTGATCACCTTCCTCGCGCCCGGCATCGCCTCGTTCGCGCTGCGCTTCGGCCCGCCGGAGTTCTTCGCCGTCTACTTCCTCACCTTCTGCTCCTTCGTCGGCCTGGGGCGCGAGGAGAAGCACAAGACCATCATCTCGATGGCGCTCGGGCTGCTGCTCGCCGCGCATCGGCATGGACACGGTGTCGGGCCAGCTGCGCATGACCTTCGGCTCGAACGACCTGCTGCGCGGCATCAACTTCCTGGTCGCGGTGATCGGCCTGTTCGGCATCAGCGAGATCCTGCTGACGATGGAGGAGCGGCTCGCGCTGCGCGGCCACGCCGCGAGCATCAGCCTGCGCGTGGTGCTGAAGGTGTGGAAGGAGATGCCGCGCTACTGGGTGACGCTGCTGCGCTCGTCGGCCATCGGCTGCTGGCTCGGCATCACGCCCGGCGGCGCGATCGCCGCCTCGTTCATGGGCTACAACCTCGCCAAGCGCTTCTCGAAGGACCAGGAGAGCTTCGGCAAGGGCCGCATCGAAGGCGTGTTCGCGCCGGAGACCGCGGCGCACGCCTCGGGCACCGCGGCGCTGCTGCCGATGCTCGCGCTCGGCATTCCCGGCTCGGGCACGGCGGCGATCCTGCTCGGCGGCCTGATGGTGTGGGGCCTCAATCCCGGGCCCGCTGCTGTTCGTCGAGCACAAGGACTTCGTCTGGGGCCTGATCGCCTCGATGTACCTCGGCAACGTCGTCGGCCTGGTGATCGTGCTCACGCACGGTGCCGCTCTTCGCCGCGGTGCTGCGCGTGCCGTTCGCGGCGATCGCGCCGATGATCGTGGTGTCGTGCGCGATCGGCGCCTACGCGATCCAGAACGCCATGTTCGACGTCTGGCTGATGCTCGTCGTTCGGCGTCGTCGGCTACGTGTTCAAGAAGATCGGCATTCCGCTCGCGCCGTTCACGCTCGCGCTCGTGCTCGGCAACCGCGCCGAGGATTCGTTCCGCCTGTCGATGATCGGGTCGGCGGGCGACATGCGCGTGTTCTGGTCGAACGGCCTGGTCGGCTCGATCACCACGCTCGCGCTGGTGCTGCTCTTCTGGCCGCTCATCTCGGCGGCGTTCGACCGCGTGCGGGCGCTCGCCAACACGGCGTAGGCCGATGCATGCCGGCGAAATCCTCCTCGCCCGCGACGGCGACATCGCCACGGTCACGCTCAACAACCCGGAGCGGCTGAACGCGCTCGACTCGGCATCGTGGAAGCGCCTCGGGCGAGGTCATGCGCGAGCTCGACCGCGACGAGTCGCTGCGCTGCGTGCGTGCTGCGCGGCGCGGGCGACAAGGCCTTCGCCGCCGGCGCCGACATCTCCGAGTTCGAGAAGACGCGCAGCAACTCGAAGGTCGCGCGCAAATACGGCGAGCAGATCGAGGCGACGATGGACGCGATCGCCGCTGCCGGCATCCGGTCGTCGCCATGATCCACGGCGCCTGCGTCGGCGGCGGCCTGGAGATCGCCTCCCAGTGCGACCTGCGCATCTGCGGAGACCTCGAGCCGCTTCGGCGTGCCGATCAACAAGCTCGGGCTGGTCGTCGGCTACGGCGAGATGCAGGGCGCTCGTCGGCCTCGTCGGTCGCGCCGCGGCGCTGGAGATCCTGCTCGAAGGCCGCGATGCTCAGCGCAGCCGAAGCGAAGGACATGGGCCTCGTGAACCGCGTGGTGCGCCGACGACAAGGTCGAGGAGGAAGCGACGTGCCGTGCCGCGCGGCGCATCGCCGCCGGCGCACCGCTGGTCGCACGCTGGCACAAGGAGTTCGCTCGACGCCTCGCCTCCCCGCGCCCCGTTTCGAGGAAGGAGGCGCAACGAAGCCTACACCTGCTGCACGATACCGAGGCTTCCGCGAAGGCGTCGCGGCGTTCACTCGCCAAGCGCGAAGCCCGTTTTCAAAGGAAAATGACCATGCGAACGATCATCATCGCAAGCCTGCTCGCTCTTGCCAGCCGGAACCGCCCATGCCGCCGACAACAGCGCGCGACACGTCCGCGAAAAAAGCCGGCGACGGATTCCGGCAACCTGCTGAAAGGCATGGGACAGGAAGTGAAGAAGACTGGAGTGGGCAAGGGACGACAAGAAGGCGTCCAAG
>ERZ1370068.11019-contig-9670_pt1 | contig 26956 bp, 34 predicted proteins | sample MGYA00561227_ERZ1370068 | MGnify/ENA primary metagenome ERZ1370068 (study PRJEB38410, sample SAMEA6850437) | metagenome | study: Metagenomic assessment of the ecological functions of the soil: analysis of the soil microbiota associated with the...
TTGTACTTCGTTCCAGTTACGTATTGCTCGAGGATTGCAGCGGCCCCTGGCCTCCCCTCCTCCCCTTCGCGAGCCGCTGAGCGAAGAGGTCGCGGCGAAGTTCTATCCGGCGATCGGCAAGGTCGGATACCTCTACGATCCGACGCGCGGGATGCGGCGCGAGGGCAACATGGACTTCTGGCGCCCGTTTCCGCAGCACCCGATGAAGGGCTGGCGCATTCGCACGAACGAGCTCGGCTTGCGCGAGGACGTCGATCCCTCCGGAGAGCCCGTGGATCTCTGCGTCCTGGTCCTCGGCGACAGCCAGACCGAGGGCGTCTGCCAGAACAAGGACTCGTTCCCGAATCGCCTCGAAGCGGCGCTGCGCGAGGCGCATCCGAGACAGCGCATCGAGGTCTGGAACGCGGGCATGGGGGCACGGGTCCCTATCACTATCTCGGCACCATGGAATCGCTCCGCTCGCTCGAGCCCGATCTCGTGATCGCGATGTTCTACGGCGGGAACGACCTTAAGAACGTGATGCCCCTCGAGCGCTATTTCCATTCGCGCGGTTCGCCGCGGGCGCCGGTCGAGCTCGTCCCTGAAGGCACGGATCCGGGGCCGATCGGGGAGTCGCTCGATTTCGCCGAGCTCGGTCAGCTCGCCTATTTGCACAGCAATCCGCTCGACGAACGGATCGCCGTCGGAACGTGCGCGTCGATCGCGCCTCGAGATGCGCCGGCAGTGCGAGGCGCGCGCGCGCGCTTCGTCTGCGTCTACCTGCCGCCGCCGCTCTGCGCGCAGCCCACGGTCTTCGCCGAAGTGCGCGCGGCGGTCGAGGACCGCCTGCGGAGCCGTGAGATGGACGTCGAGCTCTCGGATCGCATGGCGGACGAGTGGATCGCGCTCCTCCGCGAGCACGGCCTCGAGGTGCTCGATCTACGCGCGCAGTTCCAGTCGGCCGAGCGCTCTCTTCTGGCAGGAGGGTGGCACACGAACCTGCGGGGCAACGCACTGCTCGCCAGCACGTTCCGACAAGAGCTCGAGGCGCGCGGTTTCTGAGCCCCTCGCGCGCGTTCGGAGATGGCGACGCCGTGCGGCGCCTGCGCGATTCCCGAGACGGCGCGAGAGCGGTCGAAGCAGCGCGGTTCGCCGGCACCGCTCGCGCTAGAGGGGACATCTCCGACGCAGGCCGCGACGCGTTCCGGGCGTGCCGAGGTCCGTCCATCCACAAGCGGGGACGGGCGGGACCCACAGGTCACCTCGCGACCACCTGCAGGAGGTCGCGCGAAGTCGCGCATCTCGAGCCTCGCGTAGAGATCCGCGAGCACATCCGCTCGACTCGTGCGTGGCGTGCACCAGCTCGTCGAGCAGCTCTGGCATGTGCTCGTGATAGCGCGCGAGCAACGTCTTCGCGCTCGCCGTGAGCAGGGAAGCTGTTCCGACGCGCGCCTTGCTCGAACAGGCGCGCCGCCTGCGGAGGCGCGGGCTTCTCGACGAACGTCTCCGACGCGCGTGGCGGCCACGTCCTTCCCGCTCGGCACGATCCACCCATACTCGGTCTCCGGGCCCTGAGGGGGCATTCCGAAGAGGACGATCTCGCGTGGGTGCTCGCGGACGTACGCGGAGCCCTGCGCATCGCCGCGGCGAGCACGTCGCCCTCTCGACATGGTGATCGGAGGGAACGAGCACGACGTGCGCGTGCGGGTCGCGACCGACGATAGAGAGCAAGGGAGCAGGACGCCGACGGCGGTGCCCTTGTTCAAAGCTGCACGACCAGGTTCTCCGCGGAAGGTCCGCGAGATCGCGTCGCCACCAGCGTTCGTGCCGCGCGGCGACGATCACGACGATGCGCTCCCGCGCGACCAGGCGCGCGGCGCGCTCGATCGCGTCGGAGAGGAGGGGAGCGGCCGCTGCGCAGGGAACAGAACTGCTTGGGAGTCACGAGGCCGCTCGCGTCCGTCGTGATGGAGGCGAGCCGCGTGCCGTCACCCGCGGCGAGGACGATCGCCCACTCCTGCTTCCCGTGCTGCTCCATACACCTCTCTTGCGATCCCCCGAACGTCATTCTCATCGGCATCGCGATCCTCGGACATGGGGGTCGAGTGCGAATCACGGGCAGGAACGCGCGCTTCGACTTCCCGTTTCTGCTCTACGGGCCAGGCGCCTGCGAGAGGGAGAATCCGGTGCGATCGGGCTCGAGCGACTACAATGCCACGCGCTCCCGGCAGGCTGGCCTCGAGGGGACGAAGCTCGTTCCCCGCTCTGGAGGACCACGACGATGCAGATGATGTTCTTGGTGGCTCTGCTGCCTTTCTTCGGTGCGCAGAACGGGCGGGAGGCGCTGTCTCAGAGCGCCCGCGAACGCGCAGCTCCGGTCGCGGCCGAGAGCTGGGACGATCTCTCGCGGCGGCGTACGGGCAGGCGAGTCGATCGCCTGGGCCGAGGAATGGGTACCGCGGTTCCAGAAGGGACCAGAGCGCGAAGCCCGGACCCTCTCCGGCGGGTGCCTTCTGGGCACGCTACGAGGCGCCAAGCGGCAGGGGGCGAGAGTTCGCGCGGTCCCCTGGCTCCTGCGCAATGTCGGCGGAGGCTCCGAAGGAAGGCCCCCACGCGAGCCACGAGCACCTGCAAGGCTTGCTCGCGAGGGTGCAAGCCGCCGGACCGGCGGCGTGGAGTCGCGGACGCGCGATCCCCGCTCGTCGTCCTGGCGCGCGCGGAGCTCGACGGCAGGCCCTCCGAGGCCATGCTCGGCACGCTCGCGCTCGACGAGACGTCCCCTGCGGTGCACCGCGCGGCGCTGCTCGGCCTGGCGGCGGAAATCGTCGCGGGGCACGACGCGGAGGAAGCGTTCGCGCTGCGCATAGAATGCGTTCGCGCCCCCGGGTGAGACGGTCGACGTCGCCGCCATCGACGCGACGGTGCTCGAGACGCGCTCGCGACGCGCGTCCAGGAGGCGCTGCGCAGCAGGCGAGCTCGACGTACTTCGAGGAGTGGTACGTCCCCACGGACGAGGGCTACTTCAACAAGCCCGGAGCGCCGGCGAATCCCGAAGCGCAGTTCCGCCCGCTCCTCACGGAGCTGGCGCGACGCAAGAGCGTGGGAGCTTGCGTCTGGCTCCTCGGCAACACGTGGGCGACCGACGAGGCGAGCAAGGCGCTCCTCGCCGAGTGCCTCGATCTCGTCAGCCAGACCAAGATGGATGCGGCGAAGCTCGGGGAGATTCTCCTACCGCGTTTCCTCGCTCATCAACCAGCTCGGCGCGCCGGTGGTCGAGCCGAAGGTCACGCCATGGTCGCGGCGGCGGACGACAAGGCGCGAGCCGGCCTGCTCTATTCGCTCGGAATGGGTCTCTGCGAGACCGCCGGAAGGATGCAGCGCTGCGAGAAAAAGGCCTGCGGCCGTCCTGCGCGAGGTCGCCGAAGTGGCCCGAGAGCAAGGAAGCCGAGCGGGCGGCAGGCCAGGTGTTCCGGCACACGAACCTGCTCGTCGGTCAGGCACGTCCCCGACTTCGAGGCGACGGACGTCGACGGTCACGCCTTCCACCTGTCCGACTACGAAGGCAAGGTGACGGTCATCGACTTCTGGGGTTTCGGTGAGGTCCGTGCGTGGGGGAACTCCCCCACCTGAAGACGCTCGTGCAGCGTCACGTGGATCGGCCCTTCGCGATCGTCGGTATCAACACGGACGACGACAGGAAAAGTACAAGCAGCAGGCCGTCGACCACGGGTGACGTGGCGTAGCGCGTGGCGAGGGCTCGACCGACGGCCCGATCCCCACGCACTGGGGCGTCTACTCCCTATCCGACGACGTTCGTGCTCGACGCGCACCACGTGATTCGCGCCATCGGTCCGCGCGGAGAAGCGCTCGCGCAGCTCGTCGACGAGCTCCTCGCGGAGGCCGACGCGCCGAAGTGATCGCGGACGGGGCTCGTTCCCCCGACCCTTCATCGAATCCTCGGGTTTCGCCATGCGAGAGCCTCGTCGCTCCTCGTTCGCGCACGTTCCTCGTGTTCCTCGCCCTCGCCGCGAGCGCGAGCCACTCGCACGCGCAGGAGCCGGTCGCCGCCTCCATGGGTGGTTACGAGGACGCGGGGACGTTCACGCTGTACCAGAACGAAGAGCCCATCGTCACGATGGAGTTCACCTGGGCTTCTGACGGCACGTACGAGGGGGTCTCTCGACCGTCTCGATGGCCGGCCAGGAGGTGGAGTTCGCGCTGCGGATCGAGCCCGACAGTTCAGGACAGTGGAAGAGCATCCAGTACCGCTCGCCCATGGTCGGACGTCTCGGCTTCGCGCGACGCGCGAAGTGCGCGATCGCTTCGAACAACAAGGTGCAGGGCACGGACGAAGGTGACGCAGACGATCGATCTGCCGCCTGCTCACGTGCTGTTCGAGAACCTGCAGCCCGGCACTGATGGCGCTGGCGGTCCGCTCCTACGACATGGAGAAGGGGAGGCGAGCAGATCCTCACCACAGTCGCCATCCCGAGACGGCGTGCGTCGACACGAAAGCTCGTGTTCCTCAGGTGGTCGAGCGGAACGCGGGAGGCGGAACGCGCGCGTTCCGCCGCTTCTCTACGAATTCGGGGGCGTGGAGATCCTTCCCTGGGCCGGGAGAACGGTTGCATCGTCCTCGCGGAGGTGCCCGCGCAGCGCGTGACCTACGTGCGCGACGGCTACGAAGCGTTGCTGCAGAAGCCGGTCTCGGATCCTCTTCTCTCGCCTGCCGACCAGGAGGTCGTGGAAGAGCGCGGCGTCGGCGTGCCGATGCGCGACGGGGTCAAGCTCGCCACGGACGTCTACCGACCCGAAGGCCGACGGGAAGCATCCGCTCGTCCACATCCGCACGCCCTACAAGAAAGGATGCTCGAGACCGAGGGCCGCTACTGGGCGCGCCGCGGCTACGTCGGCCGCGATCCAGGACGTGCGCGGGGGCGCTTCGCGTCGCCCGGCGAGTGGGAGCCGTTCGTCGAACGAAGCGCGCGACGGCTTACGACTCGATCGAATGGCTCGCCGCGCGGCCGTGGTGCGACGGCAAAGGTGGGCATGATCGGCGGCCTCGTATCTCGGCTGGGTGCAGTGGCTCGCCGCGAGCCTCGATCCGCCGCATCTCACCTGCATGATCCCGAACGTCTCGCCGCCCGATCCCTTCTTCAACATCCCGTACGAATACGGCGCTTTCTTCCTGCAAGGCGCGATCGTGGTGGGCCGAGGTCGTCGAGACCGCGAGGCGACCGCCGACATCATCGGGGTGGCAAAGATCGCGAAGATCCTCGGTCGCGAGGTACGACAAGCTCCTGCGGACCCTGCCCGTGATCGACCTCGACGAGGAAGATCCTCGGCAAGAAGAATCGCTACTGGCGGAACTGGATCGAGCATCCGACTCGCGACGCGTCTACTGGGAGAGCGCGCTGCCACCTCGACAAGCTCGCCAAGGCGCGCATCCCCGTCTTCCATCAGTCCGGCTGGTTCGACGGCGACGGGATCGGCACCAAGCTGAACTACCTCGCCATGGCCAGGCGCTCGGGCATCCGTTCAGAAGCTCGTTCTCGGGCCCGTGGGGCCACACCGATCGTCCGCGCACGCAAGTTCGGAGGTCATCGACTTCGAGCCCGGAGGCGCTTGATCGATCTGCCAGATGGCGTACCTGCGCTGGTTCGATCACTGGCTGAAGGGGAGTCGACGACGGCATCGACCGCGAGCCGCTCGTCAGCTTGTTCGTGATGGGCGAGACGAACGACTGGGTGTACGGCAACACGTATCCGCTCGGAGCACGCGCTTCGAAAGTGGTTCCTCTCGAGTAGCGGACACGCCAACACGTCGAAAGGGAATGGCTCGCTCTCGCGCGCGGAGCCGGCGGCGAGGTCGGCGGCCGATGTCTTCGTCTACGACCCCGCCGATCCGACTCCGCACCGATCGCATTCGTCGAGGACCCGACGACCGAGAAGCTCGAAGGCCAAGAGCGCCGTGCGGCGGAAGGCGTACCACGGCAGGATCCTGGGACGTACGGACATCCTCGTCTACACCAGCGATGCGTTCGAGGAGCGCACACCTTCGCGGGCCCCTTGTCGGCGACCCTGTACGCATCGACTTCCGCCAAGGACACGGACTGGTTCGTGAGCCTCGACGAGTCACGCCCGAAGGAGAGACCCGCTCGCTCGGTTCCGGTCGCCTGCGCGCGCGCTATCGCGATGGCGTGCGGAAGACTGGAGCTCGTCGAGCCCGGCGCGGCGGTCAGTATTCCCTCGACCTCTGGCACAGCGCCGCGACGCTTCCCGGAGGTTCGCGTCTGCGCGTCGAGATCGCATCCGCCCATGTTCCCGCTCTTCTCGCGCAACCTCAACACCGGCGAGAACAACGAGGACTGAGGGACGGAGGTCGACGCCCGCGACGCAGACGATCCTCCACGACGAGGCGCATCCCTCGCGCGTTCTCGTGCCGGTGGATCTCTCTCCCGGTACCGCAGAACGGGGACTGAGGCATGAGAGGGAGTGCGCGGCCCCGCACGTTGGGACGCTTGTCGCGTCGCATGGCGCTCGTGCTCGCCGGCGCCATGCTCGGCGCGGGAGCGGCGGCGCGGCGATTTGCCCGGCTCCGCCGCAGAGTGGAGCTCGTGCGCACGCCGGAACGCACGGGCTGCAGCCGCAGAGCCGCGGTCGGCTCCGACGGCGTGGTGCACCTGCCGCTGTACTTCGCGGGCGGTGCCGCCCGGCGGCGGCGAACTCTGCGCTACGCCCGCTCGAGCGACGGCGCGAAGAAGAGCTTCCGGTGCTCCGCTCGCGGTGAACCAGCAGCCGCGGGAAGTGCGCGGTCGCGACGGGCACCATCCGCGGGCGCGCAGCTCGCGATCGGCAAGGCACGGCCGCGTGCTCGTCGCGTGGAACGGAACGCCGGCGGACGCTGCGGATGCCGCGCGCTTCGGTCCGGAGCCGATGCTCTTCGCGCGCCTCGACGATGCCGCGGACGCGCGTTCGAGCCCGAGCGCGACGTGATCGCGGATCACCACGGCCTCGACGGAGGCGGCGCGGTCGCGGCCGACGAGGCGGGGAAGAACGTGTGGGTCGTCTGGCATGCGCCGGACGTCGGCGGCGACGGCGAGGCGGACCGGCGCGTGTGGGTGAACACTCGGGCGACGAGGGCAAGACGTTCTCCGAGGAGACCGCCGCATCGAAGCGGGGGCGGGCGTGTGCCCGTGCTGCGGACTCGGCGCCGTCGCTGCGCGACGACGGAGGCCTCGCGATCCTCTACCGGCGAGCGAAGGACGGTATGGAACGCGACACGGTCCTCCTGCGACGGGCGAGGCGTGACGGGCGAGTTCGCCTCACGCGTGCTCGATCCCTGGCGAGTGCCCGCCTGCGTCGTGAGCACTTACTCGCTCTCCCGCGCGAAGGCCGGCGCGCTCGGTGCGTGGGAGACGGAAGGCGAGATCCATTTCGCCGAGCTCGACGGAGAGGTTGCGATCCTCGCGGCCCCCGATGGGGATGACGCGCGCAAGGTCTCTTCGCAAACACCCGTCGATCGCTCGCAATGCTTCTGGCGTGACCTTGCCTGCCTGGATCGAGGGCTCGAGCTTCGGTACCGGCGGCACTCTCGCCTGGCAACTCTTCGACGCGCGCGGCGAGCCGCTCGCCGGTGCGAACCACGAGGGAGAGTCTGTCGCCATGGTGTCTGCTCAGGCGCTCGCTTTGCCTTCCGGTTCCTTCGTGCTCCTCTATTGAGATGACTGCTGCCCACTTCCGCTCTGTGCTTGCGCTGCTCGTCCTCGCCGTCCGCCCTTCTGTCGAGCTCGAGCGGGACGATTCGATCCAGCTCCTCGCCGTCGATCCCGTGCACGGCAACGATCGCGCGGCCGGCACGAAGGAGAAACCCCTGCGCTCGATCTCGGGCGCCATCGCGCGCTCACCGATCCGCTGGAGCGCTCGGCGATCATCGCTCTCGCGCCGGCCGTCTACGACACCCACGGGCGGCATCGGAATGAGCGAGCACTCGCTCTCTCTCATGCGCCGCATGCGGCCTGGCGTGACGGTCGCACTCGAGGCGCGAGCGAAGCGGAAGGCCCGGTGGTCTTCGCGTGGAACGGCGGCGAGCCGCTGGTCGACGCGTGCGGAGGGCACGTGGCGGATCTCCGGAGTGCGAGGTCGGCTCCGGTGAGAGCGGGCGAAGCGCGGCGTGCTCGCGACGGACCGGTCGAGTGATCCTCGATGGAGTGGCGTTCCAGCTCCGGAGCGACTCCGACGCCGGGATCTTCGCGCGCGGCGCGGCGGCCGGATCGCGCTGCGCGGCGCGATCCGCCTCAACGTGCCGCCGCCCGAAGGAGAGGAGAGCTTCTCTGGCGTGATCGCGACCGATCAAGGCGTCGTCGAGTTCGACGAGAGGCAGGGTTCCTCGCTCGAGCTCGGGAACGGAGCCTGTCCGCGAGCTACTACGGCTCGATTCGCCTGGGCTGCGAGGCGCGAGCATCACCTGCGGTACGCGCTCCGAACTGCCTCTCGATCGGGAACGGCGGCAGGATCGACCTGCGCAACGCCGAGACGACGCTCGTCGCCACCGATCCCAAGAACAACTCCGATCGGTCTCGAGCACGACGGCCACGTCCTCGCCGAGGGCGCGCAACATCAAGATCCGCGGCAAGAACGACGCGGCGATCGCGCTGCAGAAAGCGAGCAGCTGACCTGCAACGACGTCGAGCTCGACGGCGGGAGTTCAGTACGCGCTGTGGGCGACCAGCGGCTCGATGTTCGTCGGCTCCTCGGCGATCTCGGCCGTCTCGAAGCCAGCACGGGCGCCACGATCCACGTGGAGAAGCTGAACGGCACGGTCGTCGGCCCGATCGAAGCGAAGAGCGGCGGTGTGATCTCGCTTCCCGATCGCGTGGTGAGCTCGCGCTGAGGCGAGAGCGGGCGATGGGCGACAGGAGCATCCTCGCGAAGATGGCGGCCGCTCTGCGCGTGAGCGGCACGGTGACGTTCGCGACCCATCTCCTCCAGGTCGACGCACTCACAGCGTGCATGATCTACCTCGTCGCCGTGCTGTGCCTGAGCGCTCGGCTGGGCTTCCTCGCAGGAGTTCTCGCGTCCGCCTTCGCGACGCTCGGTTTCGACTACTCCTTCCTGCCCCCACGGGATCGTTGCGAGTCGAGGATGCATGACAGCTGGATCCTCGCTCGGCTAGCTTCCTCTTCGTGACGACGCTCGCGAGCCGGCTCGTCGGCAGGCGCGCGCGAGCGCTCGGTCGAAGCGAATGGCCGTCAACGCGAGATCGAGGCGCTGTACGACCTGTGCGTCGACCTCTTCACCGCGAGCGCCCGGCCCGGAGGGCTCGACGCGGCGACGAGCCAGGCGTTGCGAACGATCGGCGTGCGCTCGGGCGGCCTCGTGCTGCCTGCAGAGGGACAGGCCGAACCGAGCGGTTGGATCGGCGGCGCAGGAGACTTGAGCCCGCACAAGTGTCCTCGATCGCGCTCTGCCCACCGACACTTCCACGGAGCCCGCGCCTTCTTCCGGTTGCGCAACGTCCGCGTTCCGGTCGTCGTGGATGGACGCACGGCGAGGGTATCCTGTGGCATACGAACGAGCGCGCAAAGACTCTCGAATCGGTGGCCAAGCTGATCGCCCTCTCGTTCGAGCGCGAGCGGTTGCTCGTCGAACAAGCACGACTCGAGGGGCTGCAAGCGAGCGATTCCTTCAAGACCTCGCTCCTGCGAGCCGTATCCGCACGACCTCTCCACGCCATTGACCGCGATGCTCCTCTCGCTCTGAACTCTCGACCGCGAGCTTGCGCAAGACCCCGAGCGCCGCGACGATCAATCTGGTCGTCGAGGAAGCGACCCGGCTGCACCGGCGCATCAGGATCTGCTCGCGATGGCGCGCCTCGCAGTCGGGCGGATTCGCTCTACAGCGCGAGCCTTCTCCTCCGGCAGACCTCTTCCGCGCCGCGCGTGAGAACCTCGGTGGGATCGCCGCCAAGCGACGCATCGAATCCCGCGTCGATCGCGAATGCCCCGACCTCGACGTCGACCTCGCTTGCGCTGGAGATCCTCGTGAACTTGATCGAGAACGCGCATCGAGCCTCGCCGGCGAACGAACCGATCGAGCTCTTCGCTGCGCGACATCCCGACGACGAATCGCGCGTGCGACTGGTGGTCCTGGATCGCGGCACCGGACTCCGCGGGCGAGAGCATGCGTCTCTCCGACGAGGATCCTTCGCCGGCTCTCTCCACCGGCGACGGTCTGCGGAAGGGTCTCGGGCTGGAGATCGCGAGGAGCTTCGCTGCAGCCGCACGGAGGGAAAGCGTCTCCCTCGCGCCGCCCGCAAGGGCGGAGGCGTGTGCGCGCAGATCGATCTGCCGGCAGCGAGGCTCGTCGGTTCGCGCGGCGCACGGAGCCCTGCATGAGCACCTCCCGCATCCTGATCGTCGACGACGATCCCTCGATCCTCCAAGCGCTCGACCTGGAGCTGCGGAGCGCCGGATTACGAGACGTCACTCGCCGCTCACGGCGGGAAGGCGCACGGATGATCGAGGCTCGCCTTCCCGATCTCGTGCTCACCGATCTCGCGATGCCGGTGATGGACGGCTTCGCGTTGATCTGCGGCCATCCGTTCCCGTCTCCGCGATGCCGATCCTCGTGATCTCCGTCCGGGAGCGCGAGAACGACAAGGTGCGTGCGCTCGACCTCGGCGCCGACGACTTCGTGACCAAGCCGTTCTCGATGCCCGAGCTGCTCGTCGCGAGCTCGCGCCCAGCTCCGCCGGTCGAGCGGGCGGAGCGGCGAGCAGCGCTTCGAGTTCCCCGATCTCTCGATCGACCTCGGAGCGCAGCGCGCGTGGCGCAGGCGAGGCCGGGAGGGTGCGACTCACGCCGACCGAGTTCGCGCTCCTCGAGCTCTTCGCGAGGAACGCCGGCAAACCCCTCACCTTCGATCGGATCATCGCTCGCATCTGGAAGGGCTCGGCGACCTCGCACGACACCGGTCCGGGTGCACGTTCGGGTCCCTCCGCCGCAAGCTCGAGCCGGACCCCTCCAATCCGAGATACCTGGTCACCGAGCCCTGGGTCGGCTACGGGTGTCGTCGCCGAGCCGATCTGACCGGCCCTTTCGCCCGTCTTCCGGACTTCTTTCGGTGCCACTCCCCATAGTCCTGCCCCAGATGGGCCCACGGCCCCCCACGCCGCCCCCTGTCACGCACTCGCGGACACCGGCACTCCCGACGCAGCCGATGACCGAAGAGAAGAAAGAAGCCGGGCGCATCCGCCGCAGCTCTGGCGCCTCATCGTCGGCACGCCGCGGGACATCAACGATCCCGAGGCTGTTCCAGCACATGTCGCTGGCGGTGTTCCTGGCCTGGGTGGGGCTCGGAGCAGACGGTCTCTCCTCTTCCGCGTACGGGCCCGAAGAGGCTGCACAAGGCGCTCGGTTCGCATTCGCACCTCGCGATCCTGCTCGTCGCTGATGACGGCGCGCGACGATCACGATGATCTCGATCGCGTACTCGAACCTGATCCAGCACTTCCCGGGGGCGGGGGCGGATACCTGGTCGCGACGAAGCTCCCCGGCAGTCGCCTCGGCGTCATCTCGGGCTGTGCGCTGCTCGTCGACTACGTCCTCACGATCACAGTCTCGGTGGCGAGCGGTTGCGATCAGCTCTGGTCGTGCTCTACCGACGCGGCTGGCTGCCCTGGCAAGCTGCCCGCGGAGTTCGTCGTGCTGGCGATGCTCGTGATCCTGCTGAACCTGCGCGGGGTGAAGGAGTCCGTGCAGCATCCTCGCGCCCGTCTTCCTCCTCTTCGTCGTGACTCACGCGTTCATCGATCGTGCTACGCCATCGTGGCGCACGCGCCGGCGCTGCCGGCGCGTCTTCTCCGACGCGGCGAGTGAGTTGCACGCGTCCGTGAATCGCTGGGCCTCTTCCCCGTGATCTTGATCCTGCTGCGCGCCTACTCGCTCGGCGGCGGGACCTACACCGGGATCGAGGCCGTTTCGAACGGCGTGTCCATGCTCCGCGAGCCGCGCGTGCAAACGGGGAAGCGGACCATGGCGATCATGGCCTTCTCTCTCGCGTTCACGGCCGGCGGGATCCTCTTCGGCTACCTCCTGACGGATTCGACTCCCGTGTCGGGCCGCACGATGAATGCCGTGCTGCTGACGAACCTCTTCGGGGCGTGGCGCGTCGGCGATGTCGCGCGTCGGCACGGCGCTCGTCATCGTCAGCCTGGTCGCTGCCTCGGCACTGCTGTTCGTCGCCGCGCAAGCGGGCTTCCTCGCCGGGCCGCGCGTGCTCGCGAACATGGCCCTCGACTCGTGGATGCCCCACCGCTTCGCACAGCTCTCCGATCGCCTCGTCTCGCAGAACGGCGTCGTGATGATGGCGCTCGCAGCCGGCGGCGCGCTGCTCTACACACAAGGGGACATCTCGACGCTCGTGATGATGTACTCGATCAACGTGTTCATCACGTTCACGTTGACCGAGCTCGGGATGGCGGGCCATTTCATTGTCGTGAGGAAGCGCGAGCCGAACTGGAAGAAGCTCCTCGCGATCCACGGCACCGGCCTCCTGATGTGCTCCTGCATCCTCGTCGTGACGGTGTACGAGAAGCTCGGTCAGGGAGGTTGGCTCACCTCGCGCTCACCGGCGCGGTGATCGGGCTGTGCTTCTGGGTGCAGCGCTCACTACCGCGAGGTCGAGCGCAATCTGCGGCAGCTCGATCAGGTTCTGGTCGGGACTCCGCCCTCCGGGTCGAGAACACGCGACCGCCGACCGCGCTGCGCTGCAACGAAGCGCCCCCACCGCTGTCATCTGCGTGACCTCGTACTCCGGATATCGGCCTGCACCACGTGCTCTCGATCCACCGCCTGTTCCCGGACTACTTCTCGAATTTCCTGTTCGTCTCCGCAGCCGTCCTCGATTCCGGAACCTTCAAGGGCGCCGAGGAGATCCAGCGCCTCGAAGCCCAGAGCGAGGACTCGCTGAAGAAATACGTGTCGCGGGCCCGAGCGCTGCGGCCTGCGAGCCGACTACCGCATGGGCCTCGGCACGGAAGCCGTCTCGACGATGGAAGAGCTCTGCCGCAAGGTGGCCGAAGAATTCCCCGCGCCATCGTCTTCATGGGCAAGCTGATCTTCCGCCAGGAGAAGTGGTACCACCGCTTCCTCCACAACGAGACCGCGCTCGCGATCCAGCGCCGCCTCCAGTTCGCAGGCGTGCCGGCGATGGTGCTGCCGATCCGCGTCGAGACGGCGTAGCGGGACGCGTGCGCCGCGTCGACCCACCACGTGAGATTCCGTCCTCGAAGTCTTGGTGGACGAGGGAAGCGGAATAGGATGGCCGAACCGTGAGGGTTCGCAAGTCCGTTGGTCGTCTCCGCGAGGCCGATCCCATGAAACGGTTTTGCAGCGTTGTTGGCGAACTGTTGCCGACCTCCGCCCCGAGCATGCACGAATCGACCCCGGGCCAAGGATGGATCCCGGAGTCCTCGGAAGATCGTTGGTCGACTTCGCTCTAGCTGAGGTCCTGGCCTCCGCTCGGATACCGAAGCGGCTTCGAGTCTCCGACGATGCGAGCACGAGAGCTCGGAGGGAATGCAGGGCGGTCGTCGGACGCCCTGCATAGAGGTATCCTCACCGACTCCGTCTCGCTCCGCTGACGGCATGGAAACGACGTGGATCGCAGTGCTGGGGTTCGCAGCTCTCGGGCTGGGAGTGTTCGTCGGCTGGATGCTCGGGCGGCAGCGCGGACAGATCGCGGAGGCGCGCGCGGCCGAGCGGCTCGCAACGGAGGCCAAGGCAGGCGCGGAGAAGCTCGCGGTCCTCGGAACCGCGGAAACCAAGCTCCGCGAAGCGTTCCAGGCGCTCGCCTCCGATGCGCTCCGGCAGAACAACCAGCAGTTCCTGGATCTGGCGAAATCGAAGCTGGACGAAGCGCGGACTCACGCGCAGGGCGACCTCGACTCACGAAAGAAGGAGGTCGAGACCCTGGTGACGCCTTTGAAGGAGACGCTCAAGGGTCTCGATGTCCACGTCAGCGAGCTCGAGACCAAGCGCATGCAGGCCTACACGCAGATCACTGCTCAGATCGACCAGCTCGCCAAGTCTCAGGAGAACCTGCACCGGGAGACCGCAAACTTGGTGAAAGCGCTGCGGTCACCCTCAGCGCGCGGACGGTGGGGAGATCCAGCTCAAGCGGGTCGTCGAGATGGTCGGCATGCTTCGAGTATTGTGATTTCACACAGCAGGAGAGCGTCGATACCGAGGACGGCCGCTTGCGTCCGACATGATCGTGAGGCTTCCGGCGGTGCGTGCGTCGTCGTCGACGCCAAGACGCCGCTCGCCGCCTACCTCGAGGCAGTCGAAGCGCAGGACGACGCCACGCGCGGTGAACGCTTGAGGGATCACGCCCGACAGGTGCGCGCGCACGTCGCCAAGCTCGGAGCGAAATCGTACTGGGAGCAGTTCGAGCCTCCCGCAGTTCGTCGTGCTGTTCCTGCCGAGCGAGACCTTTTTCGGAGCGGCACTCCAAGAGGACCCGGGCCTGATCGAGGAAGGCGCAGCAGCGCGTGATCGTGGCCACTCCGACGACGTTGATCGCGCTCCTGCGCGCAGTGGCCTACGGCTGGCAGAACGAGCAGTTCGCAAGAACGCCGAGGAGATCCGCCAGCTCGGCAACGAGCTCTATCAGCGCATCTCCAAGTTCGTCGAGCACCCGTTCGGGCGTGCGCAAGGGCCTGACGAGCGCGGTCGATGCCTATGACAAGACGGTGGCTTCCCTGAGAGCAGGGTCCCGCCCCAAGCGCGACGCTTCCGTGATCTCGGAGCTTCGACCACAGACGAAATCCTCCATTCCTCCGCTCGGACGCACGCTGCGCGTCCTCGACGTGCCCGAGCTAGGGGCGCACCCGCGGAGACCGGGACCGAAGAGACGCCGGCTCTTCACGGTCGAGGCGGGAGAGCATCTCGACTCCCGCTTCGCCCGACAGCTAGGGCGAGCCTCAGCGCCCTCGGGCTCTCCGCGGCGAAGGATCTCGAAGCCCTCGACATTGAGATAGCAACCCTTCGAGGCAGCACACTTCTCGCCAAGCGAGCTCGAGTCGGATCCGATGCTCGCCCGGTGAGAGCCCTTCGTGGCGCCAATCGAAAGGCAGCCCGCGGCCCGGGCCGTATTGATCGACGGTCGCGATCTCCTCGCCGTCGATCGTGACGCGTGCGTAGCCGGCGTCGTCGAAGGCGTACCCGAGCCAGCGGGATGCCCGTGCCCGTGAACGTGCACTCGGCGGTCGCGCCGACCTGCATCCGTGTAGTGGAAACGGAGCGCCGCTCTGCCAGGGACCGGTGAAGCTCACTCGCTCGCGCGGAATGCGATCGGCGAGCGCGGGATCGAGTAGCAGAGATACGGCTCGCCCGCGCGGAAGTCGTAGAACGGGCGGACGAGGACGGAAGGATCGGCGCGCAGGTGGTAGGTGAGCTCTTGCGCCAGGGGAAGGCCTCGAGCAGCTCGTCGAGGTGTTCGAGATCGAAGGCCGCGCGCGGGAGCATGGTCGTCGCGCGCAGGGCCAACACGACAGGGCCGAGCGCGAGCGCGGCTGGATACGGATGGTCCGGCTGGAGCGGGACGGCGCGCAGCTTCGCGGGGCAGCACGATCGTGAGACGATCGCCGTCGTTCCAGCTGCGACGCCACTCGGTCCAGCCGCGCGAGACGGACCGCACTTCACTCGGCGAGCCGTTCACGTCCGCGCGAATCGAGCCGGCGAGCCAGTCTGGCGCGCACGCGCAGCGCGAATGTCGTCGGGCTCGGCACGCGCACGAGGAAGGAGACTTCTGTCGCTCCCGGGAAGCTCGTGCGCTCCTCGATCCGGATCCCCGTGCCGGTGTGCTCCCATTCGACGGTCGATGGCGCGAAGAGATTCGCGTAGAGGCCCTCCTCGTCGTGGTACCAGAGAAGATCGCAGACGTCGGCCGCGACCATCGGACGAGTGCCCGTGCAGCAGGTCCATGCCGTGTCGTGGAGGAACTTCGAGCCACCGGTGAGACAGTAATCCGAATAGTAGAAGACGCGGCCGTCGTCCGCGGTCTTCCAGGCTCGCCGCGAGGGCGTTGACGGCGAGCAGCTCCGCCCAGTCGCCGTAACGCGCCCTCGCCGGTGAACTGCTGCAAGTACTTCACGAGCTTCAGAGCCGCGAACGAGCCGCACTGCGTCTCGAAGGAGTGGTGGCGTCGAGCCGAGCCGCTCGCGCCAGGGCTCCATGGGCAAGAGCTGTTCGTCCGGTCCGAAGCCCCCTGTGGCGAAGGTGTGATGCGCGCGAAGCTCGTCGTACGCGCTCGTCAGGATCGAGAGGTATCGCGCATCGCCCGTGACGAGGTAGCGCGAGCCGGGCGCCGCCGAGCGTGTTCACGTGACTGTACGCGTGATAGGCGTCGACGCCGGTTGCCGGTCCGAAGAGATCGTCGTGCGCGGGAAAGAGGTTCCAGTAGGCGTCGTAGGCCCAGACCGCTGCGAAATCGCGGTACTTCGCGTCACCGGTCGCGAGCCAGGCCCGATCGAGGTTCTCGGTGAGCGTGTACCACTCGGTGTCGCCCTGGCCCGAATTGAATGCGTAGGCGCGGTTGCGGGAAAGATGCTCGAGCGCCCAGTCGGTGATGCGAGAGAGGAGCTCGAGCGCCTCGGCGTCCTCGCAATGGATCCATGCGTCGACGAGCCCGCCGACCATCTTGTCGTAGATGTAGTGCGGCGCGTTCGGGTGCTCGCTCGCGAAGAAGTAGCCGTCGGTGGCGACGCACTCACCCCACCCATGGACGAGTGCCTGCACCTTGTCGCGACACGCCGCATCTCCCGTGACTGCGTGCATGCGCGCGAGACCGGACAAGATCTGCCCGAAGACGTGGAAGACGTCGCTGGAGTACCAGCCCCCATCCCGAGCCCCGGCGCTGGCTTGCCTGCTCGAGCGCGGAAGCCCTTCAGTAGATCGTCGTCCGGGATGCGCAGGTAGAACGCGCGCACACGGTCGAGCTGCTCACGCAGCGGTCCGCCGTCGATCGAAATCCCCGATACCCGAAAGTAGCAAGGAGAGCTCGTCCTCGCGGCTCGGCCCTCGCTTGCACGGGAGCGGCTCGCACGGTCTCGGCCTCGGAGAGCACGGCGAACGCGAGGCTCATCGCGAAGGTCGAAGCGGCGAGAGTCTTCCTTCTCGCCGTGAGGATCGAGACGCTCCACGTCATCCTCGGAGAGTGTACGGCGCGCGGATCCGCGGGCCGAGCCGCCCGACGCAGGTCGAGAGGACCTACGAGCCGAGCCAGAGCCGCCAGGCTCCCGACTCCGCCGACAGGTCGCGACCGGCGATCGCACGCAAGGCGCGATGCGCGGCAAGCCGAACTGGATCGCGCTCGTCGTCGAGCGCTTCGATCAGCGCAGGGAGCGAGCCGGCATCGCCGAGCCGCTCGAGCGCGGCACAAGCGGCGGCCGTTGTCGCAGAGCTCTCGTCCTCGAGGAGCGGTGCGATGCGCGGGGCGAGCTCCCGATGATAGATGCGACGCCTCGAGAGCTCGCGCAAAGCCGTGATCACGCGCGCGGGCTCCTCCGAGGCGAGAGCGTCCAGCGTTGCCTCGAGCGCATCTCGGTGCCAGCTCTGTTGATCGCCGAACCAGCTCCGCCAGCTCGCGCAATCCCAGCGGGTCGTGATCCCGCTGATCTCCCTGCAGGGCGCTCTGGAGCACGCGCGCCGCTCCGGCGTCCGCGCTCTCCAGCAGCTCGATCATGTCGGCGAGCGAGCCCTCGTCCCGCCAGCGCCCGAGGCCGTGCACGGCCAAGCGCACGACGTGCGGGTCGGGAGACTCGAGCGATCGGCGCAACACCGGCACGCAGGTCGAGAGGAGTGCTTCGCGCTGGCGAAGGTCGGGCTCGCTCAGAGCCTGCAGCACGCACTCGTCGAGAGAGGGCGAGCGCCCGACGAGGTCGACGAGGAGCCGGAAGCTCGGCACGCTCCCTTCGCGGCCGAGGGCGCTCGCGAGACTCGGAGGAATGCGGGATCGAGAGCATCGAGCTGCGCGCGGAGCACGGCGTGGGATCCTGATCGCGCGCGACGATGGCGGCGATCGCAGCGTCGAGAGTCTCGCGAACGAAGGGTCGCTGGAGGTGCACGCGATCCACCGCGTCGAGGATGCGGAAGATCCCGGGAGAGCATCCGCCTTGCCGATCTCGCCGAGCAAGTGAACCGCCACCCAGCGCTCGTCGAGCGGAGCCTCGGCGGGCAAGCCTGCGACGAGCGCCTCCGTCACTCGAGCGGACGGCCAGCTCCGGAGGACGTCGAGGAGCAGCTTCCTCGCGCGCTCGTCGAAGAGCGGCTGCGCTTCGCGTTTCGGCCCGCTCTCCCGGATCGTCTCCGCGCCGTTCTTGCCGGTGAAGAAGCCGAAGAGTGCCGGCGTGGCGTCCGGACCGAGTGCAGTGAGCGACGCACGAGCGCGGTCGATCTGCGCTGCGGTTGCGCCAGTCCAGCTTCACGAGCATCTCGACCACGGCTTGGTCGAGGTTCTCGGAGAGCTTGGGACCGCTCGTCTGCTGCGCGGCCGGCTCGGAGCCGACGAGGAGCGCGGCCAGGCCGAGTGGACCGGCAAGCCACAGCGCTGCGGCGATGGAAGCGCGCAAGGCGCCACTCATGTTCGTTCCTGGAGCTCGCGAGCTCGGATCAGCGGACGGCGACTTCGCGCCAAGAGACCATAGTCAAGCCGCTCTCGCCGCCGTGAGTCGTGGGCAGGCCGGGAGGTTCGACGTCCTTGTGGACGATTCGCGGGTCGAAGTCGACGACGAGCTGCGAGTGCTCGATGCCCGAGCCGGTGTCGTAGTCGCGCTTGATCGAGACGTGGTTCCCCGCCGTCATGTTGCCGACGACCTTCACTTTCGCCGAGCCCTTGGCGTCGAGGTTCACGTCGTAGAAATCGTTCTCCGCGAACATGAATGCGTGCATCTGCTCCAGCGTTCCGAAGACGGGGTCGCCGAAGTAGATGTTGCCGCTGTCGGGCACCGACGGGTCCTTCATGGCGATGAAGACCACGCCGTCCTTCTCGTCGTCCTCATAGAAGAGGTTGTCCGAGAAGTAGATGTTGCCCTTCACGACGATGGTGACGACCGCGGATTCGCTCGGCTGCGTGCGCCATCTTGAAGGAGAAGGTGTTGCGGTTGTGCAGCCAGAGGTTGCCGTCGATGTAGTAGAGCTTGTCTGAACCGTTCGTGCCCGGCTTGCCGTCCGTGCCCGAGAGCGAGATCTCGCAAGCGTCGCTGCCAGTCCGATCCTCGAGTCGACGCGCACGCTCTCGTACGGATCCTCGAGGAAGTAGTCGTCCTTGGTCGTCGCCGAAGTGTCGCGTCGTGCGATCGCTCGGGTTCTTCCGGAAGATGTGTGCCGGATCGTCTTCGGGAGCTCACCCGCGCTGCCGCCGAGAGCGTTGGACTTGTAGACCCCACCGGCGTCGAAGGCCGCTTTCACGTCGACGTCGTTGTTGGACGCGTAGTCCATCCCGGCCAGGTCGGGAATCGGCTGGATGATGCCGTTGTCGCCGCTCGCGCCGGTGATCGAACCCGTCGCGCGCACCATGCCGTTCACCGTCGAGTCTCCTTCGACATCGACGTCGCCGCCCGAGTAGACGTCGCCTTCCACGTCGTCCGCCTGGGATCCTTCCCCGAGAGCCGCAGCGAATAGGCGGGATCGCCCGAGGTGTTCCCCGCGAAGAGGGCGTGGCCGTAGATCCGAATTGCTGACCTTCTGAGCGACTGCTTCGAGAGCGTGGCGCGCGCGTTCACTTCGGACGTGGCGGTGATGCGGTAGGTGTCCAGCGCAACGTCTTCCTCGATAGTGACCCAGTACGCGCCCCCGTTCAGAATTCTGCGGCGCGGCCTCGGTTCCGAGCGCCGCAGGCGGGTTCTTCCCCGCGGCGACCGCGGCGGCGACGATGGTCGTCCCTTCGCTGAGTCCTGCTTCCGCGAGATAGAACGCCCGCAGGTCCTCCCGCGCGTGATTGACCGAGCGATTGGTGGAAGCGGAGAGCGTCAACACCGCGCCGCCCATCACCGGCCAGGACCACGACTGCGATCAGCGCGAACACGATCGCGCTGCCTCTCCTCGTGGAGTCGATCGAACGTCGTGACGATAGTTGGGTTCTCATGGATGGCTCAGTTGCGCAAGCGAATCGAAGTGGTGAACGATTTGGTGATCATGCGGTGCTCGGATCCCTCGATCTCGAGCGTGAGGCGCAGCACGAGGACGTCGTCGACGCGTTCGAAGCTCATCCCGGATTCGTCGATCAGGCCATTGCCGTTGTCGTCCAGGCCGTTCTTCGTCTCGCCCTCGAGGAAGCGACGCACGCCGCGAACGATGACTCGGCGTGATTCGGCGACGCCGCCCGGATTCTCGATGGCGATGATGCGCCCTTCGTCGATCCGGCCGTCTCCGTCGTCGTCGATTCCGTTGTCGATCCTCGCTGTCCTCGACCTCGAAAGCGATGCGCACGCGAGGACTCCACTGCACCTCACCGGCGCTCCATCCCATCGAGTGCTCGAACTGAGCGCGTCGCACCCCCAGGGCGCGGCGGGATCCAGGGGCGCCATGTTCGACTTGTTCGCCCCCACGACGAGGTCGAGGATCTGCTCGCAGGAACGACCGACACGGCCGAGCAGCGCGCTCTCCGCCATGCTCTGCTCGCAACCGGCGGTGCCGCGCGCGCTCAGGAAGAGTGCGCTCCCCATCGCCAAGGTGAGGATCGTGAGCGAGATTGCGGATCTCGACGAGCGTGAACCCGTTCGGAACGTGAGAGTGAGTGTCCGTTTCATCAGCGCAGGCTCAGAATGGTGTCGAGTTCGAAGGATCGCGGACCGTCGGCGCCGAGCCAATCGATGCGGACGCGCACGGGCAGCAAGAGGTAGTCGTCGACGTGGTCGAGATTGTCGATGGGTCCGTCGGCGTTCAGGTCACGAGGCATGCCGAAAGATGTCTTCGACGAGGTTCTCGCGGAGCACTCCAGGGCCGCGGCCGGAACGGGGAAGAGGATGCGCCCGACTCTGCCGTCGGCGTCCGTGAGGACAGGATCGAAACCCGCGACGTCGAAATCGGGGCCAGGTCCGGGTCCCGAGGCCGCCCGGATCATCGCTCGGCTCTGCGTTGTAGAGCTTGAAAGTGTCGCGGAAAGGCGCGGCCTGAAGGCCCTCGATCATCGTGCGAGCGGCTTGCGAAGCGATCACCGTCTCTTCGTCGGCGGCGCGAGAGCCTCGCGGACGTCGTGATGGTTCCGAGAGCTCCGGCGAGGCTACCGCGATGACCGCCATGGCGATCACGATCTCGATCAGCGTGAAGGCAGACCGTCCCCGGTGAACGATGGTTTCCCCGACATGGCGCAAGACTACCCCGCCCGGGAGAGCGCGGCGGGAGCGCCTGATCGGACCAACGGGTCATGTTCGACGTGCATCGGTCGGCGACGGCGAGGAGGCCGCCGGCCGGAAAACGTTTCCGCGCTGACCGTCGAGCAAAACCGAGGAAAAACTCAGCGTCCTTGCAGGCGATGCAGGCGCGCTCGGTAACGCTCGTAGAGCTCGGTCTGCCGATTGGCGCGCGGATCGACCTCCACGCCGTCGATGAACAGGCGTTCGACCGGTGTGGTGATCTCGAGCAAGTGGCCGCGCGTGACGACGACGTCGGCGCGTTTGCCGACCGCGAGGCTGCCGAGCTCCGCTTCGACGCCGAGGATCTTCGCCGCGGAGTACGTCACTGCGCGCACGGCTTCCTCGAGCGGCAACCCGTAAGCCACGGCAGTTGCAGCGTGGAAGGGAGGTTGCGCTCGTTCTCCGAGTCCGACGTCATGATCGCGATCGGCACGCCGGCGCGATGCAAGACGGCGGCATTCGCGAACGCGGCGTCGTAGGGGTCGTGAGTCGTCGCGGGGAACGGACCAGACAGGCCCCACGACGACCGGTATCCCTGCGTGCGCGATCGCGTCGGCGACCTTCCATCCTTCGCGCGCGCCGTAGAGCACCACGTCGAGATGTTGATCCGCGGCGAACTCCAGCGCGTAGAGGATCGTCTGCGCACCGTCCGCATGGAGAGCGATGCGCTTCTCGCCGCGTGCATAGGAGCCAGCGCCTCGAGACGCGAATCGTAGGGCGGGAGCGCCGTGCCCGCTGTCTTGGCCTCGCCCTGGACGCCGAGCATACTCGCGCGCCGCCTCGAAGAGCTCGCGCGAGAGGCTTCAACGCGTCGGGCTCCTTCTTCCTTCGCAACGTTCGGAGCGGAGGGGAAGTCGAAGGTGCATCATGTCGCGGTCGCGGAAGACGAGCTCTTCCCACGCATCTCCGAGGAGTCGGATCACCGCGGACTGTCCGGTGATGGGTCCCCCGCCGTCCGGCGACGCCTGCGCTCGCGTCACTCCGTTCTGACGGGTCACCGCGATGCGCGGACTCGGCGTTCAGCGAGGCGCTCACGCGCAGGTCCGGTTGATTGCCCTCGATCTCGGTCGTGTCGATCGTCGAGCGCACGGCGCCGACCTCTTGCAGGCCGAGAGCGCCTCGCGAGCGAGATCATTCCGGGCCAGAGGTGCATGCCGCTCACGTCGATCCTCTGCGCGTCCGGCGGGATCTCGACGTCGCGACCGAGCGCGACGGATGCGCCGTCCCGGATCACGAGCGTGCCGTTCTCGACATCGGGCCCCGTGACCGCGCAAGGTGCCGCCAACGAGAGCAATCGCGGGCGCGTCCGCTCGCACGCCATCGAGCGCGTGCGCGTGGCCTCGAGCGGAGCGACGACTCCGGTCGGCTGTCGAGCCTCGAAAAGCGTCGCGGCGCTGGAACTCGACCTCGCCGTCGACGAGCGTGAGCTCCACGCGCGACAGCGCGGAAAGCGGATCACCGGAGAGGAGCGCGAGATCGGCGTCCTTACCGACCTCGATCGAGCCGATGCGCCCCCGATGCCGAGCTGCTTCGCCGGATCGAGCGTCACGAGCGCGAGCGCCGCCACGGGATCCATCCCATGGCGTAGCGCACGGACTTCCCGCTTCCATGTAGAGACGGCGCCCCATCTCCTCGCTGTCCGAATTGATCGAGGACACGACTCCCGCTTCGGTCATCAATGCAGCGTTCTGCGGATCGCGTCATAGGCCTCCATCTTGTAGGCCCACCAGTCGCTGAAGGGTCGAGCCGCCGACGCCCGCCTGCGCCATCTCCCACGCGACCTTGTAACCCCTCGAGGACGCTGCAGCGTCCGGATCTGAAACCGTAGTGCTGCGAGACGCGGATCAACATCAGGATCTCGTCGGCACGATAGCAGTGCGAGTACGTGCACGCTACCGTCGAGGATCGTGCCGGCGAGGACGCCGAGCCGCGGCGTCTGCGCGGCGGCGTCAGGATCCTCGCCGCGCGCCTGCGTGCCGCCTCGTATGCTGGCCCACTCGGCCTGGTATCCCGCGCGCGCTCGCTCAGAACGCTGCCCGCGAGTACACCGCTTCCACGCCCGGATTCGCGACGCGTGGGAAGGCGCAGGTGCGTCGCCCCCGTTCGATTGTTTCGGGATTCTCGCCGAGCGCGAACGTGATCCCTGCTCGGAGCCGGGAAGCGCAGGCAGCGGCGTTCTCGTGCCACTTGAGCTTGATCACCTCGTCGCGTCCCGCCGATGGCGTTGGCCGAGCCATGCAACAGGCGCGCCGGTCGTGACGCCGCCGGCGAGCCTCGCCAGATCGAGAGGTCGTCCGCGTCGACGACGTCCTGATCGTCACCTCCGCGGTGATGGAGAGCGTCCCCTCGTTCACGCCACCGTCGATCGCCATGTGCGAATGGCAGTCGACGACGCCCGGCGCCAGGTGCTTCCGGTTCCATCGATCTCGACGGTGCCGGCCGGCGCGGTCAGCGACGCCCACGGCAGCAACCTGCCGCCGAGGGGATCAGATCGTCGCCGGACAGCGCCGCCGGCGCGATCGCCGAGTGGATGGTGACGTTGCGGAGAACGCAATTGCCGCCGGTGTGCAGGGCGGGCAGCGTCGGCGTCGGTCTCGTAATGGCGTGCTCGCCAGCGACGCTTGTATTGTGAACGCACCGAGCCCGACGAGGAGTGTTCCGAGCAAGAGCTTCATCGGAGGTCCTCCCCGGTCCCGTCCTCGTCGGGCCGCGCCCGCGTCGGGCACCGCGTCGCGGTGAACGTCGAGGTGTCCTCGAAGACTGTCGACTGCACCTTGCGCTCGCCGTGGATGGCTCCTCCTCGTAGGTGCCTTCCATCGTGACCGTGATCTCCAGGCCCTCGGTAGGTGAACTTGGCCTCGAGCGGGACCCCTGCTCCCTTCGAGACGGCCGCTCACCGGAGCCTCAGATCTTCGCCGCTCTCCGGAATCGTGACGCGGAGCGTGCCGGTGAGCGCTCCGTCGGCAGCCATGGTGAGCGTCGCCTGCGAAGGCTCGTTCTCCTCCCCGTGCGTCCGGTGATGCTCCAGCGACCGCTGAGATCGACTCCCCTCGGCGGGCTTCTCCCGCCTTCCTTCTTCTTCTTGACCTCGAAGGGATACGGATAGCCTTCCCGACGAAGAGGCACGCGAGCTGCGCGTCCTTCGTCGTCGGCGTCGGCGGTCCGGCGGCGCGCGAAGGACGCACTGTGACCCGGCGTCAGGAAGCCGACTTCCGCTCGACGCCGAGCATGTCTCGCCGGCTTCGACGTCAGCGCGGGCGAGAGCCTCGTCCTCGGTGAAGCCGCTCGACCAGGGTGCGCACGTTCTTCATCAGGATCGCTCGGATTCCCTGACCCGTGCAGAAGGCGTAGGCGACGCCGGCTTCCTGCAGGCGCTTGGCGCAATCACGGCTCTCCCCTCCACTCGTGGCGCCTTCGCCATGCGCACCGCTTCGGGTTCCACGTACTCGGAAGGCCTGGCCTCTTCCGCTTCCTTTCCTCGGCGGCGGCGGCCTTCTCCGCGGTCTCCGCCTTCTCGCTCTCCGGCTTCGTTTCCGGTGCTCGGGCTCGGTTCCTGCGACGGAGGCGCCTCCCAGTCCAGCGCCGGGAGCGGGCGGAGGCTCTTCCTTCTTCGCTCTTTCCTTCTTCTTCAGCTCTTCCTCTTGCTTCTTCTTCTCTGCCGCGGGATCGACCACCTCCTCGCCCCAGTCGAGCGCGAGGAAGACCGGGGATCGCGCGGCGCGCGAGTCTGCCCGCAGCTTCCAGGACTCGCGGCTGCCTGCGATCGCGATGCAGCTCGAACTCCGTCGGCGAGCGCGATCCAGCGCTCGATGTCTCTCCGCGGTCGGGCCTCCGCCACCAGTCGCACCTCGCTGTCGAGGAGCACGTGCGCTGCCTCGGAGATCGGGATCCCACGCGGACGCGAGCCCGGCCGTCCTGCGCGAAGCGCTGCTCGCGCATCGGTCTGACGACGCGCGTCGAGGAAGAACTGCCGGAGCTGAGCGGGGGTTCCCCATCAGCGTGCTCGGATAGCCTTCGCCGCGTGCGCGGAAGATCGCGTGATGGAAGACCTCACCTCCACGACGACGTCGCGCGTCGCCGCATCGCGCGTGGTGCAGGCAGCGCGCTCCTTCCAGCGAGCAGATCGCCTCCGGGCGCGCATAGGAGCAGCGCGAATCCCTCGAGCGCGATGCTGCTCGCGACCTCCCCACCGAGATCGGCGACGTCGACCGCGCGGAAGGCCGGCGATGGCCTGCGGTTCCGCCTCGCGCATGTCGATCTGCACGTTCGCGTCCTCCGCGGGCGACCGATCGCGATCGACGATCGGCGGCGGAACCGCGCACCCACTCGCCGTCCACGCATCGAGGAAAGCCGGCAGCGCGATCCGCCTCCCCCTTCGAGGATCTTCCGCCCCGGCGGGACCTCGCTCGCAGCATCGACGATCGCCTCGATGCGCCCATCGCGCACGAGGATCGTCTTCGCCGGCGCGTCTGCCGCGCGCGAGCTTTCACGTTCCGGATCGCGTAGGCGCCGGACGCTCTTCACGAGTCTGATCCCCGCCGCGAACGGAACCGAGGAGAAGAGCGCGAAGAGCGAGCGCGCGTGGCGCGTGGCGTGTCGAGGGAGGGCATGCCTGGGAGGATGGATGGCCTGCGAGGAGTTCTGGATTCCTCATTAGCCATGGCCGATGCCGGGACCGCTACCGGGGAACCTGGGTCTCCGGCGTTCGCAAGCGTGTAGGTCTCAGAGTTCATCTACCGCGGGCGCATCGAAGTGGAGTGCCCTCTGCCGCGCAGTCGGCATCCTCATTCATGCAGAACCCGGTCTACAATCGCCACGTCGGGCGTGGCTGCGCCGCATGCGCTTCCTTGAGCCCCGCGGTGGAGGTCCCATGCCTCGGAGCCCTCGCTCTCTCCAGGTTCTCCTGCATCGCTGGTTTCGTCCGCGCTCCTCCTCGGCCAGACGGGCCACCCTCTTTCCCGGGGAACAGCAGCATGACGTCAGCTGACGAGCCTTCCGCTTCGTCGCAGTGGGTGATGTCGATGGAGATGCCGACCTCGATCTGGTGGCGACGAACTTACATGTCCGATTCGATTTCGGTGCTGCTCGGGAATGGAGAGGTGCTTCGCCCTGCCACAGCAGCGCCGTCGGTGCGAACCCTACTCGGTAGCACTCGAGACTTCCGACCCACGACGGCGATCTCGATCTCGCCACGGCGAACTACGGTGACGCTTTCCGTGTCGGTCCGGCTGGGCAACGGACAAGGATTCTTCGGCCCGAGTTCGAGCTACCTGGTGGGTCGCATCCACGCTCGATCACGAGCGGGGATATCGATGGAGACACTGATCTCGACCTCGTGGTGTCGAATTCGGGCTCCGCTTCCGTTTTCGGCGCTGCTGGGGAACGGCCAAGGTGGATTCGGTGCTATTACCGACCTCCGCCCGTGGGCGACAGCCCGTTCGCCATCGGCTTCGATGATCTCGACAGGCGATGGTGACCTCGATCTCGTCGCAGCGAACTACCTCCTGGCACCGCGTCTCCGTGCTGCTCGGGAGCAATACGTAACTGAACGAAGTATTAC
>ERZ1370068.10929-contig-9585_pt1 | contig 26955 bp, 39 predicted proteins | sample MGYA00561227_ERZ1370068 | MGnify/ENA primary metagenome ERZ1370068 (study PRJEB38410, sample SAMEA6850437) | metagenome | study: Metagenomic assessment of the ecological functions of the soil: analysis of the soil microbiota associated with the...
TCGACTCGACAACGCCCTCACCGCGCTCGCGTCGTTCGACGCGCGCAAGAGCCGGATCGCCGAGCCTCAGGTTCTTCGGGGGCTGTCGCCTCGCCGAGATTGGCGAGGTGCTGAGCCTCTCGATCGCCACCGTCGAACGCGACTGGCAAGTGGCGCGTGCGTGGCGGCTCTTCGACGCGCTGTCCGCAGGTGACCGCTCAGCTTTCATGACGCCTGAGCGCTGGCACCAGGTCACTGCAGTCTTCCATCAGGGGGCGCTGACCGCGCGATTCTGCGTCACGCGCGGCGTCGCCATCGAGGCGCGCCTGCGCGGGACGATCGCCTCGAAGTCCGCGCGGAAGTCGCATCTGGCTCCTGACGCGGCGCGTCAGCCGTCGGGTACCTGGCGCGGCCCCCGTCGCGACGTTCGACCCCGACGAACCGCCGGCCGCCCTGCAGCGCTGCCGCCACCGGCGAGGTCACGGCCGACAGCGCCGCCGTCGAGAACGATCTCGCGCCCGATGCCGCGCGTCGGCAACGGAATCGGTTCATCTGGATCGTGCGGGCCGCTCGCCTGCTCGTGAGCGTCATCGCGTTCGTGAATGCCGCATCGCTGCTGGTCATCGATCGAGGAGCGGCACCGGCGTTCGGCTGGACCCACGCGCGCCGGGCGCGGGCGGGTGGTGCCTCGTGACGCGGGTCGATCCCGGACGCGGACCTGCGGCCGGCCGTCTCGAAGTGGGCGATCGGTTGATCAGCCTTGAACGGCGTGCCTCCTCTCAGAGCGGGGGCACGCAGGTTCACCGGCGCGACATGGCAGTGGAGACACCTACACGCTGGCGATCGAGCGGCGGCGGCGAACAGCTCGAGCGGACGCTCGGCGTGGCGGCGGGCCCAGAAACGAGCTCGGCAAACCGGCTCACGCTACTTCTTCATCAGCCTCGCGTCTGGTGCGCGGTAGGGCTGTTCATCGGTTTCGCGCGGCCCGAACATCCCTGGGTTGCGCGGCTGCGCGCGTTCGGCGCCGCGGTCGCGACGGGGCTGGTATACCTGGGCGGCTTTTCTCAGACCGTGCCCCCGTGAACCCCTTGCACGTCGTCCTTGGCTTCTTCACTTTTTTTCCCGCTTTCCCGGCCGGCCGCCCGCTGACCGGAATCTGGAAGTGGGTCCTCGGTCCTCGGTATGTCGCCGCGGCGGGCATGCGTCTCGCTTCGCATGGTGGCTTCGCGCGACGCTCTCCGCGCAAGTGACTCGCCGCGGCGGCGGCGGTGCGGTGGTAACGGCGCACGAGTCCCTCGTTCGCGCTTCGAGGGTTCGTGCCCGTGACCGTTTTTTCTACGTGCGTCGCTCGTCGGCATGGTGATCGCGCGGCCGCATCGCAACTACCGGGGCGTGCTGCTCCGACGAAGACGTTAGCGCTGGAGCGTCGTGTGGTGGGTCGTCTACGGCCGATCGCCGCCTTCACGCCCCAGATTGTCTGGAAGCGCGGCGGAATTGATCGTCGGCGGGCCCGCAGGTGTCCCGGATGGCCTCGCGCCGGCCGACCTGGCCACTGTCGGAATCCCGGTCGTCGTCGCCTACGCAGTCGTCAAGCATCGTGTAAGTTCGACGATCAAGGTCAGTCGTGTCAGGCGCGGCATGCGGCAATTCGCTCGCGCGGCGCGCTTTCAGGCCGCCGTGGCGCTGCGCCGGCGATCGCGCTGGCCTACACGGTCCTCAGCCAGCGGCATCTCACCATCACCGCCCTTGCGACCGAAACCCGGAGCTACATCTACTGGCTGGTCGCCGCAGGGCTGATGCTGTGGTTCAGGCGCTGCGATCGAGTCGTGGCCTGATTCGCTGCCGGTTCTTCCTGGCGAGGAGCACGACAGGGAGCGGCTCGCGCTCGAGCTGCTCGAGGACGCGAGAAAAAGTGGAGTCGCTGTCCGAGTCTGTCGCGCGCCTGGCGAGCGACACGCTGGCCTCCGCTCCCACCCGGGTCGAGCGTACACGTCTGGGTACAGGGAGCCGGGTGATCTGGCTGCGGCCCCATCATCGGATCTCGCCCTCACACCTTCCGTCGATTTTCGCGGGCGGACGCTGGCTCACGTGGCTCGAGCAGAAGCGGCAGGCGCTCCACGCCCTCTCCCCGTCGGGGCCGAGGCCGGTCTTTTCGCGTGACGAGGTCCGCTGGTTTGCGGGCCGCGGCGTCACGCTGATCGGCGTCCGGATGTGATGGACGCGGGCGAGCCGGCGCTGGTTGGCGCGCTCCTGCTCGGCGGTGCGGTAAGAAATCGGAGGCAGCCCGGCAGCGACGGCGATCCCGGGGCTGTTGCGCGCGATCGCGAAGCAAGCCGCGGTTGGCCCGCAGAGAACCTGCGTCCCCGGGCGCGGGTGCACGAGGAGGTCCGTGGCATGGGCACGACGTGCTGGCCGGTGCTCTGACGCTTTTGACGACTGCCCGGACGTGCTCAAGGAGTGTCCTGCCTGCGGCGCCTGCTTCGCAGGGCGACGTCGAGGTCTGCGAACACGACGGTCGATCAAGCTGAGGCTGTCGCTTCCCGTGGCGCGAACGATCGACCAGAAGCTTACCGCCTGGATCTTGGCTGGTCGGAAAGGGCGGATGGGCGCGGTGCACGAGGCGCGCTGGATCTGCGCCTGACCGCCCGGGCTGCGCGTCGCTGATCAGCGCTGAGCCGGGCGTTCGGCGAGCAGGCGGCGCGCCGCCGGTTTTCGCCGCGAGAGGCGCGCGCCGCCGCCCAGCTCGATCATCCGAACATCGTCCGGGTAAGCTCGGGACTTCGGGCCTCCTGGAAGGCGGAGGGGCCTACCCGGTGATGGAGATTGGCCCGGTAGTGCCTGGCATCGCTGCGCGCCGAGCTCGATCGCCTTCCGGCCGGATGCCGCCCGGAAATCCGCCGCCGTAATGGTTCGGGCCGCTCTCGACAGCAACGCTGCCGCGCGCACACACGCGCACTGCATCATCCACCGCGATCTGAAGCCCGAAAACGTCATCGGACGCCGGGATGAATCGGGCTCGCTCGTCGTGAAGATTCTCGATCCGGGGCCTCGTGGTAGTCCCGGGCCGGCGAGCTGCGTTGGCGACGGGGCCGATGACGGGCTGACGGGTTCTCGTCATGGGAACGCCCGCGCACATGTCGCCGGAGCAGCTCCTCGGACGCGAGGTCGATCAGCGCGCGGACATCTTCGCCCTGACCGTGATGTTGCGATCGAGTCGCTCACTGGCCGGAGGCCGTTCGACGGCGACACGCCTGCCGATCTTCCTCGCACAGCAACAGACATCCGACACCCGGGATCGTCGACGCCGCAGGCGCGTAGCGTGGATGACCTGTTGCGGCAGTGCCTGGCAAGGATCCCCGCACTCCGCGTCTCGTCGGCGACGACGCTGCGCGACACGCTCATCCCGCTGCTGCGCGCGTGGCCGGCGGATGACTTGTGGCAGGCGGTTTCATGATGACCCTGGATCTCTGTCCCGTGCGGTTACGCAGCCGCGATTTCTTGAACCCCAGCTCGCGGGAGATCTGCTCGCGCAGCAGATACTTGGCCACCTTGCCGGTGACGGTCATCGGAAAGCTCGTCATGAAGCGGACGTAGCGCGGAATCTTGTAGCGCGCGATCTTGCCCGTCGCAGAAAGTCGCGAATGTCCTGCTCGGTCGCCTGCTCGCCTTCGCGCAGGATGATGCAGGCGCAGAGTTCCTCGCCGTACTTGGCGTCGGGCACGCCGATGCACTGCACGTCCTGGATCTTGGGTGCTGGTACAGGAATTCCTCGATCTCGCGCGGGTAGATGTTCTCGCCGCCGCGAATCACCATGTCCTTCACGCGGCCGACGATATTGCAGTAGCCCTGGTCGTCGATCGTGGCGAGGTCGCCGGTGTGCATCCAGCGCGCGGCGTCGATCGCTTCGCGCGTGCGCGCCTCGTCGGCCCAGTAGCCGAGCATCACCGAGTAGCCGCGCGTCAGCAGCTCGCCCGTCTGTCCTCGCGGCACGATGCGGCCGTCGGCGTCGACGATCTTCGACCTCCAGGTGCGGCTGCACCCGGCCGACGGTCGAGACACGGCGCTCCAGCGTGTCGTCGACCGAGCTCTGGAAGCTGACCGGCGAGGTCTCGGTCATGCCGTAGGCGATCGTCACCTGCCGCATGTGCATCTTCGTCGACGACACGGCGCATCACTTCGATCGGGCACGGCGAGCCGCGCCATGATGCCGGTGCGGAGGCTGGTGAGGTCGTGTTCGCGCAAATCGGGGATGGTCGAGCATGGCGATGAACATCGTCGGGCACGCCGTACAGCGCCGTGCAGCGCTCGCCCTGCACCGTGCGCAGCACCGCCAGCGCGTCGAAGCTCTCGCCCGGGAAGACCATCGTGGCGCCGTGCGTGATGCAGCCGAGGTTGCCGATCACCATGCCGAAGCAGTGGTAGAGCGGCACCGGGATGCACACGCGGTCGTCCGGCGTCAGCCTCAGCAGCCTCGGCCGACGAAGAACGCGTTGTTCAGGATGTTGTGGTGCGTCAGCGTGGCGCCCTTGGGCGTGCCGGTCGTGCCCGACGTGAACTGGATGTTGATCGGGTCGTCGAACTGAAGCCGCGCCGCGCGCTCGGCCAGGCGCGCGAGATCCGCGGCGTCGGCCGGCCGCGACCAGCTCGTCGAAGTTCAGCATGCCGGGCGTTCGGTTCCGAGGCCGAGCCGGATCACGCTGCGCAGCGACGGCAATGACGCGCTCCGCCACTCGTTGGTCGCCGCGGTGCTCCATCTCCGGCGACAGGCTCTGCAGGATCGCGATGTAGTCGGTCTCCTTGAAGCCGGGCGCCAGCGATCAGCGCCTTGCATTCGACCTTGTTCAGCGCGTATTCGAGCTCGCGCGCGCAGATACGCAGGGTTGATGTTGACGAGCACCAGGCCCGCCTTCGCGGACGCGAACTGCGTCAGCACCCACTCGGCGCAGTTCGGCGCCCAGATGCCGAGCCGGTCGCCGGGCTCGAGGCCGAGGCGCATCAGCCCCGCCGCGAGATCGTCAACGCGCCGCTTCAACTCCCGGTAGCTCCAGCGCACGCTTCTGATGCGGAACCACCAGCGCCTCGCGCTCCGCGTGCTCCAGGGCCGTCGCGTCGAACATCCGCGCCGATCGTGGCGCCGATCAGCGGCTGATCGCAGGCGCCTTGCACATAGCTTGTCCTTGAAGTCATCGATCAGTCTCCTCAATCTGAGAAACGTGTCGTTGCGCACTCGCGCAGCGCTCACCGGCGGCGCGGGCGTGAAATAGGCGACGCGCTTGATGTTCAGCAGGTCCTTGTAGGTGACGTTGTTGGTCGTGGAATTGCCGCCCCACGTGCCGCATCCGAGCGTCAGCGACGGCACCAGGCCGGTCGTGATTCCCATGAGCCCTTGCGTGGCCGGGGAGTTGACGATGATGCGGCTGGCCGGCATCGCGGCCGCGAAGCGCTGACTGAGGCCGACGTCCGCGCGTGTGGATGATCGCGGTGTGGCCCGTTCCATCGATTTCGAGCAGCCTTCGGCACGCGTCGATCCCGTCATCCGTGTCGGCGACCGTGAACAGGCTCGCGACGGGAGCCAGCTTCTCGGCGGCGAGGTAGTTCCCGGCGGCGACTGAGTCGGTCGGGACGACCAGCAGCTGGATGGCGTACGGCCGCTCGATGCGCGCCAACCTGGCGAGCGTCGCCGCGTCCTGGCCGACGAGTCGTGACGTGAACCGCCCGGTCTGCGGGATCGACGGCTTCGTCTCGAAACGCGCGCGCTCTCGCTGCGTGTCAGAACGGCCGCGCCCTGCTGCATCAATTCGGCGATCAGGCGCGCGCGCGCGCTCGCCTCGACGACCAGATGGTTTTCCGCTCCGCAGATCAAGCCGTTGTCGAACGACTTGCTCACGACCACACTGCGCGCCGCATGGGCGGAGGTCGGCGTCCGCGCTGATCAGAGCCGGCGCATTGCCCGGTCCCACGCCGATCGCCGGCGTGCCGGACCGATACGCGGCCTGGACCATCGCCTGCCCGCCGGTCGCCAGCAGCAGCCCGACGCGCGGGTGGCTCATCAGGGCAGCCGTGGTTTCGCGGCTGTGGGTCGCCAAGCCACTGCACGAGGTCGGCGGGCGCGCCAGCGGCGCAGCAGCGCCTCCCGGATCATCGCGCCGACCTGTTGCGAGACGTGGTGTGCTCGCCGGCTGGGGCTGAGAATGATGGCGTTGCGGCCCTTGATCGCGATCAAGGCTTTGAAGATGAACGTCGCAACCGGGTGGGTCGCGGGCACCAGGCCAACGATCACGCCCATCGGACTGGCGATCTCGGCCACCTGCCGCTCCTTGTCGAAGCTGATTTCGCCGTAGCCCGATTTGCCCGGCCAGGCGCTGGTAGATGCCCGTGCTCGCGACCGCGTTCTTGAGTGTCTTGTCACGAACGTTCCCCATTCCGGTTTCGGCGACCGTGGCGACCGCCAGGGCCTGCGGCCTGATCGGCGACCACCGTCGCCAGGGCGTGGAGGAGCGCATCGATCCGCGCCTCGCTCCAATCCTCAATCTGGCGTTGCGCGGCGAGAGCCTGGTTCACCAGCGCCTCGACGACAGGATGAGTGGGGGCGCCGGCGGCTCGGTTCGGGTTAGCGCGCTGATCTCGTCTAGTTCGCGGCAACTGCTTGGTTCGCCATCGAAGTCCTCGCGTGAAAAGGAGTTGAACGGTGCAATCCCTTATTGCGAGGCCAGAATAGCGAGCGTCGAGACCACGAGTCATGACGCGACGGTCATGTCGCGGTGATGTTTCGGTCACGCGAGTCGCGGCGGTGCGAGGGCAGTCAGGCTCGCGTGCGCGCCGTCGAGTGCCATGCGTTCACGAGCGTCTGTGCTGTCTTCAGGTCTTCAGTATCGTGACCCTCTTTGAACCATTCGAGCGCGTCTTTGACAGCTCGACGCGCCTCTTCGCGCTTGCCCTGCCTGTAATAGAGGCGCCCCAGGCTCGTGCGTGGCCCTCAATTCCCACGACCGCGCCTGCTGCTGACCTGCGATCGCAAGCGCTTGCCTGAAACAATCCTCTGCCCGCGATGCCGCCGCCGACGGCAGCTTTTGAGGAGGCGTCGAGTGGCGGTCGTCGCCGGCCAGACTGCATGATCACCAACTCGCCCTCGATGCGGTGCAATTCTGCGGCGCACCAGAACTCACCCGTGCCATCGACAATGGCGAGCGCGGCCGACACTTCCCTGAGTGCGTCGTCGATGCGTTCGGCACTGGCGAGACGCTTGCGCGAGGAGGCCGAGGTAATGTGGCCGCCAGAGTCTGGCTCCGCTCGCGTCGTACATCGACAGTCCGCGCCTCAGTTCTTCGATGCCGCTGTCGAGATCGCCCTGCGCGATCCGCGCCCATCCCCGGTTCATGTGTCCGAATGCCAGCCACAGCGGGAGCCCGTATTCCTCCGCCAACGAGATCACCGTTTCAGCTCGTTCCTGCGTGGCCGCGTGTTCGCCGCGGAGCTGGTTGAGCTGAGCGGCGAAATGCGTGGCGATGAGCAAGCGTTCCGGGTGCCGGACGTCCTGAGCGGCCGACAGAGCGCGCTCGGCCCGATCGAGGGCGGTATCCGGGTAGCCAAGTGCCCACGTCGCGCGCGCGGCATAGCACGCGTTGACCACCTGGGGAGTCTGTCCGGATAACGATTCGTCTGATTCGCCAGGACTGACGCCGCCGGCACCGCTGGAATGCTCCAGGTGCTCGAGCGCTTCGTCGAATCTGCCGAGCTCGAGCAGGACCGAGCCGACTCCGCGGTGGGCCTCGAGCACGAAGAACGATTCGCCTGACGTGTCCGCAAGCGTCACGAGCTGGCGCCCTATTTTCTCCGCCGATTCCAGCTCGGCACGGAAGTAGTAGAAGAGGGCCAGCAACCACTGAGCTCTGAAGGTTTGAGAAGGGAGTGGCGTGCCGCCGAACGGCGTTCGAGCACGCTCTCGAACACATCTCTTGCTTCGTCTGCCGCGAAGCCTTTGATGGCCATCACGGCGACGCCGAGAATCATCATCAGGCTGAGTTCGTGCTGATCGCGTTCGACCGTCGGCGGGAGCCGCTGGAGCGCCTGCATGCCACGCCGGGCCAGCGCCTCGGCTTCGTGATGCGCGGATCGATACCTTCGCGTTCGTGGCCGCGTGAAGGAGATATTTGACCGCGCGTGGATTATCGCCGCCCTGCTCGAAATGCATCGCGAGTTCCGCGGCGATTTCGCTGACGCGGTCCCGATAGATCGCTTCGCCCCGCTGACCGACCCGACGATGGATCTGCGAGCGCCGCATCGGCGGCAGCAGCCGGTAAGGCACTTCCAGGTACAGAACGTGGCTGAACTTGTAGCGCGCCGTCATCGTGCCGTCGGGCAGCTCGACGAGCCGCCCGGGCGTGAGAAACTGATACCGCCGGACGAGCGCTTCGCAGTGTTCCTCGACCCACTCGGTGGACTCGTCGAGTCCGGCTCCGATCGCCACCGATGAGCACTCCATGCCCACGACGCTCGCACCCTCGAGCACGCGGCGCTCCTCCGGACTGAGACGCTCGATCTGCCTTTCGATCAGCTCCCGGACGCTCTCTGGAATCCCGGACTCGATTTCAACGAGGCCGCCGCGCAGCTGCCAGCCGCCGTCGTCCCGGGCGATGATGCGCTCCGCGATCGAGATATCTCGATGAGGTTGACCATGAACAGCGGGTTGCCTCCGCTGCGGCGGTGAATCAGCCGCGCGAGCCGCTTCGGTGGCTGGTGCTGGGCCAGCCGGACCGCCAGATACTGAGCAACCGCTTCTTCGGTCAGGTACTCGAGTGGCAGCTCTCGAGAGAGCCCGTGCGCCTGAAGCTCCCGCTTGACGGCTTTCAGAGGATGGTCGCCAAGCATCATGTCGACGGGCCGGTAGGTCCCAATCACGATCAGCCGCGCCGGATCGCGGCGCCGCGCCAGATAGGCCACGAGGTCCACCGTCGAGTAGTCGCTCCAGTGCAGATCCTCGAGCACCAGGATCAATGGCACGTTCCGCCGTCATCGCCTCGATGGCGTCGGCAATCTCGCGCAGCATCCGCTCGCGTGTGGCGCCCGCCGCCTGCTGCCGCAGCGCCTCTCGTTCCCCGGGCGGCAGCAGCGACGGCAATTCGTGGAGCCAGGCCGGAGCGTGTTGACGCAGCAATTGGACGATGCGGTGCGCCGTCAGGCGCGCGACCGAGTCGCGACAAGACCTTCGAGCACCGGCAAATACGCTTCGCCGGCGCCGAACTGTTCCAGGCACTGCCCCCTGGCGATCCACACGCGCGCAACCGCGGAAACCTGCTGCAGCAGGCCGTTCACGAGCGACGTCTTGCCGATGCCTGGTTCGCCCGTGACGAACACGACCTGACGATCTCCTGCCAGGCCCCGATCCACCCATTCCCGCAGTGTTGGCGAATTCGGCCTCGCGGCCCAGAACGGCGCGCGGGGTTTCGGGCGCGGCCAGGACTCGAGCCAGCCGCGCGGAATCCGCAGCGCCCGGCGCGCGCTTCCTGACGCAACCGCGTCGGCCTGATCGGCAAGCGGTCCGATGAATCGATAGCCGCGACGATGCGCGGTCTCGATGAAGCGCGGCGATGCCGCGTCGTCGTCCATCGCCTCGCGAAGCTGTCTGATGCTGGCCTTGAGCACGGCATCGCTGACATACGTCCCAGGCCAGACGGCCTCGAGCAGTTGCTGCTTGGTCACGAGCTGGCCTGAATGCTCGACGAGGAGTTTGCAGGACCGCGAAGGCTTTCGGCCTCAGTGAAATCGCCTGCGCTTCCTGCCACAGGCATTCGTTGATCAGATCCAGCCGGAATCGACCAAACGTGATCTGGTTGGACCGCTCAATCACGGAAACATCACCCCAACATCACGCCTTCGATATGACTGCGCGTGCTGGTGCCCGATATTCTCGGCCTGCGCTGAACGGATTGCAAACAAACGCGCACACAAACACGAAGGAGGGTGTCTTATCCTGAAGACACACGAACCCGGGAGGATCCCATGCGGCGTTTGATGCTTCGAACATCGGTGACGCGCTCTTCGCCGCATGCGCGTGTGCGGCGGGCCAGGATTACGCCGGGCGCGAGAAGCTCCGGGCGCAGTCGAACGAGTTCCGCAAGGAAGTGATCCGGATGACCGACGGCGTCTACGTGGCCGTTGGTTACTCGGCCAGCAACGTGATCCTGATCCAGGGCGACGGCGGGTCGATCATCGTCGATACCGCCACCGACCCAGTGGCCGCGCGCGCGCATCAGGACCGCGTTCGGGAATCTGCTCCGCGCGCCGGTGCGCGCGATCATCTACACCCACTCCCACCCGGACCATACCGGCGGTGCGCGTGTGTTTGCCGGAAACGATCATCCTGAGATCTACAGCCATCAGCGGCTCTCGAGGCGGTGCCGGACATCGGCCGCGCCGGGCGCGATGGCGGCGACCAGTTCGGCATGGCGCTGCCGGATTCGCTGTACATCAACGCCGGCGTTCAAATGGAATTCGGGCGGGTCACGCCTCCGACTCGGGAAGGCTACCTGCCTCCCACCCGCACGTTCAGCGGCGACCAACTGCTGCTGACGGTTGCCGGCGTGCGACTGCAGCTCCTCTACACACCCGGCGAGACGATGGACGCGATCTCGGTCTGGCTGCCTGACAAGCGCGTCCTGATGACCGGAGACGACTTCTTGCGCGCCTTCCCGAACATCAGCCCGATCCGGGGCGCGCGGCTGCGTATTCCCGAGGATTGGATCGCCAGTCTCGAGAAGATGATCGAGCTTGGACCGGAGTACGTGGTGCCGAGCCACACGCGGCCCGTCCTGGGTGGCGCCGCCGCGCGCGCCGCGCTCACGGCGTACCGCGACGGCATCAAGTCCATCCTGGACCAGACGATCCAGGGCATGAGGCAGGGCGAGCGTCCCGACGAACTGGTGCAGCACGTCAAGCTTCCGCGCGATCTGGCGGAGAACCCGTATCCTCCAGGAGTTCTACGGCAGCGTCGAGTGGACCGTGCGGGGCATCTACGCGGACCGCGTGGGCTGGTTCGACGGAAACGCCACCAACCTGTTTCCGCTTCCGGAGAAGGATCGCGCAGCAAAGCTGGTCGGCCTGATCGGTGGCCCCGACCAGGTGTTGGCACGCGGGCGCGAGGCACTGGCTGCGCGCGAGTTCACATGGGCCGCCGAACTCGCCGACTACGTGCTGGCGAACGACGGCGCAAACGCTGCGCGCGAAGAGGATCAAGGCCCAGGCACTCATCGAGTTGGGCGAGCGGCAGATCAACGCCATCGCCCGAAACTATTACCTGTCCTCGGCCATGTACTGTTGCGGGACCTTCCGCCGCAGTAGAGGATCCGCGCCACGGGCTTTACTGCGCCCGGTAGGCCGGCGCGAAGGCGCCTGAGCGGCGAAGTCTTCGAATCGAGTCGCCGTCGTATTGCGCGCGTTCCGTCCCTCGACCGACTCGATGAGGCCGTCGTTGAAGGCTTTCTGCATCTCGACATGCAGGCTCGCCATGCTCTTCGACAAGCACCCGCGCCGACACCATGGCCTGAAGCGCAGCCTCGTAGGGAAACTGCACGTATTTGAGGTCCGGCTTTCCGATCGCGGCGCCGATGATGTTCGTCGCTTCGTCAGCGAAAGATCACGCGCGGACCAGGAGCTCGCACGAGCCGTCATGCCCTTGAAGTCGCGAGCCCGGAGCGACTGCGCGGCAACGCCGCCGATGTCGCTCGACGCGATCTGAGGAAAGCCAGTAATTCCCACCCATCGCCGAGCCGTTGATGCCCTGATGCTTGATCAGGCCCAGCGAGCTGAAATGATTTTCGAAAAAATACGTGGGTCTCAACGCCAGCACGTTGAGCCCCGGCACGGCGGCAAATCGTTTTCCTGAGCGGGCAAGCCCAGCGATCGGACCGGTCCCGCTGGGCAGGTCAGCGCCGACGCTGCTCAGGAAGACCACGTGGGTGACGCCGCTGTCTTTCACCGCCTTGATGATCGTTTCGCCGATCTGATCCTGGTAGGCGAGAGTAGTCCGGATGCGCAAGATCAGGCGGGATCAGCATGTAAGCAGCCTGGCTGCCGCGAAGAGCACCAGCGAGGAAACCGGCGTCCGCGGCGTCGCCGACGGCTGCCTCCGCGCGCCTTGTCGACGAGCGCCTTGAGGTGGTCCTTCGATCGCGCGATCACCCGGACTTTCTCCCTTGCTTCAACAACGCCTCTGCAGTCAGCGCGTCCTGTTTTTCCGCTGGCTCCCATGATCGTGAACATGTCGGGCTCCTCCAAGTGCGGCTATCCCTGGCCCGGTCGCTCGCTGCTGAGTATAACGTCCGGGCTGATTGAGGAGGCGACCATGAGCGAACTTCGATATCGAACGAAAGCAGATGACTTCGAGTTCCGAGCTCCACGCCCGATTGCCCGCCGCTGAAGCCGGACTCGCCATCAATTGACATAAGCGTACGCTGCGAAAACTGTAGTAGCGCTGGAGCCTCGGTCCCTTGATGGCTGATGCCCGAGCGAAGCACACGGCGACGCGCTGCTGCCCGACGGCACGGTGCTGGCCGTGGCCGGCGAGAGGTCTGACACACCCTCGCTTTGTCGCTCAAGGTTCGCCTCACGACCAAAATGGGCCGTCGGCAACATTTGATCAGTTGTTTTGGGCTCGGGCCAACACGTGGCCCGAGCGTCGTGGCCGCCAGCCCATTTTGTCCTTCTTCGCTCGTTGACGCTCGGCTCAAATCGCGACTGTCGCGAGGGTGTGTCAGACCTCTCGCCACACGCGCCCGCGGACGCGTCGCACGCGCATCCTGACGGTCTGTGGACACTCGGTTGGCGCCGACTTCGAACTCACGCGACTCGCGAAGCTCGACAAAAACACGTTCGCAGGCCAGGCTGCCGCGTCGATCGTCCCCGCCCGCAATGGCCGTGGATTAACCCTGAATGCAACCGGTTTTTGCCCGAGCGCTTGAATAAGTTGAATCGACGCGGTCCATCGATAGGTCACGCCGGAGAACGTGTTTTACCGCGTGAGTTCGCTGGAGGCGCCAAGCGAGTGTCCGCAGACCGGCAGCTCACGTTTCGCCGAGCCTACTGACGGCCTACGTAGAGACGGCAGTATGAGCCGGGTCTGAAGACCCGGCCTACATCCGGCGGGATGTTCTAGGGCGCCTTAATCTCGACGACCGCGAGGTTCCATCGATCGGTGGTGGGCGCCACATCGTTGAAGTGTCACACTCGTCCCGCTAACGGGGATCGGAGCCACGAACGCGCTGGACCCAGTACGTATCGTCGACCGGAGCCAGGAACTGGTGCACCAGAGCCTGATTTGGCCCGACGGTCCTGGGAATCGCATGGTTCCAGTCGTTGCCGACCCCGAAGATCAATGAATTGTTTCTCGTGGTGACGAGCGTGGCGCTCGGAGCCCCGGAGCTCGCACCCGCCACCTTGATCGCGCCGATCGCGCCCGCGCCATTCACGCCCGATGTATCGACGCCGGTGAAGCTCACCACGGTGATCGACGACTCGAACGATCGCGAGAGCGTCGCGGTCACCCTCACGTTCGCGAGGATCGCTGGCGCGAACGCGCGCCAGATCTCGGCGCCGCCCAGCTGCGCGTTCGAGCGCGCCACCAGCTGCCAGGTCAGCCCGCCTCCGGTCACGCTCGTGACGATCGTCTTGCCGCCGCCGGGCGGCGGGCCGTCGACCGACACGAAGGCCAGCAGGAGCTCGTTCGCGCTCGTCGTCGAGAACCGGCTGGTCCTGACGGTGGTCTGTGGACTGCCCTGATCGCCAAACGCCATGACATCGGTTTGCGGTGCGGGCGTCGCGGCGATCGTCAGGGTGACCGCCGCGATGTTCGAGTCGTCTTTCCCGTCGTTGGCTTTGTAGGTGAAGCTGTCGGCGCCAGAGTAGCCTGCGGCCGGTGTGTAGCTGAACCCGCCGTTGGAATTGAGCGCGAGTGCGCCGTGCGCGGTGGGCGTCACGAGGACGGCCGTGAGCGCATCCGCGTCGGCATCCGAATCGTTTGCGAGCACACCTGGTGCCGCGATCGTCAGCGGCGTGTCCTCGGTGGCGTTGTAGCTGTCGGCGGCAGCCACCGGCGGGTGATTGGCCGGCACCAGCGAATAGCCGACCGTCACGTCTTCGATTGCCGGGGTTACGAGTGGAGCAGTGGTCGAAAGGTCGGCGCGCATCTGCGCGTATCGCGAGCGGCCGCCGATGACGCCGCCGGACTGTGCAACCGGAGCAAACGTGCTCCAGCTCGCATCGGGCGCCGGCGTGTCGCCATGTCGCGCGTAGAAGGCCACGCTCGTCCCCGCCGGCGAGTCCGTCGTCCACGACAGCCCGCCCCAATCGACCGCCTGTCCCGCATCGAAAACACGCGAGACGAACGTGCCGGCGGCGGCGTAGGGGTCATGCGGATCCAGTCCACCGACACGCCGCCCGTTCCGACCGTGAAATCACTGGCGAGCGGACGCAGCGGTCCGGCAAGCGCGATCGCGTGCGTGGCGACCACGTTGTCGTCCACCGAATACACGATGCTCGACGCCGTCCAGTCGATGCGGAACCGATGCGGCGATCCCAGGAACGAACCGACGATTGGCGTGTCGATGCTCGCACCGCCCGAGTTCGTCCGCGCGAACAGTCCGCCGCCGTTGAACGTGCTGAAGATGATCCACGGTGCGCCTTCGAGCGTGTCGGCGAAGCCCGACGTGCTGGAACGGGCTGCCGCTGAACGTCGCGACGAACTCGAGCGAGCGTCCAGCACCGAAGTTCGCAATGGTGCCCGCTCGCGCGCCGTCAACGATCAGCGCGCCGCCGGAAACGGCGGCTGTTCCGCCGGCGTTCCATGCGGTTGACGACCAGTCGACTGGCAGCGACGTGCCGAAGAATTCAGATCCCGCCGCGGGAGTCAGCATCACTTCGCCATCGGCCGTCTGCGCGATGGAGACCTGGCCGTCGCTCGTGCCGGCGCCGAAATCCGCGACTGTCGTGTCGGTCGCGGCAAACTGCGTCGGCGGCGTCGTGAACGACAGGATTGCAGACGACGCGGTGTTGCCGGCCGCGTCGGCCGACGTCGACCTGGTAGAAGTAAGTCGTGATCGGCGCAAGCGCCGAGCAGCACCACGCTGTGCGTCGTCGTCGACGTGGCGCCTGCGGCGTGACTGGTCGAGCGCGGATGCCGAGAGGCCGTAGTCCACGCGCGAGTCGGCCGGCTCGTCGGTCGTCCACGTGATGGTGGCGGTGTTGTTCAGCCCCGGCGTCGCCGTCACGCCGGCAATGGACCGGAGGCGTGACGTCGACCGCGTAGCTCGCGGTGTAATTTCCGCCGAGGCCGTCGAAGAACGCATAGGACACGCCTTTGATGACCTGCGTCGTGAAGCGTCACCGGCGAGCCGTCGCGGCGTGATCGCCGATGAGCGCGCCGCCGCGCGCCTGCGCCGGCACCATCGCCGTCAGTCCGTTCGATCCGGCCGCGGCGATTGATCGTGAACGTCGAGGCGCCCGCGTCGAACGCGATCGATCCGAACGACGAGCCGTTGCGGCCGTCGAGCCAGTCGAGCATCTGCTTCGCCGACACGACCGGAACGCCTGCGCGCGATCGCCGAGTTCACCGCCGCATCCGACGGCTGCTCGGTCGGCAGATCGGTGTGCATGTTCGCGGTGAAGACGCCGTAGTAGCCGAGCGGGCCGAGCGCGCGATCGAAGCAGCGTGTCGGACGGTGAACGGATAGCGTCTGTCCCGACTCGTCGGTCATCTGCGTCGTCGCCTGGTAGACGTCGATCGTCGTGCCGTCGACGTCGGCGAAGCGCATGGGCATCGCCGATCCCGTGAACAGGCCCGGGCGGTTCTGCACCCAGTTCGGCGGGAAGTAGTAGTAGTTCGTGTCGAAGCGGATTCCGTTCGCCAGTTCCACTTTCGGCTGCGTGACGTAGTCGCTCCACACGATGCAATGCGTCCGGTTCGTCTCGAGCGGCGGCACCGACGGCCGCTCGGCCTGGAACTGCGCGATCTGCTGCGGATAGAACGCCGCCAGCGACGCCGGCGTCCAGTCGGCGCAGTTCGTCGTCACGTGGAGCGCGACCTCGAACCCGTCGTTGACGAAGCCGAGCGACGACGCGTCGTCCATGCCGGGCGTGCCGTTGTAGATGTATGACGTGCTGCGGATGCACTGCCAGTCGGCGACGCTGCATCCCGGGGCGCTCAGCGCCTGTACTGATTGAACCGTCCGACTGTGCCGCCGTTGCCGTGATCGTCGCCGGTCATCGACGAGCGCGGCCTTCGCGCTCGCGCGGCAGATACCAGAAACGCGGCAGCGGCTTGCGCGCGCGATTCACGTGCAGCACGAGATTCGCGAGCAGGCGCTGCTGCTCGTCGGCCTGCGGGATCGCGACCTTGTTCGAGATCGACCCAGTCCGGCTGCGACGTCGCCGGCGGCTGCGCCGAAGAACAGATCGTCGGAACGGATCGGCGCGATGCCGTCGCGCTCCTGGCCCGACCACGCCGGGTTGCCCTGGCGCGTGTAAACGATGGACCGCGCGAGGTCGAAGGTGAACGCGGCCGCCTGACCTCCGAGCGTGCCGACTGATGCGATCGTCACCGCCGGGCTCGCCGTCGCGGTCGTCGCATCGCTGAAGAGCGTGGCGATCGTGGACGCGCCGGCCGCGGTGTAGCGATCCGCGGCGCCGTGGAACTGGATCGTGTCGGCGACAATGCCGGCGCCCGGGCCGCCGACGGTGTTGACCTGCAGATAGGCGTTCGCCAGCGTGGACGACTGATCGCTCAGCCCGAGCAGCCCGGCGAGCTGCTTGTCGGGACGCATCGCGATCAGGTTGCCGCCGCCCGAGACCCAGTCCGTCGAGCATCGCGCACCTGGCTCGACGTCAGCGGCATCTCGCCGAGAATCGCGACGTCATACCCGGCGAGCATCGCGGGCGTGACCAGCGAGATGTCGGTCGGCGGTGAACTCGTTCAAGCCTTCGGCGCGCAGGATTTCGGCGTAGTAGCGGCCGAACGGGTTGGACGAGCTCGAGATGACGAGGATCGGACCGCCTGGACCCTCGTCGGCCGGCGGCGTAGCCGCGCCGGTCGTGAACGACCACACGACAGTCGGAGGCGAGGGCGTTGCCGGCGAGATCCTTCACGCCGCCGGCGCCGCCGCTCAGGGTGGCGATGTAGCGTCGTTTGGGCCAGCAGTCCAGCGGTCGTCGCTGCAGGATCGCCGTGCGTGTGCCCGCGTCGTAGCTCGACCGTCGCCGGGATCGCGGCGCCGGCCTGGTTGCGCAGATGCGAACGTGGATGATGTGAGGCTTGCCGGATCGATGGCCTCGCTGAACGTCGGCTCTGACCGTCGTCGCGAGCGGAACGCCCGTCGCGTTTGCCGCGGGTGTGACGCTGAGCGACGGCGGGCGGCGTCGTGTCGGGCCCGAGGTCGGTCTGCAAGCACGACGTCGACCCAGTAGTTGTTCGTCGCTCCGCCGGTAGGGAAGCCGCTCGGGCCGTAGAGAAAGACGCCGTTCGGGCCGTCGACGCCGGCCTGCAGCGCGTGCAGCGGCGGCGAATCGACGCCCGCTGCAGCGAAGAATCCGGCGTCGATGGCGAAGAAGCCCGAGTCGGCGTGATACGACGCGACGTAGGTCGTGTTCGCCGTGATCGCGACCGGCGGCGCGAGCGCGACCTCCTGCCAGCCCGCCGCGGTCTCGTTCGTGAACGTCGCCTCGGCCAGCAGCGCGCCGGTCGCCGACCAGAGGTGTCCGACATGCGACGCCGACGTTCGCGTGCTCCTTTGTAGAAGCGCAGCGCCGGTCACGAAGCCGTCGACGTCGGATCGGAACTTCACGCCGACCTCGATCGGTTGTCCGTCGGTGACCGCGGCATTGCGCGGGCGTGGCCGCCGGCGTCCAGATGGTGCACGGGCAGCCGCTCGCAACCACACGATCGGCGCGCGTACTAGTAAGGACCAGGCAGAGTGCTGCCACAACGAAGAACACACGACGGACCAGATGGACCATGACTGGCTGAACCTCTTGGTTTTTGGGGGAGGTAGAACGGTAACAGGTGGGCGATCGCTCCGCAAGCAGGTGCGGCCGAAAAGCGTGCAAACTTTGCGGGAGATTCGACGGTCAGGGTTTGACTGACGGCATCCTTATATATAAGGAGTATACCAGGTCATCACACTTCCCGTGAGGCCGAGCTCCAACGACGCCGTGACTTCATCGTCCAGCCCGATCTGCTCTGCGATTCTCCCGTTTTTGACGCGAAGAACGGTCGTTCCCGTGAATCGCATCTGCTGACCGGACTCGGCCGGAAGACAGCCGACGAGAAAATCACAGTAGGCGGGGCCCGTATGCGTGCCACTGCCGACCCAGCGTCCGATCACATAGTCGCCCTCGGCCACGAAGTCCGCGACAGGCACGACACGCACGTCGGGGAACGCCTCACGAAACCTGGTCATGAAGGTCGTCACATCCGCGCGGCCGCGGTGCGGTGCCTGCAGCAAATACTGCAGGACGATGTCGGGCGCGGCCAAGCTCGTCGACGATCCCGGGGTTCCACTTGTCGCCCCAGAAGTCGGTGAACCAGCGGCGGGCGATGGCGCTTGTTTTCCTGTTCTTTGGACATGATGTATCTCCGACAGTGGATTCAATCCCCTGTAGGGATCATCGAAATTGCCCAACGAAAGACGACAACGCCGGAAGGAGCTGCAAATATCCTGTCGACGCTGCTTCAACGCATCGGCGTAATGAGCGGCGCGTACATGCGCTGGAACACCACGCCATCGTAGTCCTTGCCGACGATCAGCACACGGACGCCTTCCGAGCCCGGAGTGAAACGAGATAGATAGGATCCATCGGTCTCATCGTGCTCGAGCGGCAGCGGCGCAAGTGGCAGAAACACGCCGCTGACGATTGAGGCCGGATCTCCCGGGCGCGGCCGCGGATGCGGATCTTCACGACATTCTCCACGCCCGCTGTCGGAAACGCCGTGAAGTTCGTGCTTCGAGCCGACGCGAATTGAACGTCTGCGATCCCTATCGTGCTGCGCGCCTGCACAACGACAACCCGACACGCCGCTGCCCGACAATCTGAGCGTCCACATTCCAGACTCCGGCCGCTTGACGATCACCATTCGCTCGGCGCGGAAATTCGAGAGATCGACGACATCGTCCCCGCTGGCGGCCGCTCCTGAGGGCCGCACGATATCGGCCACCTGGAGGCACTGCACGGAGATAGAGAAAGAACGCTTTCAACCGAGGGATCAACCGGCACCTGGAATTCGTGGAGTCCGGGTGTCAACGAACCAGCGAGCCTGAGAAGCGTGCTGCGGATGACCTCCGAGCGCCGTGAGCAGCGTGGCGGAGTCGCCGATTTCTTCGGGCGCGAGCAACAGCAAATGCCCGCCTGAACCCTCGGCCACCTGGATGTACGAAGGATCGATGCGCGCGCCGCACGGCCAGTTACCGCGAGGGCCTGCGGCCTGCTGCTGCGCACCAACGAGAATCGGCACCGCCGGATAGCCGCTGCGGCGAACGGCTTCACGAAGCTTGTTATCGGCTCAAGCAAGAAATAGCTCAAGAGCTTTCGCTTCGGGCGGCGAATCGCTCTTACCTTTCCGCTTTTTCCTCCGCCGCAGAAGAACCGATCGCCGCCGTCGGACTCGAGCCCCGACACGCCGACTCCGGCCGGCATCTCGAGCTGCTCCAGGACCTCTCCCGTTCGAGGATCGACTGCGCCTCAAATCGCTCTCGTCGCCTTCCCAGGTGCCGTGCCAGAGCTCTCCGTCGACCCAGGTGACGCCGGTGACGAAGCGGTTGGACTCGATCGTGCGAAGAATCGCGCCTGTCTCGGGATCGACCTGATGGATCTTCCGGTCGCGATACTGCCCGACCCAGAGCGTCCCTTCGGCCCACGCGAGCCCCGAGTCGCCGCCGCCGCCGGGCGCCGGGATCGTGGCGAGCACACGGCCGGTCTTCGGATCGATCTTCTGGATGCGATCCTCGGCGATCTGAAACAGGTGCTGGCCGTCGAAGGCCGTTCCGGCATGCGCGGCGACATCGATCGAGCGCAGCGTCTTCCCGCTCGCCGGATCGAACGCGTTCAGCGTGTCTCCGGCGGCAAACCAGACGTGCTGACCGTCGTAGGTGACGCCGCCCACGTTGTCGACACCGGGAAAGGGTCCGTATTCACGGATGATCTCGGCGGTCGATCGACGCATGCGTCCAATCCTAGTCAATCGGCAGCGGACGCGGGGAGTAACAACGTCGTCGTGAATCCCGGCACGGGCGGCGTCATCCAGCGACGCGCGCGCCCGCGACCGAACGACTGCACCTTGCCCGCTGCCGGCAAGCGAGTCGAGCGCACCGCTGCACGGTGCGCTGGCTCGTGCCGAGCGCCATCGCCAAGCGCCGAGCTCGACCACGACTCGCCGTCGGCGAGGAAGGCGAGCACCGCCGCATGCTCTTCGTCGACGGGCCGCGCCAGCACGACGACCTCGCGTGCGCGGCGCGGCGTCAGCGCAAACCCTCGCTTCGTCGCGCTCACGTCGGCCAGCGTTCGAAGCATCCGCGCGAAGCCGCCCGATCTCGACTCGCAACCGCGCGCGATGTGATTCGTCGGCGTGCTTCGATCCGAACGCGCGTGCCACGAGCGTGTCCCTCGGCACGTCTCCCGGCCACGCTTCGCCCAGCGCGCGTGCGAGCGCGAACAGCACCGGACGCCTGGCGAGCGAGACCACCGTGCCTGCCGTCACGCGACGACATGACGGCAGGCGTCCACGACGAGCGCTTCGACGCCAGCAGCGCTTCGACATCCTCGAGCAGGAGGAGCCGCTCCTCGCCACGTGCAATCAGCCGCGCCGCCGGGCGTGTTCAGGACGAGGAGCGCGCTTTCGACCTCCGCCGTCAGCGCGGGGATGCCGCGCGTCGCGCGCGGCGCGCTCGGCCCGAGCGAGCGCCGCGCGCGCCGCGTTCGTCCGGAGACGCCGCATCGCGATCCCCGCGACGACCAGCTCGTGGGCGGTCCTCGACGCGGGAGGGAGCGGCGCGGGGTCGAGCCTCGGCGAGCGCGCTGCTCGGCCTCGTCGAGGCGCCCGATCAGGAGCAGGCGCCGGACCTCGAGATATCGCGCGTGCGCGGCGTTTACGCCGGTCGCCGTGCGCTTCGAGCGTCGCCCGCGCCGCGTCGAGCGCCTTCGCCGGCCAGCCCAGGTCGCGCGAGACGAGCGCGATCTCGGCCTCGGCGACGACGCACCTCGCGCGGGCCACGGCCTCTTTCGGACCGAAGGCGCGCGCCGCACGTCGCAGGAGCGCCTTCGCTCGAACGAGATCGCCGAGCTGCGCCATCGCGATGCCTCGAAGCGCGAGCGCAGGCGCATCGTCGCGCAGCGCGACCCGCTTCAATGCGCCGAGCGGATCGCCCGCCGCGAGCGCACGCGCCGCGGCCGTGATCAGCGAGTCCATCGGAATCCCGTCACACTTGTCACTCCCACCTTCAGAGAGCCAGCGCTCAATCTATCTCATGACGAACGGCCATCCGGGGTCGTTCGAAAAGGAGACAGGAACCGATGACGAAGCACAAGACCGGAACACGCGAAGGAGTGGCTCGCGAGCGCGGCTTCGAGCTGCTCGAGGCAGAAGAAAGAGCTCACACGGCGCAGCGACGAACTGGCGCGTCGGCGGCAGGAACTGCCGTGGGTGCGGATCGACAAGGCGTATCGATTCGAGACCGACGAGGGAGGCGCCTCGCTGGCGGACCTCTTCCGCAGGACGCTCGCAGCTGCTCATCTATCACTTCATGTTCGGGCCCGACTACAAGGCGGGCTGCCCGTCCTGCTCGTCGATCGCGGACGGGTTCAACGGCTTCGCCGTCCACCTGGCCAATCACGACGTCGACGCTGATCGGCCGTGTCACGGGCGCCGCTCGCGAAGCTGCAGGCCTTCAAGCGGCGAATGGGCTGGACGTTTCCGTGGGCATCCTCGTTCGGCGGCGATTTCAACGCCGACTTCAACATCGTGTTCACACGAGGAGCAGCAGCGCAAGGGCGGCATCGAATACAACTACCGGCGCGAAGCCGCGCATGGACAGCTGCGCGGCGGCGGAGGTCGTCGCCGAGGTAGCGGCCTCGACCGGAACCGACGCGGCCACGTATACGCGTGAGCGACCGGGCGTGAGCGCGTTCGTGCATCGAAGACGGCGTCGTCTATCACACGTATTCCACGCTACGCACGCGGACTGGACGGCCTCTGGGGCATGTAATCAGTGGCTCGACCGCGCACCGAAAGGGCGCAACGAGACGGGCGTCTGGTGGCGCCGGCACGACGAGTAGGCAACACGGTACGGAACGCAATGGATCGCCTGAGCGAAGCGTGGATGCGGATGCCGGGCCAGACGTGGCCGGGCGCCGCAGCGTCGTGTCGTCGGCATGTGGATCGTGATGATGGTGGCGATGATGCTGCCGTCGCTGACGCCGATGCTGTCGCGCTACCGTCAGGCGATGAGTCAGCACGAGTGCAGCGCGCGCCTCTCTGCTGACTGCGCTTGTGGCCGTTGGGCTACTTCTTCGTCTGGACGGTGTCCGGAACGGCTCGCGTTTCCGCTGGGCGCTGTGCTCGACGGCCGATCGAGATTCAACAACCGGCGGTTGCGCGCGACGTCGCCGATCGCTATCGCGACGATCGTGCTCGATCGCCGGCGCGTCTTGCAGTTGACTGCGTGGAAGGCGCCGTCAGCTCGCCTGCTGTCGCGGAACCAGGCGCGATCGTGCACTCGCTCGCCGGCGCGGGCGCGCGCCGCAGCCTGGCGACGGGCTGCGTCTCGGACGTCGCTGCAGCTGCAGCTGCGCGCGGCGCTGACGGCGATCGCGCTCGTCACCGGAGTCATGGACCTTCGCGTGATGGCTGCCGTGACGGCAGCCATCACCGCCGAGCGTCTTGCACCGGCCGGTGAGCGCGCCGCGTCGAGCCATCGGCGCCGTCGTCATGACAGCCGGCTTTATTCCTGACTTCGCGAGCAACCGGAACCGTCTGAACTCGTGATTTGCGCTCAGGCTACGGATTCACCCGCGTCGCGCGCCGACGAGCTGCTGCTGTTCAGATTCGCATCCGGCGTGGTCACCGAGACAGCCGCCGTGGCCCAGATGTATCCCGACGTCGTCGGCACGACGAGGGCGATAGCGTGCGCCGTCTCCGACGGATTCATCGCTCCCAGCGGGCAGCTGATCTTCGACGGCCGCTCGCCGTACTGGGCGTTCGCGTCGACATCGGCATAACGAGAACCGTTCCCGTCCGGGATGGTGATCTCCCGCGACGACGTTTTTGCGCCGTGTCGTCCTGGATGTTGGTGACGGCGGCGATGTGGTAGAGGCCCTGACCGACGTGGATCGGATCCGGCGCGTCATCGAGTGATCACTTGCATCTCGGCGAGGCCGACCCCGGTGAGCGATACGCTGGCCGAGGCGCTGTTGTCTGCCGGGTTGGGGATCGGTTTCGGACGCAGGGCGGTGCCCGTTGCCGTTTTGGTGCCGGTCGTGATCGCGTGCTGACTTCAATCGTGACGGCTGTCGATGCGCCACTCGCCGAGGCCGCCGAGCGAGCAGGCGATTCCATGGTGCCCTGGAAGTTGAAGGCGCAGCCCGGCTCGGGCGTCAACGAGGATCAGAGGATGGATTCTCTCCGGGCTTGAGCTCGCCGTAAACGACACGCGTTGGTCGCCAGCGTCCGGGCCGCCGCTGCTGATCGTCGCCGTATAGGTCACGCCGCCGCTGGCGGCCATGCTCACCGAGACGTCGGCCGCTTCGCCGCGGCCGCGGTGCCTGTCTCGTCGCAAGGAATGCCAGCACGCTTGTCACCACGATCGATGTCCATCCGGGCGCTTTTAACCTGCCGGGTTCATTTCAGCCTCCTTGCGGCAGGGAGAGCTACCTACGTCCCGGAGCCGTTCGCGTTCGCTCTGCTGGAACGAGCGCAGTTGTAACGCTTGGGCACCCCACAGGTTCAAGAGGAACCCAAAATAAAGCCTGTGAAAGCGAAGCGCCTGCGACCGATAACAAATCGGGGTGATGGCTGCGCGATGAGTGAGTCCCAGATTCACACGTATTACGCCTGTTTCAACGAGCGCCGGTTTCGCGACGCCGCCGATCTCTTCACGTCGGATGCGGTCGTGCACCATGTTCCGCTCGGTCAGCACGAGCGTGGCGCCCGTGCCTACATCCGGTTCGCCGAAACGTGGATTCGCGCATTCCCAGACGCCAACCTCGTCATCGAACAGATCAAACCGCGAGGAGACACGTTGTGGGATGTCGATTTGCGTGCGACCGGCACGCATCTGGGAGCCCTGGAGCTGGGGCTATTCGGCACCTTCAAGCCGAGTGGCGCTCCGCACCGCGATCCAGATGCGCGAGGCTCTTTCGATCTCGCGTGACGGCCAGATCGTCTACTCCAGCCTCTCGCTCGATATCATCCAGGCCTGATTCAAAGCAGCTGACCATCGTCGACTTCACAGTCACTGCTGGGACACCTGGATCGCATCGGTGAACTGCGCGCTGGAGCTGTCGCGGATATTGGACATGCCGGAACGTCACCGCGAAGCTGCTCCAGCGGCTCGGCCGCGAGATTGATGCCACGCGTCACGCCGGTCCGGCCGCATTTCAAAGACTGATAACGAGGCGGGTCTGAAGACCCGCCCTACATCCGGCATCACGCCTCAGGGTTGGGTGATGTCCGGCTCGGCTCTCGACGTGCAGGGCCCGTGCGCTCTCGCCTTCGATGGCCGCTGCTCTTCAACCAGACCGATTCTCTGCGAGGACGACTTTCGAGAAGCCGTCGATCTCGCTGGCGCTTTGCGCCGGACGCCTCGAACGCCTTCCGCACCTGGGCGGGCGTGAGCTCGCGACGCGAGCCCCGGGAGCCACCGCGCGTGCTCGAGCGGGACGGACAACGGAGGCTGCGTGTCCAGCCACGCGGCAAAACACGAAGCGTGTCGCCGGCGGTGCCGCGGATGAAGTCGCCGTTCTTGTAGTCCGTCGAGATTCCAGCGGGTCGGTCTGCCTCGCGGGACCTTTCCGAACGCCGTCCCGAGGTCCGACCGGCACCGAACGCGCTTCTTCGGTTCCGTCCGCGACAGGGGACGCGGCAGAGAATCTCGCGTGTTGCCCGGCCGCGCGTCCCAGTTGTTGAGGAGCATGGCTAGCATCTTGAGGCCAGGCTCGCGGGATCCGGTAAACGGATTGTCCCCGAGATCCCATCGCGGTCTCTTTCGATCTCCGGCGGCTGGCGTTCGAAACGTGACTCCTTGAAGCTGCCATCGGTCCCGATCGCTTCCGTGGTCCGCTTGCGGAGCGCGCCCTGGATTCCGATGATCGTGCCTCTCGGTACGTAATAGTGTTCCTCGACGAAATATCCGAGTGCCCACGTCAGCCGGCTTGCGGCGATTTCAGGTGGACTCGCTGCCCGTCTTCGACCTGACGCGAACTTCGCGGTCCACGACATGCCGGCGGCGTCGGTCACCAGGACTTTCCGGCTTCGTCCCCGAGTCGTCTTCGCTGACGAACGTGAACGGCGGTTTCGGTGCGCGCTCCGCCGCTGGCCCGAAACAGGTCTTTCGTTTCGATGGCTCCGGATCAGCGCCAGAGCACGCGGGCCTCTTCTGCGTGCCCACCCGACACGGTTGAGGCAATCACGAACGCGAGACAGAGGGCGGCAAACGCATCCTGCCCACAGCTACGCATGAACTATGCCTGCCCGGAGTGCGCTTGCATTCGACGTTCGGACATGACCGGGTGGCGGCATCTACTTCCGCTTCTACTGTTCTAGCGGGCTCTCGCCACGGCGAGGTGCTCGCGCAGCGCGAGGAGTCGCAAACGCGCCGAGGACGCCGCGTTCGCAGCCGCGCATGACGCGGCCTTGCGGCCGGGCGCAGGTATGGTTCGCTCCTGAGACGCCCATCGAGCGAGTGAAGCTGGGTGACAATCCCGAGGGTCCGACTTCCTCGCGCCAGAGAAGACCGTCTCGTGCCGCTTTCAACCCGGCGGAGTAGCCGGAGCACCCCAAGTTCGACTGCGAGCTCGACAACGGCGACACGGTCAGGTGCACGTACGAGCGCGACAACCCGGAGCTCTACACGAGGTCGTCGCCACGCGGCTGCTGTCCGCTCCTCGGTTTTCCCGCCGATCGCATAGCATGTCGTCGATCGCGTCCGATGCTATGGATGTCCCGCCGATCCCTTCGTCGGCCTGCAGTGCATCAACGAAGGAAGACCGTCTGACACCATGCTTTCCGGATCTGGACCCGAAGAAGTACCGAGTTCGATGCCGCGGTCATCGAACGGCCGCTGAGGGCGCCGAATCGAGACGACTCGTCACCGTGGGTGGGACTGGGAGGAGGTCGGCACGATCGATCCGGCTGCCGGCGCGCTCACGCGCGCACCTCGACGCATTTCGCCTGATGGCGATGCTTCCTGAATCACTGGGACAACAAGGACAAGAACCAGCGGCTGATGTGCCTGGGTGAAAGGATCCGCCAGGGCGTCAACTCACCTCCGAGCCGAGCGACCGTCCGGTGGCGATGATCCAGGATCTCGGCGGGACATTCGGCCCGCTGAAGCTCGATCTTCAGGGCTGGGCGAAGTCACCCGTGTGGACCGATCCGCGAAGCTGCATGGTGTCGATGCGTGGGTTGCCCTACGAGGGCTCGACCTTCCCTGATACGCGCATTTCCGAGGAAGGACGGCAATTTCCGCAGCGCGCCTCAGATCGCTCTCGCCGAAACAGATCCGCGATCTCTTCGAGGGCGCGCGCGTCTCACCAGTATCCGCTCGGCGAGCCGGACGTCGATCGATGGGTGAGCGCCTTCCAGCATCGGGTGCGCGCCATCACCGATCGCGGTCCCTGTCCCGCCTGACGCTTATTTCTTCAAGATCGCGAAGTTGAGGCGGAAATCTTCCGGTGTTGAAGCAGCTGCCGCCAGTCAGCAATACGTAACTGAACGAAGTATAC
>ERZ1370068.5818-contig-4825_pt1 | contig 26949 bp, 34 predicted proteins | sample MGYA00561227_ERZ1370068 | MGnify/ENA primary metagenome ERZ1370068 (study PRJEB38410, sample SAMEA6850437) | metagenome | study: Metagenomic assessment of the ecological functions of the soil: analysis of the soil microbiota associated with the...
GTTGTACTTCGTTCAGTTACGTATTGCTCAGTGATCAAGGCGGCGCTCCCGCCCCGCTGATCGGTCCGGCCACGCGCAGCCGAGCTGCTGCTGACCGGCGCCACCATCGGCGCCGAGCAGGCGCTGGCGTGGGGGCTCGTCAACCGGGTGGTCGAGGCCGTCGGGGCTGGACGCGGCGGTGCGGAGAGCTGGTCGACCCGATCGTCGCCAGCGAGCCGGACGGCGATCCGGCTGCAGAAGCAGCTGATCATCCGCTGGCGCGAGCGACGCTGCCGGCGGCGGTGCGGGCGGGCATCCCGGCGTTCGCCGCCGTCCTACGCCACCGGTGAGCCGCGCGGAGGGGACGCCACCGCGTTCCTCGAGAAGCGCGCCCGCGCTCCGAGGCGCCCCGCTGAAGATCCGCGCGGTCACGGTCGGACTTCTGGGGGACCCTGCTGCTCGGATCCCCCTCGAGCGACAACCGCTACAAGCGCCGGCGCGTGGCGGATTCGAGGTCGACTCTCTGGGCCGGCATGGGCGTGAGGACGACGCCGAGCGCGCTCGGATCGCGCCTACGACGCCTCGGCGGGTGGCTCGGACGGGTGTGGGCGAAGAACCGGGACGTGCCGGTCACCGACCACGTGCGCGCCATCCTCGCGGCGCTCGACATGGCGGGCCTGCCCGACCGCGTGCCGGCCGAGACGATCACGACCGCGCTCGAGGCCTACGCGCGGCCCGTGCTGATGGTGCCCACCGCGCCGGTGGTGGACGACGGCGGCCCGGAGCGCCGTTTGAGCGGCTGCGGGCCGGCACGGATCACCTGGCCCTGCTGTCGAACGATGCGGACGCCGGGAGCCACGCTGCGCCACGCTCCTGGCCCACTTCGGCTCTCTCGACAGCTTCTGCGCACCTGACGTTCTCGGACGAGGTGCGGCGTGCGCAAGCCGGACCCCGAGATCTTCGCGCTCACGCTGCGCGCCCTCGCGGGTCGCAGCCCGCCGAGGCCGTGCACGTCGGCGACGACCGGTGCTCGACGTGCACGGCGCGCGCGCCGCCGGGCTGCCGCGCGTGCAGGTCACCAGCGCCTCCCTCAAGGCGCTGGGCGCTCAGCGCCCCGACGCCGTGGTCCCGAGCCTGGCCGGCGCCTGCCGGAGGCGATCGCCCAGCCTCGGGCGACGGTCCTGAGCCGCGCCGCGCCGCGTGCGCGTGGTTAGCGCGGCTGCGGCACGCGGATCAACTAGTATGCGGGGCATGGACGTCGCCGAGCTCGCGGGCGCAAGATCCCGCGACATCAAGGATTTCCCGACCGAAGGCATCCTCTTCAAGGACATCACCACGCTGCTCAAGGATGGCCCGGCGTGGCGCTTCGCCGTCGATGCGCTGGCCAGCCAGTATCAGAGCGAGCGGGTCGACGGTGGTGGTCGGGGTCGAATCGCGCGGCTTCATCTTCGGCGGCGCCATCTGCCCACCAGCTGCGGGCGGGCTTCGTGCCGGTCCGCAAGCTCGGCAAGCTGCCCAGCCAAGACGATCTCCGTCGAGTACGAGCTCGAGTACGGACGCGACGCGCTGGCCATGCACGGAGGACGCGATCAAGCCCGGGCCAGCGGGTGCTGCGCGGTCGACGACCTCCTGGCCACCGGCGGCACCATGGCCGCCACGCTTCGCCTGATCGAGCAGCTGGGCGTGCAGGTCGTCGGGTGGCCTTCATGATCGAGCTGGCCTTTCTGCAGGGTCGCGACAAGCTGAACTACGGTGCACTCGCTGATCCGGATATGACTAGAGGCCCTCAGTTATCAGGAGCGCCACGGCTCGCCGGGGCGCACGCACTGAAGTGAGGGGCATTTCGGGGCACGATGGCGGCGTGGCATGAAGACGTTGATCGCTCCTGACGCGTGGCACCGCTGCTGCTGGGACTTCCGGTCGCTGGCCGTGCGCCCACGACGAAGCGAAGACGCCGGTGCAGCGCCGTCGATGATCCTCGACATGAGCAAGCCCGTGGCGCCGTCGCGCGACCGTGCCGTACGACGAGGCGCTGCCGTCAGCCCGGACCGCGCGCCGGCCAGATCTCGATGGACGGCAGGTGCAGCCCGACACGGCAGCGTCCGCTACCCGGCAACACGACCAGTCATCATCCGGCACGACTGTCCGCCCGGCGGCGAGTTCTTCGAGCCGCCGCCGCGCCCGGCCGTCGCCGCTGATCGCGTAGAGCCGGGAGCGCTCCGTCCATGGCCCATCAAGAACGTCGGTGTGATCGGCTGCGGCTCATGGGCTCGGGCATCGTGCAGGTCGCGGCGCAGGCCGGCTTCCTCGGTACTCTTCGTGCGAGGCCAGCGACGAGCTGGTCAAGCGCGGCCTCGGCCGGCTCTGCGAAGACGCTGGAGGGCCTCGCCGCCCGAGGCAAGCTCGAGGCCAAGGCCAAGGACGACGATCCTGGGCCGCATCGCCGGCACGCTCCGCGCTTCGAGGACCTCGAAGGCGCTGCGACCTCGTCGATCGAGGCGATGACCGAGAACCAGGCGCTCAAGAACGAGACGTTCGCCCGCGCTCGACCGCATCTGCCCGCCGCACGCGCTGCTGCGCCACGCAACACGTCGTCGCTGCAACGTGACGGCGATGGCGGCGGCCACCAGCGCCCGGCCGGGTGCTGGGGCTGCACTTCTTCAACCCGGTGCCGCTGATGAAGCTCGTCGAGGTGGTGCGCACCATCCTCACCGACGAGCGCCGCGCGTGACGGCGCGACGCGAGTGGGTGCGCGACGGTCGGCAAGACGCCGGTCGCAGACCAAGGACGCGACCGGCGTTCATCGTCAACCGCCTGCTGGTGCCCGTACCTGCTCGACGCCATCCGCGTGCTACGAGGCGGGCTGGCGTCGCTGGAGGACATCGACGCGGCGATGAAGCTCGGCTGCGGCTACCCGATGGGGCCCGTTCACGCTGCTCGACCTCGTCGGGCTCGACACCACGTGTACGTCGCCGAAGTCATGTTCGACGAGTTCCGCGAAGCCGCGCTACGCCGCCGCCGCCGCTGCTCAAGCGGATGGTCATGGCCGGACAGCTCGGCCGCAAGACCGGACGCGGCTTCTACAGTTACGACGCAAGTAGTTTCGCCTGGTCGTCGTCGCCAGCCCGCCGAGGCGCCTCAGCGCGACGACCGCTGGCGCCGAGCACGATCATCGGGAGCCCGAGCCACCAGCGCTGGCGCTGGCGCGGCGTGGGCGCGAGGCGTCCGCAGCACCATGCGATCACCGGCGGCCAGCTCGCGGCGGCCGGCCAGGAACTGGGCGAGTCCGCTCGCGCTGCGCCTCGTCGAGCGGACGCGTGCCCCACCGTGCGGCCTGCTGCAGCGCTCCCGCCGCGTCGAGCATCGCCTCGCTGCGCGCGATCGGCGTCGAGACTGCTGCGTCGCACCGGCGCGCTCGCTCGGCGTGAGGAACGCCTCCTGGGCGCCCGGCACGACGGCCTCGATGGCGTCGAGCCAGACGTGGTCCAGGCCGGGCAGCGCCACGAGCAGCGGCGCCGGCCAGCGCGATCGACGGCGCCACGCCGATCGCCGCCGGCCGGAGCGCGCGAGCCCCGTGCCGACGAACCGCGGCGCCGCCAGCGCCACGCCGCGCGCGCGCGGCGGTGAGCGCAAGCGCGACGCCGAAGGCCGCGACGATGGTGGCGCCCGTCGGCAGGTCCCACCGGTACGACGCGAACAGGCCGGCCACGCTCACCCCCGCGCCCACCGCCCAGCCGATGGCGAGCCGTGATCCCGACGCCGCTGGCCAGCAAGGCCGCGACCGCCGCCGGGACGACGAGGAACGAAAACACCAGCAGGACGCCGGCCAGGCGCACCGAGCTCGTGACGACCACCGCGAACGACGCGTAGAAGAGCGCGTCCCACGCCGACGACGCGCGCGCCATGAGCCTCCGGCGCCAGCGAGATCGCCAGCAGGGGCCGGCGCGCGAGCCAGTGCACGATCCCGACGGCGGCGTAGAGCGCGGCGAGCGACGTCACCTCGCCGGCGGTCACCGTGAGGATCGAGCCCACCAGCAGCTGCTTGATGTGCTCGGCGCCCTGCGGTGCTCTGTCCACGACCAGCACGGAGAGCGCCGCCGATACCGCGTAGACGATCCCGATGATCGCCTCCTGGGAATGCGGCGCGCGGCGCACGCGCGTGACGCGCGAAGAGCAGGGCCGCGCCGACCGCGAACGCCAGCGCGTACCACCACGCCGCGTCGCTCTGCAGCGGGTGGCCGGCCAGGAGGGCCGGGGTGAGGCCGAGCGCGGCGACCTGGGCGAGCGCCAGGTCCACGAAGATCACGCCGCGCGCGAGCACGTGCAGGCCGAGATAGGCGTGGATGCCGGTGAGGATCAGGCAGGCCAGCAGCGGCAGCGCCAGCAGGTCCGAGCACGCCGGGCTCAGCGCGCCGCAGCCGGGCGTCGGCCAGGCGGCGCACGTTGAGGTCGAACAGGGCCACGTAGTCGCCGGCGGCGGCATCGCCCCGACCGAGGGCACCAGCGTGACCGCCCGGCCGCCGCTCTTGTCGGCCACCTGGCGCACCAGCGCGGCGCTGGCGTACGGCTCGGCCACCAGCACGCGCACGCCGGCCGCGCGCATCTGCTCGACGAGCGCGCCGAGCGCGCGCCGGCGAGGGCGGCACGCCCGGCGTCGGCTCCACGGTGGCGGCGATCGTCAGACCGAAGCGCGCGGCAAAATACGGCCACGTGTCGTGCATCGCGACCAGCCGCGCGTCGCGCCAGGGCGCGAGCGCCGCCCGCCACCGCGCCAGTCCGGTCCCAAGCCGCTCGAGGAAGCGCCGCCGGTTGTCCTCGAAGCGCTCGCGGTCGGACGGTGACAGACGCGCGAGCGCCCCCTGGATCGCCGCGGTGATGGGACGCGCGTTCTCCGGATCGAGCCAGTAGTGCGGATTGCCGAACCCGTGCAGGTGCGGCGTGGCGCGGTCGTCGCGCAGGCGCGGCGTCTCGGTCTGAGCAGCGCCACGCCGCGCGAGGCGTCGAGATCGCGCGGCCCGCCCGGCGTGGGGCCGGCGTCGCCGACCGTGGCCAGCGCGCGGCGCAGCCACGGCTCGTGATCGAGGCCGACGCGGACGAGCAACGCCGCGCCCCGGAGACGCGCCGAGCTGGCCGGGCTTGACCTCGACGGCGTGCGGATCGACGAGGGGCGGGGCGAGGCTCTCGACGGCGACCCGATCACCTCCCACGGCTTCGACGAGCGCCTTGAGGTCGGTGGTGGTGGTCACGATCGACAGAGGGCCGCCGGCCCCGCGAGCCGGGCCGGCGGCCGCCACGAGCACGAGCGCGAGCGCGGCTGCGCACGCGCGGTGAAGCACGGCTACTTCTTGACGAAGATCGACTTCGGCACCATGCAGTGCACGCCCTTGCGGATGTCGACCACCTGGCTCACTCGGCAGTCGCCCACCATCGACGTCAGCGCGTAGGCCTCGTCGCGGCTCATCGGCACCATCTGTCTGCCCGGCGAGGAAGCTGACGGTCTCGCGCGTCGCGATCTTCATTGCCTCGTTCAGGTCCTCGTCGAAGCCCATCATGATGAAGTGAGTCGCCGTCTCCGCGCGCGGCCACTCGAGCTTCATGTCCTTGCGCACGATCGACTGGAGCACGATCTCGCGCGAGGCGCACTCGAGCCCGGTGAGGTTGACCTCGCCGTTGCCCTGCCGACAGTGCGAGTCGCCGGTCCAGATGAGGGCGCCCTTGAGGAAGACCGGCAGGTAGAGGGTCGAGCCCTCCTGCAGCTCGTTGATGTCCAGGTTGGAGCCGTTCTTCCACGGGCGGAGCGTGCTCGTGCGACCCTTGGCGTCCCTGATCGGTGGTCCGGCCTTCTCCTTGGGCTCGTTGGGATCGGGGCCGACGCCGATGATGCCCGGGAACGGCTGCAGGTCGATCATCACGCCCGGCTTGAACTCGGCCTGCCGCTTGTCCCAGTCGAGGTAGTAGTAGCGGACGAAGCCGGTGCGGGAACTCCGGCGCCAGCTGGCCGACCGTCGGGAACTGCGAGCCGGGCAGGTGGAAGTTCGTGCCGAACGCCTTGGGCACGATCTTCTTGATGCGGATCTCCAGCGTGTCACCGGGCTCGGCGCCGTTGACGTAGACCGGCCCGGTCACCGAGTGCGGCCCGCCGCCGGGGTTGGCCAGGCGCAGCTTGACGATGTCGTCCATCGTCGCGCCGGGCTGGATGGCGTTGTGCGCGTGCATCATGGTCTCGATCGCCACCGTGTCGCCCGAGTCGATGGTGACCTTCGGCGGCTCGGCGGGATCGAGCCAGCCCCACTGCGTCGTCTCGCAGCGTGGCCGGCAGCACGTGGTACTTGCCGCCGCCGACCGCGACGGCGCGGTCGCGCTTGGCCTCGTCCATCGGCGTGAGCTGGTACGGCTGCTGGGCGACCGCGTAGAGGCCGGCGGCGAGCAGCACGGCGAGCACGGTGAGCGTGGCGGCCAGACGCTTCTTCGTTCTGATGGTCGGCATGGGGCCTCCAGTCGGCTTGGGCAATGCAGGGGAGGCGTCGTCGACTCCGCGCGAGGCGCCATCATGCGGCAGGGCTTGAGCGAGCGTCAAGTGGGAGCATAATCGGACATCGATGCACGACGCATTCTGGCTCAGCGAGGACGAACGGCAGACCCGCGACCTGGCGCGCGCGATCTCGCGCGAGCGTGTGCGCCGCTGGCCGCGCAGGTGGATGAGGCGGAGCTCTACCCGAGCCGAATCGCTGCGCCACCTCGGCCCAGGCCGGCCTCATGGGCCTCTACGTGCCGGAGTCCTACGGTGGGGCGGGGCTGGGAGCGCTGGCGTTCTGCTGCGCGGTGGAGGAGATCGCCTGGGCGTGCGCCTCCACCGCGGTGATCTATCTCGTGCAGTACGCCGCCGGCTATCCGATCGTCTCGCATGGCACGGACGCGCAGAAGCGCCGCTATCTCCCGCGGCTGGCCGCCGGCGAGATCACCGCCGCGCTGTCCATCTCCGAACCCGGCGCGGGTTCCGATGCCGCCAGCATGACCACCACCGCCGTGCGCAAGGGCGACCGCTACCTGCTCAACGGCAGCAAGATGTGGGTGACCAACGGCAGCCAGGCCGGCGTCATCACGCTCTTCGCCACCGTCGATCGCGCCCGCGGCCACAGGGGGTGACCGCGCTTCCTGGTAGAGCCGACGTTCCCGGCTTCGCGCTGGGCAAGCTCGAGCGCAAGATGGGCATCCGCGGCTCGCCGACGGTCGCGCATTCACCTGACCGACTGCGAGGTCCCCGTCGAGAACCGGCTGGGCGAGGAAGGCGAGGGCTTCCGCGTGGCGCTCGGGGCGCTCGATCGCTCGCGCCCGGCCGTCGGCGGTCAGGCGGTGGGCATCGCGCAGGCCGCGCTCGACGCCGCCGTTGGCTACGCGCGCGAGCGACGCCAGTTCGACCGGCCGATCGCCGAGTTCCAGGGCATCCAGTTCATGCTGGCCGACATGGCCATGCACGGTGCACGCCGCGCGGCTCATGGTCCACCACGCCGCCGCCCTGGTGGACCGCGGCGCCACCGGCACACGCACGAGTCGTCCATGGCCAAGTGCTTCGCCGCCGACGCGGCGATGCAGGTGGCCATCGACGCCGTGCCAGGTCTTCGGCGGCTACGGCTACACGCGCGAGTATCCGGTCGAGCGCTTCATGCGCGACGCCAAGATCACGCAGATCTACGAGGGCACCAACCAGATCCAGCGCGTGGTCATCGCCCGCGATCTCCTCGCCGCCCGCTAGCCTGCCGTCCGGTTGTCCGCACGTCCGTTTGACTAGACCGCCCGCCAGTGTTACATGTCCTGACATCCTGACATCGGGAGGCGGTGCGTGAACTTCCGGCCCGGGATTCCCGGTATCTGCAGATCGCCGATTCGGTGCGACGCGACCTCAAGGCCGACGGCGAGCGTATTCCCTCCGAGCACGCGCTCTGCGCCAAGTTCCGCGTGAGTCGGCCGACCGTTCGCCAGGCCCTCGACGTGCTGGTGCAAGAAGGACGGCTCTACCGCCACGCCGGCCGCGGCACCTTCGCGACCGGAGCGGCGGCTAACGACCGCCGCCTGCGCGTCATCGGCTCGGTGGACGACATGATGCGCGCTCGGCGACGAGACGTGGTTCAAGACCTTCACGCGCGATGTGGTGCCCGTGCCCGCCAACATCGCCCAGGCGCTCCGGCTGCCGCCCGGCTCCAGCGCCTACCGGATCAGCGGCGTGCGTCACGCCGAGACCGGGCCGTTCCAGCACATCACCGCGTGGCTGCCGCCGACGATCGGCAAGGCGCTCTCCGAGGAAGATCTGTCCAAGAGGCTCGCTCATCGGGGCGATCGAGCGCCTGCTCAACACGCCGATCAAGTTCCTCGAGCAGACCGTCGACGCCGCGCTGGCGCCGCGCACCGTGGCCGAGATGCTCCAGCCCGCGCTCGCACTCCGCTGCTGCTCTTCGAACGGATCTACTTCGCGGCCAGCGGTGAGCCGGTGGAATACGCGCTTGACCTACCAGACCAGCCGGCGGTATCCCTATCGGGTCGCGCTCTCCCGGGCCGATCGCCGGAGCTGACCGGGCGTGTCGTATCGAGTGGGCTTCGACGTCGGAGGCACGTTCACCGACTTCGTCCTGCAGGCCCCCTCGGGTGAGCTGACTCACCGCCAAGCGGCTGACCACGTATCCCGATCCGTCGGCGGCCTGTCTGGGCCGGCCTCGACGAGCTGATGGCCCGAGCCCGGCGTGCCGTGGGCGGAGCTGGCCCAGGCCGTCCACGGCACCACGCTCGGCCCAACGGTCGTCATCGAGCGCAAGGCGCAGGGTGGGCCTCCTCACCACGCGCGGCTTCCGCGACGTGCTGATCATCGGGCGTGAGAAGCGCTACCAGGTCTACGACCTGCAGATCGAGAAGCCGCGCCCGCTGATTCCGCGCCGGCTCATCGGCGAGGTGAGCGAGCGGGTGCTGGCCGACGGCTCGGTGCGCGATCCGCTCGACGAGGCCGACGCCCGGCGGGCCATCCGTGAGCTGGTCGCGCGCGGGGTGACGACGCTGGCCATCTGTCTGCTGCACGCCTATCTGAATCCCGCGCACGAAAGCGCTTGGCCGCGCTCGTCGCCGACGTCGCGCCCGGCGTCGCCGTCACGCTGTCGCACGAAGTGTCGCCGACGTTCCGCGAGTACGAACGGACGTCGACGACCGTGGTCAACGCCTACGTGATGACCGCCGTGCGCGCGTATCTGCACGGGCTGCAGGCGGCGCTGCGCCAGCGCGGCTACCCCGGCCGCCTCTTCGTCATGCAGTCCTCGGGCGGCGTGGCCACCGGTGAGGCGATGGAGCGCTATCCGGTGCGGATGATCGAGTCCGGGCCGGCGGCCGGCGCGCTCATGGCGGCCGCCTACGGCGAGCTGACGGGCCATCGCGACCTGATCGCCTTCGACATGGGCGGCACCACCGCCAAGCTGGCGCTCATCGAGGGCGGCCGGCCGTTCACCACGACGTCGTTCGAGCTGCACCGGGTGAACAACGCGCCCGGCAGCGGGTTGCCGATGAACATCCAGGCGATCGACCTGGTGGAGATCGGCGCCGGCGGCGGCTCGATCGCGCGCGAGCAGCTCGGCGTCATTGCGGTGGGGCCCCAGAGCGCGTCCGTCCACGCCGGGACCAGCGTGCTACGCGCGCGGCGGGACCGAGCCGACGGTGACCGACGCCAACCTGGTGCTGCGGCTACCTCAACCCGGACGACTTCGCCGGCGGCACCATGCGCCGCAGCCGGGCGACGCCGCCCGCGCGCTGGAGGACACGCTCGCGCGGCCGCTCGGCCTGTCGCTCGAGGAGGCTGCGTGGGGCGTCCACACGATCGTCAACACCAACATGGAGCTGGCCACGCGCGTGGTGTCGATCGAGCGCGGCCGCGATCCGCGCGCGCTCACGCTGGTGGCGTTCGGCGGCTCGGCCGGTCCACGGCTGCCGGCTGGCCGCGGCGCTGGGCGTGCCCGCGCGTCATCCTGCCCGCCGCCGCCGGCGTGACCGCGGCCATCGGGCTGCTCGCGGCCGAGGTGCGCTTCGACGTCGCCCGCACGTTCGTGCCGGCGGTTCGACGCGCTCGATCCCGTGCAGCTCGAGGCGATGTACTGCCGAGATGACCGCCCAGGCCGCCGAGGTGGTGCGTGACTCCGCCGCCGGCGGTGGCGTGACGGTGTGCGCTCGGTGGACGCGCGCTACGTGGGCCAGGGCTACGAGCTGACGGTGCCCGTGCCCGTCGGGCGCGCTCGACGCCGCGGCGCTCGGCCGCATCCGCACGGCGTTCGACGAGATCTACGCCGCCCGCTACGGCTACGCCCAACCGGGCGAGCCGGTCGAGGTCGTGACCTGGAAGCTCTCCGCCATCGGCGGCGCACCGCGGATCGCGCTGCCCAAGACGGCGACCGGACCGGTGAACGGCGGGCTCAAGGCGGCGGCGACGCGCGTATTTCCCGGAGACGGGCGGCTGGATCGACTGCCCGATCTACGACCGCTACGAGCTGGCGGCCGGCGTGCAGCTCGCGGGGCCGGCCATCGTCGAGGAGCGCGAGTCGACCTCCGTGCTGCCGCCCGGCGCGCTCGCCAGCGTGGACGAGTACGCCAACCTGATCGTCGAGGTCGCGCCGCGATGAGCGTCGATCCGATCACGCTCGGCGTCGTGTGGGGCGCGCTGCAGTCGATCGCGGTCGAGGTCGGCACCACCGTGCACAAGACCGCGTACTCCGAGCAGGCGCGCGAGGGCCAGGACTTCTCGGTGGCGGTGTTCGATCCCGCCGGGCAGCATGGTCGCGCAGGGGCCGTACTCGCCGGGCCACATGGGGCGCGATGTCGGCGGCGGTACGCAACGCGCTGGCCGCGCACCCCGTCGAGACGCTGCGGCCGGGCGACGCCATCCTGCTCAACGATCCGCTGCTCGGCTCCGGCCACTTCCCGGACTTCTTCATCACCCAGCCTGCGTATCACGATGGTCACCTGATCGGCTTCGTCGTCAACATCGTCCATCACACCGACGTCGGCGGCTCGCGCCCCGGCAGCCAGGGCGTCGAGGGCATCTTCGACTACTTCCAGGAAGGGCTGCGCATCCCGCCCACCAAGGTGTGGACGGAGTACCAGGAGGAGGCGGGCGTCGTCGGCATCATCGCGGCGAACACGCGCACGCCCGACAAGGTGCTCGGCGACCTGCGTGCGCAGCGCAGCGCCCTGCGCGTCGGCGAGCTGCGCCTGATCGAGCTGGCCGAGCGCTACGGCCTCGCGACCGTCTCGGCCGCGATGGACGAGATCATCACCCGCAGCGAGGCCAGCGTGCGGGCGGCCATCCGCGCCATTCCCGACGGCGTCTACCCGTTCGAGGACTTCCTCGACGACTGGGGCCCGGCACCGATCCGCTGCGCGTGGCGGTGACCGTCACGGTGGCCGGTGACGGCATCACGATCGACTACGAGGGCTCGAGCCCGCAGACCGCGTCGGGCATGAACTCCTACATCAACTACACGCGCTCCTACTCGTACGCCGCCGTGAAGTGCCTGACCGATCCGCTCGGCCCGATGAACGAGGGCGCGCTGCGCCCGGTGACGGTGAAGGCGCCGGAAGGCTCGTTCCTGAACCCGCGCCCGCCGGCCGGCGGCGGGCCGCGCGCGATCATCTGCTACCGCACGTCGCTCGAGGCGGTGCTGGGCGCGCTGGCGCCCGCGCTTCCCGACCGCGTGCGCCGCCGCCGCCTCGCACTTCGCCAACCTGACTTTCGGCGGCTGGGACCGCGCGCGGAAGCGCCGCTTCGTCGCGTACGAGCTCGTGCTGTCGGGCACCGGCGGCCGCGCCGGCCGCGACGGCTGCGAGGGGATGTCGTGGGCGTTCAACGCCTCGAACATCCCGGTGGAAGCGCAGGAGGCCGCGCAGCCGATCGTGATCGAGCGCTTCGGCTTCATCCCCGACTCGGCCGGCGCGGGCCGGTTCCGCGGCGGCTGCGGCATCCGCCGCGACATGCGCTTCCTGGCCGACGAGGGCAAAGCTCACCAATCTGTCCGGAGCGCCAGCGCTTCGCGCCGTACGGCGTGTTCGGCGGCAAGCCGGGCCGGCTGGCGCGGACGGTCATCAACCCGGGCCGGCCGAGGAGACCGTGCACGGCAAGCAGTCGCGGGAGTTCGCGTACGGTGACGTCATCTCATTCCAGCAGTCGGGGGCGGGCGGCTACGGCGATCCGCTCGAGCGCGACCCCACGCGCGTGCTGGAGGACGTGCTCGACGACTACGTGTCGATCGAGGCCGCCCGCGAGCGACTACGGCGTCGTGATCACCGGTCGCCGGCGCCGACCTGCGCGTCGACGAGGTCGCCACCGCCGCCCTGCGCCGCGGACGGAGGCGGGCGTGATCGCCTTCACGCCCGAGCAGGAAGAGTTCCGCCGCGACGGTCGCCCGCTTCGTCGACGCCGAGGTGGCCCCGCAGGCTGAGGCGATCGACGAGCGGGGCGAGTTCCCGCGCGAGGTGTTCGCTGCGTCTGGGCGCCCAGGGCTGGCTCGGACTGCGCTACCCGGAGCTGTACGGCGGCGCCGACAGCGACATGGTCACGTTCTGCTCTGTTCGCCGAGGAGCTCGCACGCGGCTCGCTCTCGGTGGCGGCGGCGGCGGCGATGCAGTCGCTCATGGGGACGTACTTCGTCTACAAGTACGGCTCCGAGGCGCTGCGCACGCGCTACCTGACGCCGGCGTTACGCGGCGACCTGGTCGCCACGTTCGCGCTGACCGAGCCCAACGCCGGCTCCGACGTGGCCGAGCATCACGACCCGCGCGCCGAGCGGCGGCGACCGCTGGGTGCTGCGCGGAACCAAGACTGGGTCACCAACGCGCCGGTGGCCGACCTGCTCACGGTGGCGGCCAAGACGCTCGGGCGAGCGCGGCCTCAAGAACATCGCGCTGTTCCTGCTCGATCGCTCGACGATGCGCGGGATCACGCTTGGCAAGCCGATCGACAAGATCGCCGTGCGCGCCTCGGTGACCGGCGAAATCATCTTGAGGACGTCGAGGTGCCGGACGAGCACCTGCTGGGCGGCGAGACGGGCGGCGCCGAGAAGGTCGGCACGATCCTGGCCGAGATCCGGATCATGACGGCGGCGCTCTCGGTCGGCTGGCGCGCGCGGCGTACGAGGCCGCGCTGGCCTACGCACGCCAGCGCAGCGCGTTCGGCAAGCCGATCGTCGAGCACCAGGCGATCAGCTTCAAGCTGGCCGAGATGCTGACGTCGATCCACGCCGCCGCGGTCATGACCTACCAGGCCGCCGCGCGTCTGGACGCCGGTCGCCCGGTCGGGCGCGAGGCGGCCATGACCAAGCTCTTTGCCTCCGAGATGGCCGTGCGGGTCACCGACGAGGCCGCACGCATCTTCGCCTCCTACGGCCTGGCCACCGAGTATCCGCGTCCAGCGCTACTTCCGTGACGCGCGATTCCTGCTGCCCGGCGGCGGCACCTCGGAGATCTTGAAGGTCGTGATCGGCCGCGAGCTCGACTGGGACCGGGGAGGAGCCTTCGCATGAGCATCGAGATCCGTCACGCCGAGGCCGAGGTCAACGGCGTGCGGCTGCACCATGCGCGCCGCGGGCGCCGGGCCGCTGGTGATGTTCGTCCACGGCTTCCCCGAGTTCTGGTACGAGTGGCGCCGCCAGCTGGTCGACTTCGGCCGCGATCACCTGGCCGTCGCGCCCGACATGCGCGGGTACAATCTCTCAGTCCAGGCCGACCGATCGTGGCCGACTACTGCGGTCGCCGAAGCTCGTCGAGGACATCCGGCCCTGGCGACGCACCTGGGGCACTCCGCGCTTCACCCTGGTGGCGCACGACTGGGGCGGCGCCGTGGCCTGGGTGTTCGCGATGGTCCACCCCGGGATGCTCGAACGCCTGGTGCTGATCAACGCGCCGCATCCGCGGTGTTCGCGCGCGAGCTGCGCGAGAACCCGGCGCAGCAGAAGGCAAGCCAGTACATGCTGCTGTTCCGCAGCCCCGAAGCGGAGGCCGTGTTGTCCGCCGACACTCATCAGGCGCTGCGGGTCGCGCTCGGCGACGTGTGGGACAAGCGCTTCACGGACGAGGACCGGCGGATGTATCTCGAGGCATGGTCGCGGCCGGGCGGGCTCACCGGCGGGCTGAACTGGTATCGCGCCGCACGCGTGGGACCGCCGACGGCGGATGCCCCGGCCCGGAGCCTCGTCGATCCCGCCGCGCTGCCGGTGATCGAGGTCCCGACGCTGGTGATCTGGGGCGAGCAGGACCGGGCGCTGACCACCGGAAATCTGGACGGGCTGGACAAGTACGTTCGGCATCTCACCATCACGCGCGTGCCCGACGGCACGCACTGGGTGGTGCACGAGCAGCCGGAGCTGATCACGCGCGAGGTCCGCGCGTTCATGCGCAAGAGCTGAGCATGGCATCGCCCACACCGATCCTGGCCGCGGTGTATCGAGGAAGAGCGACGAGCTGGCGACGCTGCTGGCCGCGCAGCCGACGCTGACGCTGTTCGAGGCCGCCGCGCTGGGCGACGCCGCGCGCGTGCGCGAGATCGCCCGCGCCGAGCCGGCCTCGCTGAGCGGGCAGAGTCCCGACGGCTGGCCGGCGCTCCACCTGGCCGCGCACTTCGGCCACGGCGACGCAGTCGATGCGCTGCTCGCTGCCGGCGCCGACGTGCGCGCTGTCGGACAACCACGAGGCGAACACGGCGCTGCACGCCTCGCTGGCCGGACGCAAGAGCGTGCGGATCGTCAGCGCGCTGCTCGCGCGCGGCGCGGACGTCAACGCGCGCGCCGGCGGCGGCTACACGCCGCCACATCGCGTCGTTCGAGGCGACGTCACGCTGATCAACACGCTCCTGGCCCACGGCGCCGCCGCCGAGGCGCGGGCGGACGACGGCAAGACGGCGCTCGCGATCGCGGAGAAGAGGGCCACGCGCAGGCGGCGCGGCGGCTCCGGGAGAGATGCCATGAGGAAGGTCGCACTGGTCGGGCGCGGGCGTGTCGAAGTTCGGCGTCCGCAAGGCGAGCTACCGCGACCTGATCTGGGAAGCGGGCAAGGCGTGCTTCGACTCGCTGCCGGCAGTGAAGCCGACGGACATCGACGGCCTCGTGGTCGGCTCGGTCGATGCCCGAGCGCACCGCGTTCCAGAGCCACATCTCGTCGATGGCCGCCGAAGCGCTCGGCATCCGGCCCAGCGCGCTCAGCGCGCGCACCGAGCACATGTGCGCCTCCGGCACCGTCGGCATCCGCTACGCCTACGCCTTCATCGCCGCCGGCCTGGCCGACCTGGTGATGGTGCTCGGCGTGGAGAAGCTCAACCAGCCGACCGGCGACGAGGCGATCCTGAACATGGGCACCGGCGTGGACCGCGAGTGGGAAGCCGCGCTTCGGCCTCACCGCCGCCGCCGTGCTTCGCGCTGGCCGCCCAGCGCCACATGGCCGAGTACGGCACGACCGAGGAGCAGCTGGCGCGCGTCGGGCGTGAAGAACCACACGCACGCGTCCAAGAACCCCAACGCCCACTTCAACAAGGGCGCGACGCTCGACCAGGTGCTCTGCTCGCGGATGATCTCGAGTCCGCTGCGCCTGTTCATGTGCTCGCCGATCACCGACGGCGCGGCGGCGGTGATGCTCGGCGTCCGAGGAGCGGGCGCGCGACCTCACCGACAAGCCCGTGTGGATCCGCGGCACCGGCCAGGCGCTCGACGGCTTCCAGCTCACGTCGCTGCACGAGGACTACGCGCACTGGCCGGCGCTCGAGCGCGCGGCCGAAGTCCGCGTACGCGATGGCGGGCGTGACGCCGGCGGACGTCGATCTCGCCGAGGTGCACGACTGCTTCTCGATCGCCGAGATGATCGCGTACGAAGAGCTCGGCTTCTGCGCCAAGGGCGAGGCGGGCCCTTCGTGGCCGGCCGGCCGCAGCGACTACGGCGGCGACGTCGTCGTCAACCCGCGCGGCGGGCTCATCGGCTGCGGCCATCCGCTGGGCGCCACCGGCGTGGCCCAGGCCGCCGAGGTCTTCGTCCAGCTCCGCGACGAGGCCGGCGCCCGCCAGGTTCCCGACGCCGCCATCGGCCTCACGCACAACAACAGCGGCATGGGCGAGCACGTGGTGATGATCTACGGCGCGGAGCCGGCGTGACGGAGACCGTCGCCGTCCTCGGCCCCGGGCGGATCGGACGCCAGATCGCGCTGGCGTTCGCGCTTGGCGGCTGCCGCGTGCGGCTCGTCGATCGCCAGGAGGGCCGCGCGGCCGGCGAGGCCGAGCGCGCGCTGGCCGACGCGCGGCGCGAGATCGCGCGCGACGTCGGCCTCATGGTCGAGGAGCGCGTGATCGAGCCGGGCGGAGCCGATCGCGCGTGCTGGCGCGGATCGAGGAACGGGTCGGGCTGACAGGCGCTGGCGGGCTGCGGCTTCGTGCAGGAGGCGCTGCCGGAGTCGGTCCCGCTCAAGCGCGGGCCACGTTCGCCCGCCTCAGGCGTGGTCGACGACGACGCCATCATCGCCTCGGGATCGTCGACCATCTCGCCCTCGGACGTGTGTGCGATGCGGTCGAGGCGCCCGAGCGCGTTTCTCGTCGCGCACTGGCTGAACCCGCGCCCACATCATCCCGCTGGTGGACGTGGTGCCCGGGCCCGCGCACGCGCGCCGGAGACGGTCGACGCGCACGCTGGCGCTGCTCGAGAGCCTCGGCAAGACCCCGGTGCGCTGCGGCGACTCGCCGGGCTTCATCGGGCCGCGGCTGCAAGTGTTGCTGATGAACGAGGCGGTGCGGCTGGTCGAGGAAGGCGTGGCCACGCCCGAGGACGTGGACCGCGCGTTCCGGGCGGGCGATGGGCTTCCGCTACGCGTCGATCGGCATCTTCGAGTTCATCGACTGGGGCGGCGTGGACATCCTGTACCGGCGCCAGCCGCTACATGACCGAGGCGCTCGGCGACGAGCGCTTCAGGCCGGCGCGCATGGTCGAGGAGAAGATGGCGCCGCAACGAGCTCGGTCCCAAGACCGGCCGCGGGTTCTTCGACTACGCGGGCGACCGGCGCGAGGCGTTCGAGACGGAGAAGGTGCGGGCGCTGCTCCGGCGCCTGCGGCTCGAGCGGCAGCAATGATCCTGATCGAGCACGCCATCGGTCGTCACCGTCGACGCCGAGCGGCGGATCCTGCGCGACGGCTCGGTGCTGGTGGACGGCCGCGACATCGTCCAGGTCGGGCCGGCCGGCGCTCGGTGCGCCCGCCGCGAGCCGCCCGACCGGGTGATCGACGGCCGGCGGTACGTCGTGGCGCCCGGCTTCGTGGACACGCACGTCCACCTCACCGAGCACCTGAGCCGCGGGCTGATGCTCGACGACATCCCGGTCGACCGCGTACCTGCCCGGACTGGCTGCATCCCGCTCTACTCCACGGTCACGCCGGAGGAGGAGCGAGGCCGCGCGCGCTCGCTGGCCTGCGTCGAGATGATCCGCACCGGCACCACGACCTTCTGCGAGGCAGGCACGCTCTTCGACGTGGCGCGCGGTGGCCGACGCGGTCGAGCAGGTCGGGCATGCGCGGCGATCCTCGGCCGCTGGACCTGGGACCTCGACGGCCGGGCCGGGCCGCATGCAGCAGACGACCGACGAGGCGCCTGCGCGCTCAACGCCGACGATGCTCGGCAGCGGTGAAGGCGGCCGCGCGGACGGCCGGATCGGGGCGTGGCCGCTGCTGCCTCGGCTTCGGCACCTGCTCCGAGGCGCTGATCCAGGGCGCGCACGCGCTCGCCGACGCGCCACGGCGTCGGGCTGGGGGATGATGCACTGCGCGCTCGCATCCCTCGCGGCCGAGACCGCGATCGCGATCCCGCTCGCCGCGCTCGACGCGCTCGGCGTGCTCGACGCCCGGACCAAGCTCGCCCACATGGTGTACGTCGACGACGCCGACATCGCGCTGCTCGCGCGGCGCGGCGTGAAGATCGCCCACTGCCCGACGGCGCGGGCTCAAGCACACCAAAGGGCTGGCCGCGCACGGGCGGTTCCCGAGATGGTGGACGCGCGGCGTGTGCGTCTCGCTCGGCGGCGACAGCGGCAACGGCTCGAACCACTTCGACATGCTCCGGCTCATGTACCTGGCGGCCACCGTCTACAAGGACGCGCGCAACGACGTCGGCGTGATGCCGGCCGAGCGCGTGCTGGAGATGGCGACGATCCGCGGCGCCGAGGCGCTGCGGCTCGAGCGCGCAGATCGGCTCGATCGAGCCGGGCAAGCGCGCCGACCTCGTGCTCTACGACCTCGACGCGCCCGAGTGGCGGCCGCTGCTCGAACCCGGTGAACAACCTCGTCTACGCCGCGACCGGCGCCAGCGTCCGGACGGTGCTGATCGACGGCCGCGTCGTGCTCGACGAGGGCCGGCTCACCACGCTGGACGAGCACGGCACTCTACGCGCGCGTCGAGCGGCTGAGCCGCGAGCACGTGCGCCGGGCCGGCGTCCCCATCGGAGCGCGTGGCCGGTGATCTCGTGAGCTACTTCCGCGCCGTCGATCCGTTCCCGCTGGAGTCGGCCGACTTCACGAAGCTGCACGAGTTCTACACGCGGCTGGGGCAGGGGACGCTGAGCACGACGACCTGCACCGGCTGCGGCCGCGCCGCCTGGCCGCCGCGCGGCTTCTGCCCGGAGTGCGGCAGCGACGCCTTCGCGTGGACGGATCTGCCGGCCGAGGGGACGGTCCACGGCTTCACCGTGCAGGAGACCGGCCTGCCGGCCGGCTTCACCGCGCCCCGCGTCTTCGCGATCGTGAAGGTCGGCGGCCATCGCATCTTCTCGATCCTGGTGGACGCCGATCCTGCTCGCGTGGCGATCGGCCAGCGCGTCCGGCTCAAGCCGCTGGCGGTGGAGCCCGATCCCAAAGGCAATCCGCGATGGCTGCCCGCGTTCACACCGTCGGCGTGATCTCGGACACGCACGGCTTGCTGCGGCCGGAGGCGCTGGCCGCGCTGGCCGGCGTCGAGCGCATCGTGCACGCGGGCGACATCGGCGCGCCGGACGGTCCTCGACGCGCTGGGCCGGATCGCGCCGGTCACCGCGCGTCGCGCGGCAACAACGACCGCGACCGCTGGGCGGCCGACATCCCCGAGACCGACGTGCTGGAGATCGGCGAGGTGTCGCTCTACGTGCCTGCACGATCTGCACGAGCTGGATCTCGACCCGCGCGCGGCCGGCTTCGCCGCGGTCATCGCCGGCCACAGCCACCAGCCGCCGCGTGGAAGAGCGCGACGGCGTGCTCTACCCGAACTCCGGGCAGCGCCGGCCCCGACGCTTCAAGCTGCCGATCTCGCTCGCGCGCCTCACGGTCGCCGGCTCGCGCCTGCGGGCCGAGCTGGTGACGCTCGGACGTCCCGGCGGTGAAAGAAGCCGTGAAGGTCCTCGTCGCCAAGCCCGGGCTCGACGGCCACGACCGCGGCGCCAAGGTCGTCGCCACGCCCTGCGCGACGCCGGGCGTGGAGGTCGTGCTACTCCGGCCTCAAGCGCACGCCGGAGGAGATCGTGGCCGAGGCCATCCAGGAGGACGTGACCGTCATCGGGCTCTCGATCCTCTCGGCGCACACCTGCTGCTGTGCCCGGTGCGTGCTGGAGGGCTGCGCGCTCAGGGCGCGGACTCGATCCGGTCGTCGTCGGCGGCACCATCCCGCCGCGCGACGTCGACGGCGCTGCTGGCGCTGGGCGTGGCGCGCGTGTTCCCGATGGGCACGCCGCTGCCGCGAGATCGTCACGGCGCGTTCAGGAGCTGACGTAGCGCCGGGAACGGCCGGCCGGGCCCGCTAGTCGCTCGTACCCGTAAGCCCGATGACCTTGCCGGCGCGGAGCACGCTCATCTTGAACGAGGCGCCCGGCGCCACGCCGGCCAACCGGTTGCGGATCTTCTCGATGTTGTCCTCGGACACCACGGGGATGCCGTCGACCGAGAGGATGATGTCGCCGCCCACGGGGACTCTCCTTCCCGGCGATGGTGACGATCCCGTCGCTCCCCTGCAGGCCCATGTTCCACGCCGTCGAACCCTGGGCGACCGTCTTGACGAGGAACCCGGCGGGCGCTGGGACGTTGAAGATCGTCGCGAGGCGACCGGTGAGCAAGAGGCCCTGGAGGGCACCCCAGAACACCTTCCGGGGACCAGGAGAGCTTTCGCGCGGTGTTGATCGTCACGACAAAGCCCAGGCCCTCGCTGCCGCCAGACTTTGAGATGTTCTGGCTGACGATGCCGATGACCTCGCCCGCCATGTTGAACAGGGGCCCCCGGAGTTACCCGTGTTGATCGTGGCCGTGGTCTGGAAGAACTCCGCCAGGGGCATGTCGCGGAAAATTGTGTTGGGCGGCCAGCGTGCGCTGATCCAGCCCACGCTCATCGAATACGCGAGCCCGTAGGGAGCGCCGACGACCATGACCTGTTGGCCGACCCGCACCGCGTCGGAGTCGCCCATCCGCGCCACCCGCATGGCCGCGGTCACGCGCTCGAGCTGCAGGAGCGAGACATCGGCGGCCGCATCGGCCGAGATGAGTTCGCGCGCACGACCTCACCGCCGATGCCCTCGACGGTGATCTCGTCCATGCCGTTGACGACGTGGGCGGCCGTCATCACCCTGCCGTCGCTGGAGATCAGGACACCGGAGCCCGTCTCGTTGAAGCGGGTGATCCCCGAGGCACTGACGTCGCGCCCCTTGCTCCGCACGACGACGACGGACGGGCTGACCTTGCGAAAGACTGTCGTCCAGGTTCTGGGCCTGGGCCGCCGGGGCGAAGGCCGGCAGCACCGGCGACCGCTAGCACGAGTGTGAGTCGCGTTTCCATGGCAGCGCTTGGCTTCATCTCTTTTCGCCGCCGACCTGCTCCCGCACGAGCCGGGCGAGACACTTGCCCGAGTTCCAGCTCCAGATCCTTGGCGCTCGACACGCCCGAACAGGTCGAGGAGGCGCGCGATCGACCCGGTCCACCCCGTCTGGTGGCTGGCGCCGAGGCCCGCTCCGTTGTCACCGTGGAAGTATTCATAGAAGAGGATCAGATCGCGCCAGTGCGGATCGTCCTGGAACTTGGCGGTCCCGCCGTACACCGGCCGCCGTCCGCTGGCGTCGCGCAGGAACGTGCTCGGCCAGCCGGCGGGAGAGCTCTCGGGCCACTTCGAACAGCGTCATGTACCGCCCCGAACCGGTCGGACACTGAACCTTGAAGTCATCGCCGTAGAAGCTGTACAGGTTCAAGAGCGCGCGGATCAGCAGGCGCATTGACGGGCATCCAGACGGGGCCCCGCCAGTTGGAGTTGCCGCCGAACATCCCGGTATTCGATTCGCCAGGCAGGTACTGGACCTTGTATTCCTCACCACCGACGTGAAACACGAACGGATGATCCAGGTGATACCGCGAGAGCGAGCGAATGCCGTGGGGCCCGAGAAACTCGTTCTCGTCGAGCATGTAGGCGAGCACGCGCTCCAGCTTCTGCTTGTTGAGGATCGCCAGGAGACGCCGTCCCTTGTAGCCGACGAACCCCTGGTCGGTCGGGGCCACATGGGACGACGACCTCGGGATGGCGTTTGCGGAACAGGGCGATCATCTCCATCAGCTTCGGATAGCGACTGGCCGCATCCCCCTCGAACACCGTCGACGCACACAGCGGCAGGAGCCCCACCAGCGACCGCACCTTCAACCGCATCGCCTGGCCGTCGGGCAGCCGCAGCAGATCATAGAAGAATCCGTCCTGTTCATCCCACATCTCGTCCTGATGCTCGCCGATGCGGTCCATCGCGTAGGAGATCCAGATGAAATGCTCGACGAACTTGTAGGCGATCTCTTCGTACATCGGGTCGTATTCGGTGAGAATGAGGGCGATCTCCAGCATGTTCTGGCAGTAAAACGCCATCCAGGCCGTCCCGTCCGCCTGCTCCAGCGAGCCGCCCGTGGGGAGCTGGGCACTCCGGTCGAACACGCCGATGTTGTCGAGACCCAGAAATCCGCCGGCGAACACGTTGCGCCCGGCGGGGTCCTTGCGGTTGACCCACCAGCTGAAGTTCAGCATCAACCCCTGAAACGACCGTTCCAGGAACCGAAGGTCCGCCCGGCCGAGGGTCCGCTCCACTTTGTAGAGGAAGAGCGTGGCCCAGGCGTGCACCGGGGGATTCACATCGCCGAAGTTCCACTCGTAGGCGGGAATCTGCCCATTGGGGTGGGCATAGAGACCGCGCAGCATCAGCAGCAGCTGCTCCTTGGCGAAATCGAAGTCCACCAGCGACAGGGCAGATCGTGTGGAAGGCCAGGTCCCAGGCCGCATACCAGGGGTACTCCCACTTGTCCGGCATCGAGATCACGTCGGCGTTCAGCATGTGAAACCATTCCGTGTTGCGCACGCCGCGGCCAGCGGATTCCATGAGCGGATGACTCCGGTGCTCCTGCAGCCATCGATCCAGATCGAAGTAGTAGTACTGCTTGCTCCACAGCATGCCCGCCAGCGCCTGGCGGTGCACCCGCCGTTCATCCTCGTTCAGCGAGGTCGGCGTAATCCGCTCGTAGAACTCGTCGGCGTCGGCGATCCGGCTCTTGAACATCTCCTCGAAGCCGGCCAAAGGCCTGGTCCACCCTGGCGGCCGCCAGACGGAGGCGGACGGTCTGTGCTGCCGCCTCCGGGCACGTCGAGGACGTAGTGGGCCGCCGCCTTGGTCCCGACCTTGGCGGGGTTGACCGCCTCGCCGCGGCCCGAGATGACGTACTCGTGGAACGCATCCTTGACGTACGGGGACGCATTGGGCTGGCCCCAGAGACGGGACGCGTTGCTCTCGTTCTCGGTGAAGAGCAGCTCCGGGGCTCCATCGCAGAGCAGCCAGTACTCGCCAAGCTCGTGGTGGCTGGCCTGGATGGCGCCAGGTCCCGCCTGCGCGCAGCGACGGCTTCGGCTGATCGTCGCCCCAGGACCAGGTGTTGCGGAACCAGAGGGTCGGCAAGACACGAAGCCGGGCCGCCTCAGGCCCGCGATTGTGCACGGTGATGCGAACGAGGATGTCCTCCGGGCCCTCCTTCGCGTACTCCACGAACACGTCAAAGTACCGGTCGTCGCCGAAGGCGCCTGTATCGAGCAGCTCGTACTCGAACTCTTCCCGCGATCGCCCGCCGGTTCGTCTCGATCAGGTCCCGGTAGGGATACTCCCGCTGCGGGTACTTGTAGAGATACTTCATGTACGAGTGGGTGGGCGTGCTGTCGAGGTAGAAGTAGTACTCCTTGACGTCCTCGCCGTGGTTCGCCTCGCTGTTGGTGAGCCCGAACAGGCGCTCCTTCAGGATCGGGTCCCGCTCGTTCCACAGCGCCAGCGCGAAGCACAGCCGTTGCTTGTCATCCGAGAGGCCCGCGAGCCCGTCCTCGCCCCACCGGTAGGCGCGTGAGCGGGCCTGGTCATGGGTGAAATAGTCCCAGGCGTTGCCGTCATCGCTGTAGTCCTCGCGGACCGTCCCCCACTGCCGCTCGCTGAGGTAGGGACCCCGCTTCTTCCAGGGGATGTGCGCCTCGCGCGCCTCGTTCAGCCGCTTCTGCTCGGTGACGTCGACCAGAGTTTCCATTCCCCTCATCCCCTTCCGTCGGTGATGACCGGAGTTGATTGCCGGCGCAGTATATACGGACATGCGGATGCCTCTGCCGGTCCGCCGGCCGCCAGTCATTTGACAAGGCCGACGAGCCACAGGCCTAGCCTGCCGCGAACGGACTGCTCACCCACCCCAGCGGGAGGCAGGACGATGAGGGACGTGAAGCTCCATGCGGGCATCCCGGTCAAGCCGGTGTACGGGCCCGAGGACCTGGCGCCAGGCGCGACGCCGCGCGCGGGACATCGGCCAGCCCGGCGGAGTATCCGTATACGCGCGGCATCCACAAGCACATGTACCGCGACCGGCTGTGGACGATGCGCCAGTACATCGGCTTCGGCACGCCCGAGGAGACCAACGGGCGCTTCAAGTACCTGATGGCCCACGGGCGGGACGCGCTCAACGTCGCCTTCGACCTGCCCACCCAGCTCGGCCTCGACTCCGACGATCCGCGCGCCGAGGGCGAGGTGGGGCGGGTGGGGATGGCCATCGACACGCTGGCCGACATGGAGGCGGCGTTCGCCGGCATCCCGCTCGACCGCGTGAGCGTCTCGCTGACCATCAACGGCATGGCCGCGCCGATCACCGCCATGTACTACGCGGTGGCCGAGCAGCAGGGGCGCGCCGCCGACCGCGTGGTCACCACGCCGCAGAACGACATCCTCAAGGAGTTCGTGGCGCGCGGGACCTGGATCTATCCGGTCGAGCCGTCCGCTGCGCCTGGTCGGCGATCTCATCGAGTTCTCGGCGCGTCACTTCCCGCGCTCCAATCCCGTGTCGGTGTGCGGCTATCCGCATCCGCGAGGCCGGGTGCACGACCGCCCAGGAGATGGCCTACGGCCTGGCCATCGCGGCCGCCTACGTGGAGATGATGGTCGCGCGGGGATGCCGGTGGACGAGTTCGCCCGCGCATCTCGTTCAACTTCACGGCGTGGGGCAAGATCTTCGAGGAAGTCGCCAAGTTCCGCGCCGGCCGCCGGCTCTACGCGCGATGCTCCGCGAGAAGTTCGGAGCCCAGAGCCCCAAGTCCTGGATGTTCCGCTCGCTCATCGGCGGCGGCGGCTCGGCCTTCACCGTGCAGGGAGCCGGAGAACAACATCGTGCGCGGCGCCTACATCGCGCTGGCCGGCGCGCTCAGCAGGGCGCCAGACACATGGCGCCTGCCGACCTACGACAGAGGCGTACACCATCCCGTCGCCCAAGGCCCAGCTGATCGCGCTCCGCACCATGCAGATCTGCGCCGAAGAATCGGGCGCGACCGACACGGTGGACCCGCTGGCCGGCTCGTACCACGTCGGAGACGCTCACCAACGAGATGGAGGCAAAGATCCAGGAAAGCTCGCCGCCGTCGAGGCGCATGGGCGGCATCGTGGAGGCGGTGAAGACCGGTGCGCTGCAGGCGGAGGTGGCGCGGCAGGCCTATCAGCTTCGAGCAGGCGATGCTGTCGGGCGAGGTCCCCAAGGTCGCGGTAGAACTGCCACGTCGGCGACCGGGCGGCCGAGGCCGATCGCGACGTCGAGCTCTACACGTTCGATCCCACAGGTCGCGCGGACGCAGCTGGACAAGCTCGCCGCGTGTGCGCCGCGAGCGGGACTGCGGGGCCGTCGCGATGGCGCTGCAGCGGCTCTCCGACGCCGCGCGTGGCCGAGCAACCTGATGCCGCCAATCATGGAGGCGGGTGAAGGCCTACGCCACGCTCGGCGAGATCAACCAGACGCTCAAGAGCGTGTTCGGCAATGAGCACTAAGGAGCCGGTGAGATGGTGAACGCGACGCGCTTCGCGTCAGGGGATGACGTTCGACGAAGTATCGTCCGCTTCATCGCCTCGCCGGCGAACCTCGCCCGCGAGGGCTCGGCCGCGCCGCGCCGCGGCTGGAGCGACTTCCTCCGCCAGGCCTACGAGCGCGGCTCGGATCCCGCCGGCCCACACCGAAGGCGTGGCGCTGGCTCGTCGGCCAGCCCGGCGGCCCGGCGAAGGTGCTGGCGCTCTCGGAAGAGTGGTCGTCGGATTGCCGGCGTGACATTCCGGTGCTCGCCCGCACCGGCCGATACGGCGAGCTTCGGGCTGCGCATCTTCACCCGCGACGGCCAGACGATGGGCCGCGCGCCGTTTCCGCAGCCCGACTCGCCGAATTCCGATCTGATGGCCGACTTCCTCAATCGGCGCGACGGCGGAGAACGTTCCAGTCGATCCCGATCATCGCGTTCTGCAGCGAGGACTTCGAGCTGCTGTATCGCTACACGGAGTTCCCGGCCGTCTACCGCAAGGACCGCATCCAGCACCGCGCAGAACCGACCGGCGCCCGGCGAGACCGAGGCGGCCGGCCAGCGCGCAGGGCCTCGAGCGTTCGCCGAGATGCTCGCGTCCCCCTTCCACGAGGTCTGGCGCTCGGCCGCGCTCGACGAGTGGACCGCGAACCTCTACGAGCGGCTGCTGGTGGGCTCGCTGGCGTGATCGGGTGACCGACCTCGTCGTCATCGGCCGGGACGTCCCCAAGCGCGACGGCGCCGACAAGGTCACCGGCCGCACGCGCTTTCTGCACGATCTCGAGCTGCCGCGCCTGGCTCACGGCAAGATCCTCCGCGCGCCGCCACCCTCACGCGCGTCTGGTGCGGATCGACACGACCCGCGCCGCGGCACTGCCCGGCGTGCTGGCGGTGGTCACCGGCGCAGACGTCGAGCAGCACCGTTCGGCTTCGCCAAGGACCAGCTCGCGCTCAAGACTGGCAAGGTCCGCTGCGTGCGCGACGAGATCGCGGCGGTGGCGGCGGAAAGCGCGGCCATCGCCGAGAGGCGCTCGAGACCTGATCGAGGTCGAGTACGCCGAGCTGCCGGCGGTGTTCGATCCGCTGGCGGCCGTGCGGCCGGGCGCGCCGCTCGTGCACGAGGAGCGGCCGACCAACCACCGATCTGCGCTACCAGTTCAGCCACGGCGACGTGGAGCGCGCGTTCGCGACGGCCGCCGCGGTGGTCGAGGGCGAGTATCGGCTGAACTTCGTCACGCCGGCCTGCCTGGGCACCATGGTGCGCCATCGCCGACTGGGACGCCGAGGACCGGCTGACCATGTCGTCCACCACCCAGGTGCCGTTTCTCTACCAGCGCGTGATCTCGCCCAGGCGCTCGGCATCACCGGCGATCGCGTCCGCGTCCTGCAGCCGCCCGTCGGCGGCAACTTCGGTCGCGAGCCTCGATCTCCACCCGATCGACGTGATCGCCGCGCTGCTGGCCCGCCGCGCGCGGCGGCCGGTGAAGATCGAGTTCGAGCGGCTGGAGGTTAAAGTGATGATGCCGCCGCGAGCGTACACGATCGCCACCGCCACCAGCACCAGAACCAACACCAACCACCACCATTGATTCATCGACAACGCA
>ERZ1370068.8599-contig-7440_pt1 | contig 26938 bp, 32 predicted proteins | sample MGYA00561227_ERZ1370068 | MGnify/ENA primary metagenome ERZ1370068 (study PRJEB38410, sample SAMEA6850437) | metagenome | study: Metagenomic assessment of the ecological functions of the soil: analysis of the soil microbiota associated with the...
GTTGTACTTCGTTCCGGTTACGTATTGCTGACGCGAGCTGCTCGCTCGACGGTCCGTTCGGCACCTTGTTCTGGTGTGCCATCACCTCGCGCGGATCGAGCACGTCCATGTCGATGTGGACGTAGATCTTGTCGGTCAGCGCGACTCAGCCGATCGAGCTGCGCGAAGACGGCCGGCGTCGCGTGGCGCAGGTCGTCGACGCGTCAGCTGCTCGATGCGCGAGTCGTCGAGCAGCTGCTGCTCGAGCGGATCGATCGAGCCGCACGCCGCCCATGACGACGTGCCGATCGGAGAGCGGCGGATCGAGGTGCGCGTCGAGCCGCATGCCGCTGCAGCGCGCGGCCGGTGGCGACCGCCACCGGCATCCCGCCGAGCGATCCGCTGCGCGTCGTCTCCGGCGTGTTGAAGTCGGGATGCGCGTCGAGCCACAGCATCCCGATCCGGATCGGCTCGCGCGTCGGCCCTGAATGCTGCAGCGCCCGGCGACCATGCCCGGCATCGACGGACACGTCGCGTAGAGGCCGACACGTGAAGTAGCCGTCGCGTTCGTTGGCGGCGACGAGATCGGCGAAGTGGCCGAGCGCCATGCCGAGCCGCTTCCAGCCGCCGTGCTCCGGTGTTCTCGTCTGCGGTCAGCGCCGCTTCCTGACGCGAACGGTCGCGCCGAGCTCGGCGAGCACCTGCTGAACCCCGCCGCTCGGCCATCGTGCGCGGTCCGGGCGACGTGCCGTTGGGCGAGAACGGCTGCTGCGCGAGCGCGACGCGCAGCTTGCCGTCAGGCGCCGGTGTAGCGCTGCGCCTGCGCCAGGGCGCCGGCGCGAAAAAAGCAGCGCCGACAATACGAAGGTGAAGAATGAAATGCTTCACGGAACGATCTCCAGGGTGTAGTGCCATTGGCCGCGGGAACACGTGCGCTGCGAAATCTTTCCGATCGACGGTGAACACCGTCCGGACGCCAGCTTTCCTGGCGGCAACGATCAAGGACGCATCGGCGGGGATCCATGGGACGGTCGGGTTATGTGTCCCATCAGCTCGAACGCGCGGCCGAGTGATCCGTGATCGAACCACCAGACCGACATGCCACCCTTCAGGATGAATTCCCGCAATCGATCGGAGCCGATGCTGCCCGGATCGAGCATATGAAAGGCTTCGGTCAGCACCGGCACCGCGGTCGTGCGCAGCGAGCTCGCGAACCGATTTGAGAGTCTTGACGCAGCGTTGATGTTGCCCGTCCCTGGGGTCGAAGAGCGCCACCAGCGGACCCGTGTCGACGAGCATCATCGGCGAAGCTTCTTTCTGATCGCGGTCCGAACACCGCGCCGGGAGTCAGTCGAGGGCGCAATCGCATATCCGCCGGGCCCCAGGTCGAGCTCCTGAAACACGTCGTACGGCGTGCGCCCGCCCTCGCGCTCGACCTGCTCCCGCAGCGCGCGAAGTCCCCGCTTGAGCGCTTCGGAAATGGGTAAACCGGTTGTGGTCTGGACTCTCCCGCAGCGCCTTCTCCGCTTCGGCGTCCAGCCTGACCGTGCGCGTCGCCACGCTCGAACCTCCTCGTATTACGCAGTGTATTACAGTGGTGTCATCGACGTCGATTCCGGAATATCGACGCGCTTGGGAGGAGGCGGATGTTAACATTCGCGGACCGGCGTCGACGCCTGTCGACCGTCAACGCGACGCGGCCGATGCTCGGTCTGCTCAGCCACGAATACTTCCACTCTTCAACGTCAAGAACCTGCGGCCGGTGGAGCTCGGGCCGTTCGACTACGAGAAGCCGCCGACGACCGGCAGCCTGTGGATCGCCGAAGGGGTCACGTCCTACTACAGCAGCCTGCTCGTGGCGCGCGCCGGTCTGCGCACGCGCGACGAGTTCCTCGCGTCGAAAGGCGCCCAGATCGGGCGGCTGCAGAACGCGCCTGGACGGCTGCTGCAGTCGCTGGAACAGTCGTCGCGCGAGGTCTGGAACAACAGCAACTCCGGTGTCGCGCCGGCGGCGGCGACGGTCAGCTACTACAACAAGGGCGAGATTCTCGGCCTGCTGCTCGACGCCAGAATCCGCCACGCCACCAACGGCCGCGGCAGCTTCGATGACGTGATGCGTCTTGCGTACAAGCGCTACGCCGGCGCCGAAGGGCTACACGCCGGACGACTTCCGCGCCGTCGCGGAAGAAATCGCCGCGACGGATCTGAAGCGAGTGGTTCCGGAAATCAGTGTCGTCGACCGCACTCTTTCAAAAACACTTCGTTCGAAGCGGGCTCGTTCCGGCTGACGTCGCCCGCGCACTCCCGCGCGCGTTCGAGAAGCGTCAGACGAGCGACTACGGCGACTTCAGCGAGCCAGATGGAAGACTGAGGTTCTGGCCCTGCGAGATCAGGTTGTGGCATTCGTCCGGCTTTTTGCGACCAAGTCGTGAGCGGTATTTGAAGCGGAGCACCGTCGATCGTCGATTCGTTCACGAAGGCTTCTCACGGGACAAGCTCGAGTCGATAGTCGACCAGTCGCGGAATGCGCGGAACCAGACGTAGCCGATCGCGCACATCAGGACACTCGCGACGATCGCGCCGGCGAGCGCGCCGGGATACGCGCGCGACGATCGCTTCTCTGAGTGTCCCCAGTGTCGTCATGACGGCGACCGCGATCGGGTATCACGCTGACGTCGTGCCGCAGGACGACCACGTAGAGCCCCGTCAGGAGCAGACCGATCAGCACGGCGGAGCGATCCACACCATCAGGTTCTGCGGCGATGCAGCGGTGCCGAGCCGTGCCGCCGGCGACCGTGATCAGGACCGCGACGAGCGCGCGGCGCCGCGTCCAGCCGGACGACAGCCGTTCGGCGGCGGCGACGACGAGCGTCAGGAACACGGTCCGCGCAGAGCATGGTCACCACCGGACCGAGTTGCCGCGGCGACGAACGGCGCGAGCGAGTTGGCGCCGGCGTAGGCCGGCCATGCTGGACCGCCGCTGCTCAGCGCAGTCGCCGCGCGCGCGGCGGCGGCAATCGCGCCGCACGCGACGCCCAACCGCAGTGCGACCCGCGCATCGTCGCGCGGCCCGGCCAGCCACATCGGCGTCGCCCCGCGACGAGCGCCATCGCCGCGGCCTGCAGTGCCAGGCCGACCGTGCTCGATCCGAGCAGGACCGCGAGCTGCAATTGCAGCGGCTGCGAGGTGGACAGCGCGGCCAGGGTCGCCGGAAAGGCGTTCACGAAGCGGATCGTCGAGCCGACGAGGACGATCGCGAACGCTCCGAGGAAGATCTTCACCACGAACTGCCGCCGGCTCCATGAGACGACCGCGGCGATGGCGCCGCCGAACACGATCGCCGCGCCGAGCAGGATTCCCGCGCCCTGCACGACGGACGCGACCGTCGCCGCATTCCGTTCGGCGCGCTCCCAGTCTTCGGGGATGAAGACGAAGCGCCGCACGTCGGCGATCTCGTCGCCGGCGAGCTCCGCCGCGAGCCGTGCTTCGCCGCGCGGCAGCGTGCGCGAGGTGTCCTTGAACGTGATCGTCCAGTCGGTGCGCGCCGGCAGCTTCGACGGCGTCGCGGCGACTTCCTCCAGCGACTGCCCGTCGATCGCGAACGTCTTCGTCAACGCCGTGCGTGCGGCCTGCCGCGCTGCCTGATCGTCGAGCGACGGGGCGGCGCGCGACTCGGGCAGCTCGTGGCTGACGCGCTCGACCGCGCCGGTCGCGTCGAGGTGCACGATCCACATTTCGGCGCGCTCGGCGACGTCGCCCTGGAAGCGCCGAACGAGCACGTTCCATCCGGGACGGTCGAGATAAGTGCCGAGCAGCGACTCGTAGGTCGCGCGGCCGGCTGTCTCCCACACGAAGCGATGCGCGGGGCTGCCGCTGCCGTCGCCCATCCTGATCGCGGGATGGAAGCGCCACGTCTCACTCAGCTCGCGCGTCTCGAGCGCGCCGTGCGCGGACTGAATGGCGCTGGCGCGCGTTGCCGGCAGCGGCAGAAGCGCTCGATCGGCAGACGCACCATGACGACGATCCACGCCACTGCGGCGACGACGCCAGCGATGGTGATCCAACGGACATGCGACGGCCGCAGCCCGGGACCGGCGGGTGCAGCGCTCACCGGCGCGGCCGCGGCCGTGGCCGCGACCGGCGGCTGCCACGACGCATTGCGCTCCACCTCCGGCACGATGCCACGCCGCCGCGCCTGCACGTGCCGCGCGCGAGCATCGATCCACAGCGGCACGAAGATCATCGCGACGACCATGATCTGCTGCACGCGTATGCCCGGCCGCGCTCGACGCGAAGAGCGGCATCGCGAACCAGAAGGCGTCGAAGGTGAAGTGCAGGATGATGCCCGGGCAGCAGGCCGAACACCAGGTAGAGCAGACCGAACCCAATCGACGGCAGCATCGAGCTCGACCGGTCGCGCGTAGGCCGGCTGGGTCGGATATGGCGCGTGGCCGGCGCCGAAGATCAACGCCTGGACGACGAACGCGATGGCGATCCACAGGCGCCGGTTGCCGAGCCGGTCGCCGATGAGTGCGGCGCCGGCAATCGGCACGGCGCGGAAGAGCGACTCCTCCCAGAACCCGGCCTGAAACGATTTCGCGATCGCCGAGAACCACGGCATGTAGGCGGCGAGCACGTCGGGATTGAACAGCGCCTCGGACGGCGTCCACCAGCCGAGCGTCTTGGTCGCGAAGTAGTAGAGCGCGACGTCATAGGCGACGAACGCCGGCACCAGCAGGTATCCGCCGATCGTCCGCCCGAGGATTGCGGCCGAGGCGCCACTCTGCGCGATCCCAGACGCGCCAGAACCGGGGATGACCCGGAAACGCGCGCGCGAGAGGCTTTCCGCCGCCATGAACGACAGGCTGAAGAGCACGGCGTTGACCGTCAGCTCGAGCAGCGCGAAGCCGATCCGCTGCGCGATGAACGATTGCGCCGACAGCGCCGTGTCGTAGTGCATCCACGCGAGCGGCCATTCGTTGATGCGCCGCCGCCGTTTGCGCGAGCGCGACGATGACGCCCCAGATGATCGGTTGACGCCAGATCACCCAGCCGAGACGGCCGAGCACGAACAACCCGAACGCGATGCCGCCGACGCCGTAGACGACGAGGAACGCGAGCGAGCCGGCGACGCCGATCGCGGTGTTGAGCGATCGCATCTGCGTCGTAGCGGCGCGCGAACGCGTCAGGAATCTTGATGAAGTAGGCGAGCTCGGTCAGCGTGTCGCCGCTGACGACCAGGCGCAGCCGGTAGCGTCCGTCGCCGAGCGTGCGATCGGCGCGCTCGTAGACGAACGTATGGTCGACGCGGCCGCCGGTGCGTCGATCGTTCGACTGCTCGACCGCGTGAAACGGCGTGAGGTCGACGTGCCACGCGCCGGTCGAGCGCCGACTCCGCGATCGCGCGCGCGCCGGCGCAGCCAGCGCGGCGCCGGCGCGATCCTCCTGCAGGCGCTCGACGAAGCCACTTCGGCGTCCGTCGGCGGCGAAGGTCGAACGTCGGCCTCGTGCGTCTCGCGCGCTCCCTGAAGTGTCGGACCTGCCAGCGATACGGCGAGTAGAGCGGATCGGCGACCAGCGCCGCGAACGCCGGCTTGCCGCCGCCTTCGAGCTCGACGAAGGTCTGCACCGATTCGTCGAGCGAGAACGACGCGGCCCTGCGCGCATCGGCCGGGCCGACGCCGCCGCTCGGCGGCGAGCGCGTGCACCGCCGCGAGCGCTGCGCCGCGGTCCATCCGGAGATCGAGCGAGACGATCGGAAACGCGCCCAGAAGTAGCGCCACGCGAACACGGCCGAGGCGATCGACAAAGCGCCAGGCCGATCCAGGAACGCCGGTTTCCGCGTCATGGCGGGGATTCTACGCGAGCCGCATAGCGCGCGGCTGCAAAGCCTTCGCGCTACGAGAACAAGAGCTCACACACGGAGGAACGGAGCTAACGGAGCGCTGAACGGAGCTGAGGTTCGACGGGCGTCGCGAAGCGGCACTCACTCGACCGATCGGATCAGGATCGTGAACGGACACTGGGGTTCCTCGCCACCGTTCACGATCTCCAGATCCGATCGGTGACGGTGCTCAGCCGGCATCGCTGCGCAGGCCGGCCGTCGAACTCGCTGATCCAGCCGTCACGCTCGCGAAAACCCCGTCCTCGTCTCCGTTCGTCCTCTGTTTCCTCCGTTGCTCCGTCGTGTGGGATCTTTTCATCGATCCAGCATGATCATCAGGATGCAAACGGCTGATCGATCGCCGGGACTGGGCTGGGTGAAGAACTTCGCGCCGCTCTCGGTGATGTAGAGGCAGTCCTCGAGTCGGATGCCGAACTCGCCGTAGATCGCGATCATCGGCTCGTCGCTGAAGCACATGCCGGGCTGCAGCGGCGTCTTGTTGCCGCGCACGAAGTTCGTCCACTCGTGGCCGTCGAGGCCGATGCCGTGGCCGGTGCGGTGCGGGAGGCCGGGGACCTTGTAGTCGGGACCGAAGCCCGCGTCGGTGATCACCTTGCGCGCGGCCGCGTCGACCGCTTCGCACGGCACGCCCGGCTTCGCCGCCTCGAACGCCGCCGCCTGCGCGCGCTGCTCGAGGTTCCAGACGTCGATCTGCCGCTTGGTCGGCTTGCCGAAGACGACCGTGCGCGTGATGTCCGACTGATAGCCGTCGACGCTGCAGCCATCGTCGATCTGGACGACGTCGCCTTCGCTGCAGCTTCTGCGGCGTGATGCTGCCGTGCGGGAAACGCCGTGTACTCGCCGAAGCTGACCGCGACGACGCCGCCGCTGCGCGCCGATCGCCGCGGTAGGCGGCGAGGATGTTGTTGCGCAGATCGCCCTGTGTCATGCCCTCGCGCAGCGTGGCGAGGCCCGCCTTGTAGGCGGCGAGCGTCATGTCGTTGGCGCGCTGCATCAGGGCGATCTCGGCCGGCGACTTGATCATCGCGGCAGCCGGCGGTGATCGGATCGGCGCTGACGTAGTCGAGCGCCGGCGCCTCTTCCTGCACGCCGTTGAAGATGAAGAAGCGCAGCCGCTCCTCGACGCCGACGCGGCCCGGTCGCGACGCCGCGGTCCTTGAGGATCTGCGCGATCGAGCCGGTAGGGGCTCTCGTCCTCCTGCCAGGTGCGCACGTCGCTGCTGCCGACTTCGATCAGCTCGCGCGCGCGCGCTTCCTCGAAGCCGGGACAGACCCACGCGAGACTCGCCCTTCGCCGGAATCACCGCGACGAACGGGCGCTCGCTCAGTCCCCAGCGGACGCCGGTGAAGTAGAACAGGCTCGATCCGCCTTCGAGGACAGATCGCGTCGATGCTGGTTCTCGGCCATCAGCCGGCGCGCCTTCTCGATTCGCGCCGTCCGCTCATCGTCCGCGATCGGCACGATGCCGGCGGTCATCGGACGCAGCGCGCGGATCGATGGCCGGAACGTCGTGGGCGGCCGCGGCGTCGCCGCCGCTCTGTCCACCCGGCCGCTCGGTGCCGCCCTGCGCGGCCGGCGCGTTGGCGGTGCAGGCGCCCGGCCCCGATAGCGATACCGGCGATGCCGGCGGCTGCTGATCGGCGCAGGAACGCTCGACGATTGACGCTCATCCCGATCTCCTATTTGGTTGCTGGCGCGGGCGGCGGGATCGACAACACACGCGACTCGGGGAGCCGTGCGCGGTCGATCGCGCGTCCGTCCTTGTAGACCGTCGCGACCTTGCGCAGGTTGTGGATGTCGGCCAGCGGATCGGCGGTGAGAGCAGCACGAGGTCGGCGAGCTTGCCGGCCTCGAGCGTGCCGAAGTCTTGTCGTGCCGCGCGCCGCGATGGCGCCATTGCTGCGTCGCGGCGACGATCGCCTGCGCCGGCGTCATGCCGAGCTCGACGAGCCCTTCGATCGCCGAGGATGGTGCCGATGCCGTGATCCTGATCGATGCGGCTTCGGCGTCCGCGAGAGCTCCGGCGCGGCGGCCCAGTAGCTGTCGGTGCCCGGCGTCACGAGCGCGCCGCCGCGAATCAGCTTCTGCGCGTTGCGCCGCCGCGACTCGAGCTCCGCGCCGCGTCTCCTGGTCTTCCTTCCGCTCGCTCCGGCGGTCGTCTTGGCGCGCGACAGCGCCGGCGATTCTCTTTCTCCGCCTCGGCGCTGCTTCTTCTCGGCTTCGTCCTTGGTCTTGAGATGCTTCTTCCACGCCGGTCCGGTGATGGTGCTGACCAGCATCGAGCAGACGATGCCGCGGTCGCGCATCGATCGTCGGACGAGATCGTCAGGGCAGCTCGCGGCCGTCGAGCACCTCGGGTGCTGGATGCCGTCGATGCCGGCGGCGATCGACGAGGCGCAGTCCTTCGACGCTCGTCGAGTGCGTTTCGGCGAAGCGGCTGCGCCGGTGCGCCGCGTCGACGATCACCTTCTGCGCGTCGGCCGAGAAGCCGATGAAGGTCGGCTCCGAGAAGTGGCTGGTGCCGCCGAACTTCAGGAAGTCCGGGCCCTGGTCGAGGTAGGCGTTGATCGCGCTGCGCAGCTCCTCCGGCGTCATCGTCCATCAGCTCTTCGCCGCCGCCCTGCGCGATGAAGTCGTTCATCTGTTCCTGGAACAGCGTCAGCTCGTCCCATCACGCGGCTGAACGAGAACGAGTAGGCGCCCGCTCCAGCCGAGGATGTTGCCGGCGGCGAGGATCGCGCGCGCCGGATCTTGTCGCCGCGCGCTGATCGCGATCGCGCACCTGCGTCGAGCGGCACGAGCGCGCCGTAGCTGTCGCGCACCGTCGTGATGCCGTAGCTGCAGATCGATCTGCGCGGCTTCGAGCACGATCTCGTTCTGGCGCGGCTGAGTAGCGAACCAGCGACTCGTAGCGGTCGTTCTGGCCGCCGTAGAGCGACAGGTGGACGTTGGTGTCGATCAGACCGGGCACGATCCAGCGGCCGCGCGCGTCGATCTGCTGCCGCGTCCGGCGGGAATCGTGCACGGCGCGCGCGGGTCCGATCGCGTGATGCGCGCGCCGGTGATCAGCGATCGCGGCGTCGGCGAATCGGCGGACCGCCGTTGCCGTCGATGACGGTGCGCGCCGACGATGGCGGTCGTCGTGGCCTGCGGCTGCGCGGTCAGCACCGCGCCGGCCGGCGCCAGCGCGCACGCGACGACGAAGAACAAAGAGCGTTCGGGTGGTATGCATCATGGGCGTGTGGCGGGAATTGTCGCACAGGCGATGCGATCGGGCCTTGTAGCGCGGCTGAATCAGCACGAAGGGCACCCTTGGATCGTGCGACGCCGTCGGAAAGCGCGCTGGAACCCGATGCGCGCGCCGATCTCGAACTGCCGCGGGAATCCGCCGCCGGCCAGCGCGGTCGGGACGAGGAATGCGCCGGAGTTGCCGCCGCGCAGATCGTCGCGCCAACACTCACGACGGCGTCGGGCTGTGTCAGGCGGCTGAAGCCGGCGAGTTGCGCGGCCCGGCGGCTGACTGGCGCGAGTGCTTCACGACTTCCATCGCCTCAGCGCGTCGCGGACGGCGTCGCTGCCCTCCGAGTCGCCGAGCGCCGGCGGGTGTTCGGCGCCGGCCTGCAGCAGCAGCTTCGATGACCGCCCCGTAGGTTGCCCTTCTCGCGATGCCAGCCGTACAGCGATCCGTGAACCGCCCATCCGAACGGCTTCGCGTGGTGTTCATCGTCGGCCACCTCGAGCGGCGGCTTGCGTTCGAGAAGCGCTCGCATCATCTCGACGTTGCCGTGCCAGGCGGCCCAGTGCTAGCGGCGTGGCCCCCTGCCGATCGCGCACGTCCACCAGCCAGCCGGCGGCGAGCATCAGGCGGACCGCGCGCGTGTCGTTGTTCTGCGCTGCGATCGGGAGCCGCCGACGCTCGGCGTCGGTGAGCGAGCGCGCGAGATCGGGATGCGCGGCGAGCAGCGTCTTGACCATCGTTTCGTCGCCGACCTCGCACGCGACAGCGAGCTTCAACAGGTCCGGCGACCGATCCATCAGCAGCCGGAACACGTGGTCGTGTCCGAACTCGCGGGCGACGAGGTGCGCCGTCTTCTGCCAGCCGAGGCGTCCAGGTGTAGATGGTGCCGCCGCTGCGCGGGTCCTGCTTCGGAAAGAATTCGTCGGAGACGCTCATCCGAATCGACGACGGAGCATGGTCCAAATGCCTGCGGACCAGCGCGGCGTCGCCGAGCGCGGCGGCCATCAGCGAGGTCCGACGCGGCAGCCGCATTCGACAAGATGGCGCGCCACTTCCTGGCGATCGCGAATCATCCACTGCGCCGGCGTCGATTCGTGATCGATGTCACGCGCGTCGATGTTGGCGCCGTGATCGAGCAGGAACTGCGCGATCGCGACCGAGCTCGCGAAGTGGAGCGGCGTCTGGCCGTCGCCACCGCGGGCGTGGACGAGAGCCGGATTCGCCGAGACGAGCGCGTCGAGCCGCGTCCATCATGCCGAGCCGCGCCGCCGCGTGGACGTCGACGATCGCGCCCGCGATCGATGAGGAATGACGCCAGCCCGTGGTCGTCGTCGAGGACACCGAAGCTGCCGGCCCACCAGTGGCTGCGCGCGTTGACGTCGGCGCCCGGCGCCGAGCAGCACGTCGACCATGTCGCGGTTGCTGTGATGGACGGCCGCGAGCAGCGCCGTCCCGCCGAACGCGCCGTCCGGCAGCGGATCGTCGAGGTGCGATTTCAGCCTGGGATACTGTTCGAGCACCGCGCTCACACGCGCCGCATTGTTCGCGCACACCGCGCGGTTTGAGCGCCTTCGCGGCCTCGTTGATTTGATGCGTCGGCCATCGTCTTCCCACGGTGTAGGGCACGCCCTTCAGGGCGTGCCGCGGGATTCAGGACGGCCTGAAGGCCGTCCCCCACAACTACATCGCGCGGCCGCGATGCCGTCAATCGCGACTGATCCTCACGATCAAATCCCGAATCCCAAATCCCGTCCGCACTCTACGACGCGCGGCCGTCACCTGCGGCTTGACCGTGCGCGAGCCGATCGCGGCCCGGCAGGCGATCGCGGACCTGCTCGAACATCGCGTCGCCGTCGTAGGTGCCGACGGATCGCGCCGCCCGAGCCGGCGAACTTCGCGCTCGGCCCCGCAGCGCGCGTGCCGTTTCGACCATGCCGACCTGCCAGGCGGGCAGACGATAAATCCGGCGCCGCAGTGTCGAAGTTCGCGTCCATCAGCCGCGCGAGCCGGCCGGCGTCGCCCGCGAGCAGCGCCTCGCGTCCCTCGGCCGGCGATTCCGGCGAAGCACGACATCGCGTCCGACGACCTGCTGATCGCCGCGGTTGAAGCGCTCGCGGATGTTGTTGTGAAACACTTCGGTCGGCTCGCCGAGCGTCCCGTGGTGCGCGACGTAGAGCGGCGGCAGCGAGCGCCGGATCCAGCGGCTCGTACGCAGTAGCACGTCAGGCCGTCGACGACGCGCTCGCGGCTGCGATCGAAGTCCATGTAGACGAGCCCTTCGTAGACCTGGATGACGCGATCCTGCAGGCCGACGGTGATGCCGAGCTCCTCCTGCTCGACCAGCAGCACGAACATCGGCTGAATCTCGAGCGGCAGCTGCAACGCCGTAGAACTCCATCAGGCAGCGCAGCGTGGCCACGATGATCGCGCTCGATCCGGCCAGGCCGACCTGCCGCGGAATCGTCGTCTGGTAGCGCACCGAGAACTTCCGATCGTGCAGCGCGATGCTGCGCGCCTGGCAGTGCTCGACGAACCGCTTGATCGTCGCCTTGATCAGCCGGATGCCGCCGTAGTAGCCGTGCAGCCGCACGTCGCGGGCGAGCTCGTAGCACCGAATCGAACCTCGCGCGATCGTCGTCGGCCAGCACGATGTCGACGGAGTCCCACTCGTAGAGCACGACCTCGGCCCAGTAGTTGCGCACGCTGATCGAGATCGTCTTGCCGTGGTAGCCGTCGGACGGGTTGCCGAGCAGGCCCGGCGCGCGCGTAGGCGCGCTTACGAGTGAGAAACATCGAGCACGTCCAGCAGGTACCGTCTTGAGCGCGGGCCCGAATTTCGGATCGGCGAGCGCGAATCTCGACGAACGCCTCGAAGTACGCCTCGAAGTTGCCGATGTCGTAACGGCGCTCGCCCGGCCGCAGGCGGACGCCGTAGCGCGCTGCCGCCGTCCCTGATGACGGCGCGGATCGCGTCGGTCAGCTGAATCTCGCCGCCTTTGCCGCGCCGGGTCTGCGCCAGCGCGTCGAAGATCGACGGCGACGAGCACGTAGCGCGCGGCGATCGCCAGGTTGCTCGGCGCCTCGCCCGGCGACGGCTTCTCGATCAGATCGGCGATCTCGAACAGCTCGCCGTTGCCGTCCGCCTTTGGCTGTGCGATGCCGTACTGGCTCGACCTCGTGCGACGGCACCTCTTCGAACGCGATCACCGCCGCGGCGTGCTTCTCGTGAAAGCAGCGCGTCATCCGTTCGCACGACGTCGCTCTCCGCGTGCATGCCGATGATCGAGTCGCCGAGCGCCACGACGAACGGCTGGTTGCCGACGAACGACTGCGCGCACCAGACGGCGTGGCCGAGGCCGAGCAGCTGCCGCTGCCGCGTGTAGAGATACTGCACCGTCGCGCGCTCGTACTCGAGCTCGGCGAGCAGATCCTCCTTGCCGCTTTCGCGCAGCGTCTGGATCAGCTCGCCGTTCAGATCGAAATGGTTCTCGATTGACGCCTTGCCGGGACCCGGTGACGAACGAGCACGCGCTTGATCCCGACGCGCGTCAGCTCTTCGACGACGTACTGCACGACCGGCTTGCGGCCGACTGGCAGCATTTCCTTGGGCTGCGATTTGGTGGAGCCGGCAGCAGTCGAGTTCCGAGGCCGGCAACCGGGACGATCGCGATGTCTATGTGGTCGTTGGTCATTGGTCGTTGGTCATTGGTCGTTGGTCATTGGTCGTTGGTCATTGGTCGTTGGTCATTGGTCGTTGGTCGTTGGTCGTTCGCCGTGGTCGTCCGTCGCGGTGGTGGGTTCGAACAAGACCAACGACCAACGACGCGACCAACGACCAATGACTCAAAGACCATCGAGCAACGACTAAAGACCAAAAGTGGAGATTCTACCGTTATAGTTAGCGGCGCCGACCATGATTGACCGTCGTGTCCTCATCAAAATCCTGGCGCTCACCTCTATCGGCGCCGCCGCGCAGGACGATCCGGCGGCGATGCGGCCGAAGGAAGGCGATCTGATCGTCAAGGCGGGCGACGCCGCGAAGAGGCCGTTGACGCCGGCCGATATTCCGCTCGGCGCGATGCAGACGGTCGCCTGGGCGATGGATCCCGCGGACGGCACGGTCCGCAGCGGATCGCGATTGAATGCGGTGATGCTCCTCCGCCTGGACCCGGCGACGCTGGCGCCGGAGACGCGCGAGCGATCGGCCGACGGCGTCGTCGCCTACACGTTGATCTGTACGCACAATGGCTGCGACATCGACGACTGGCTGGCGGCCGTGCAGCAGGTCTCGTGCTCGTGTCATTCGTCGACGTTCGATCCGAAGGACGGCGCCAGGGTCCGTCGACGGTCCGGCGCCGCGGCCGCTGCCGGCGCTGCCGCTCAAGATCGTCGACGGGAAACTCGTGGTCGCCAGGGCGTTCACCACACGCGTCGGCTTCGAAACGCCGGTTGACGGACGGAGAGATTCCGCTATGGTCCAGTGACGATGAGAGTCGGTCTTCTGGCCCTGATCCTCTCGGCCGCGGCCGCCGCACAGCAGCGGCCCGACTCGCCGGTATTGCCGTTGCCGCTGCCGCCCGGCCTGCAGCCGTACAAGCTCGTGACCGCGGATCGCTTGAAGCAGCCGGAGGATGGCGACTGGCTGATGATCCGCCGCACCTACAACGGCTGGGGCTACAGCCCGCTCGACCAGATCACGACGTCGAACGTCGCCGGGCTGCAGCCGGCATGGGTCTTCGCCACCGGCGTGACCAACGGGCACGAGGCGCCGCCGATCGTCAACAACGGCGATCATGTTCGTCGCCACCCCGGGCAATCAGGTGCTCGCGCTCGACGCGCGCAACGGCGATCTCCTCTGGCGCTACCGCCGGCCGCTGCCGGAAGACGTCATCCTCCTGCACGCCGACCAGCCGCGGCGTGGCGCTGTTCGGCGACAAGGTGTTCTTCGCCGCCGGGCGATGCGGTGCTCGTCGCGCTCGATGCGAAGACCGGCAAGGAAGTCTGGACGACGAAGGTCGCGGACAACAAAGCCGGCTACTACATGTCGGTGGCGCCGCTCGTCGCCGAGCGGAAAGTCCTCGTCGGCGCGTCGGGCGGCGAGCTCGGCGTCCGCGGCTTCGTCGCCGCCTTCGACGTCGAGAACGGCAAGGAGCTGTGGAAGACGCACACCGTGCCGGCGCCCGGCGAGCCCGGGAGCGAGACATGGCCGAAGGGCGGCGACCAGTGGAAGACCGGCGGCGGATCGGTGTGGGTGACCGGCAACTACGATCCGGAGACGAACCTCGCGTTCTGGGGCACCGGCAACGGCGGACCGTGGATGGGCGATCAGCGGCCCGGCGACAATCTCTACACCTCGTCCACGATCGCCATCGACGTCGCGACGGGAAAGATCAAAGGACACTTCCAGTACGACCCGAACGAGTCGTGGGACTGGGATGAAGTCTCGCCGCCGATCCTCGTCGACTACACGCGCAACGGCCGGACGATCAAAGGGCTGATCGACGTCGCGCGCGACGGCTACCTCTGGTTCCTCGAGCGCAGCGACGGCCCGATCAGGTTCGTCGAGGGCAAGCCGTACGTGAAGCAGAACGTGTTCAAGAGCCTCGATCCGAAGACCGGGCGGCCCGAGGTCGATGCCGCGCGTCAGCCGGGCACCGGCAAGGAGGCGCAGTTCTGTCCGTCGCACTGGGGCGGCAAGAACTGGCCGCCGATCGCGTTCAGCCCGAAGACGCGGATGATCTACATCCCGGCCAACGAGAATCTCTGCGCGACGATGACCGGCCGGCCGGTCACCTACACGGCCGGCAGGGTGTTCACCGGCGCGACCAGCTCGATTGCTCGATCGAACCGGGCGCCGATCACATCGGCGAAGTGCAGGCGTGGAACGTGGACACCGGCCAGCGCGTGTGGACGCAGACGTTCGCGTCATCGGCGAACTGGGGTCCGATGCTCGCGACCGGCGGCGGGCTCGTCTTCAGCGGCGGCACCAACGATCGTCTGTTCCGCGCGTTCGATGCGGCGACGGCGGAACCGTCTGTGGGAATTTCCGACCAACTCCGGGATCATCGGCCAGCCCTCGTCGTTCACGGTCGACGGCAAGCAGTACATCGCCGTGCAGTCTGGCTGGGGCATCGATGCGCGCGGGATGCAGTCGGCGTTGAGCCGACAGCGCGCGATGCCGGACGTCCCCGAGGGCGGCGCGGTGTGGGTCTTCGCGGTGAAGTAGGCACGCGATGCGAAGGATTCCTACGGTCAAGAAAATCTCCACCACAGAGGACACGGAGGACACCGAGGATCGAGTGCTCTCAAGAAGATTTCTTGCTCCGTGTCCTCAGTGTCCTCCGTGGTGGAGAGCTGTCGCGACGATCGCTTTTCTCGCCTTCGCCAGCTCGTCATCGCTCGCGCAGCTCGATCGCGCGGCGGCGCCGATTGTCATCGCCGGCGCGCGGCTCATCGATGGCACCGGCGCGCAGCCGATAGACGACTCCGTCGTCGTCGTCGAAGGCGATCGGATCCGAAACGCTGGACCGCGCACGCGCGTTCAGGTGCCGCGAGGCGCCACCGTCGTCGATGCGACCGGCAAGTTCCTCGCTGCCCGGCCTCGTCGACGCCCACTGCCACATCAACCAGCCGCCGGAGGAGATGAAGCGCTACTGGATCGCCCAACTGCGCTGGGGCGTGACGACGATGCGGTCGGCCGGCAACGACAAGCCGGAGACGGTGCCGCTGTTCCGGCAGACGCGCGACCGCGTGTTCCTGGCGCCGCGCTCGTACCTGGCAGGGCAGGGCTTCAACGTCAGCGGTCCGTATCCCGGGGCGCCGACGTTCAAGCCGAAAACGCCGGAGGACGCGCGCGCGAACGTGCAGAGCCTGAAGTCGCAGCATGTGGACTTCCTCAAGATCTGGATGACGAACCCGATGTTTCCGCCGGACGTGATCACCGCTATCGTCGGCGAGGCGAAGAAGCAGGGCATCCCGGTCATCCGCACGTCACCGACAGCACGAGCCTCCATCAGCTCGCCGATCAGGGCGTCACCGATTTTCTGCACACGCCGACCGACGTGCCGGTGACGCCGGATCTCGTCGCCTACGCGAAGAGCAAGAAGCTGTCGTTCGCGCCGACGCTCGCCAACATCGAGTCGCGCTGGTTCTACTACGAGCATCCCGAGATCCTGAACCTGCCGCTGCTGCAGGATGCGCTCGTATCCGCGCGGCCGGCAGATGCTCGCCGACCCGGCGCGGAAGGCGGAGACGCTCGGCGCGCCGGATCTCGCCGAGCGCAAGGCGCGGCATGCGCGACGAGTCTATCCGTTCATCAAGGCGATGTCCGACGCCGGCGTGCGGATCGTGACCGGGACCGACTGCGGCGCCGAGGCGTCGCAGATCACGCCGTTCGGCCACGCGACGCACCGCGAGCTGCAGATGTTCGTCGAAGCGGGGATGCCGCCGCTGGCGGCGATTCGCGCCGCGACGCTCGACGCGGCGCGCGTGATCACGCGCGTCGAGGATCCGGACTACGGATCGATTCGGGTAGGAAAGGCGGCGGACCTGCTGCTGCTCGACGCCGATCCGATCGCCGACATCAACAACACGATCAAGATCAGCAAGGTAATGCGCGCAGGGACGTGGGTCGTTAGTCGTTAGTCGTTTGGTCGTTGGTCGTTGGTCGTTGGTCGGAGAAGCCGGCTCGCGTAGCGCAGGCCTTCAGGCCTGCTGCGACGCCGGCGCAGGGAGAACCGATGGCGATGCAGATGCGACTCGTTGCGATGCTGTTGTTGTTTGTCGCTGTTGCGTCCGGCGGCGCGCAGGCGCCGCGCTACGACGTAACGCTGCGCGGCGGGCACGTCATGGATCCACGCAACAACATCAGCGCCGACCGCGATGTCGCGATCGCGGCGGGGAAGATTGCCGCCGTCGCGCCGCAGATCAATCCGGCCGACGCGGCGAAGACGATCGACGTCACCGGCCTCCACGTCATCGCCCGGCATCGTCGACATCCACACGCACGTGTTTGCCGGCACCGGCGAGACGCGGATCGTACGCCGGCGACAACAGCCTCTACCCCGACGGCTTCACGTTCCGCGTCGTGTGTGACGACCATCAATGACGCCGGCAGCTCGGGCTGGCGCAACTTCGAGGACTTCAAGCAGCGCATCATCGATCGGTCGCAGACCAGGGTGGTCGCGTTCCTCAACATCGTCGGCGCCGGCATGCGCGGCGGCGAAGTTCGAGAACGATCTCACCGACATGCAGGCGAAGCCGACGGCCGACATGGCGCAGCAGTCACCGGGGCGTGATCGTCGGCGTCAAGACCGCGCACTATCGCCGGCCCCGAGTGGACGCCGGTCGAGCGCGCCGTCGAGGCGGGGACGCTGGCCAACGTTCCCGGTCATGGTCGACTTCGGCAATCGACCACAAAGAGCGGCCGGTGGCCGACCTCGTGACGAAGAAGCTGCGGCCCGGCGACATCTACACGCACGCATACTCCGGCCTGCGGCACGAGCTGGACGAATCGGGCAAGGTCAATCCGGGCTGTGGGAGGGACGCAAGCGCGGCGTGATCTTCGACGTCGGCCACGGCGGCGGCAGCTTCGCGTGGCGCATCGCCGTCCCGGCGATCAAGGAAGGGTTCGTGCCCGACTCGATCTCGACCGGACCTGCACATCGGCAGCATGAACAGCGGCATGAAGGACATGCCGAACGTGATGAGCAAGTTTCTCGCGATGGGGCTGTCGCTCGACGACGTGGTCGACGATGTCGACGTGGAATGCGGCGCACGAGATCAAACAGGACGCGCGCGGTCATCTGTCGGTCGGCGCCGACGGCCGACGTCGCCGTGCTGCGCCTCGAGAAGGGCAGCTACGGGTTCATCGACTCGTTCGGCGGCCGCATGAAGGGCACCGAGCGGCTGACGTGCGAGATGACGATGCGCGACGGGAAAGTCGTTTACGATCTCAACGGTCTGGCGGCGACGGACTGGACGCAGCAGCCGCGACGGTGATCCGTACAGCTGCACGGTCGTAGGCCGGGCCTTTCAGGCCCGGCCCCGCGACTGCGGCGAACAAGGAGGCAATGATGGCGAAGTCGACTCGAAGACGTTTCCTGACGAAGGCGTCGGCGGTGGCGGCGGCCGCCGCGGTCACCGACGCGCTGCGCGCGCCCAGGGCAACACGGCGAGCGGCGCGCGGCCGGTGAAGAAGGTGCACTGGTCGGGCGGGAAGAAGCCGGAGAAGACGCCGCTCTTCAGTGGCGTGGTGTCGTCCGGCAACCTCGTGTTCATCGCCGGCATCGGCGCGCACTTCGAAGGCGACATCAAGGCGCACACGAAGCACGTGCTCGACGAGATCCAGAAACGGCTCGAAGAACGTCGGGTCGTCGATGGACAAGGTGCTGAAGTGCAACGTCTACCTGAACGATCTCAAGGACTATGCCGGGATGAACGAGATGTTTCAGGGCCGCTTCGGCGCCGAACCACCGGTGCGCACGACGATCGCGGCTGCGGGCGGCATTCCGGGTAACTCGCTGGTCGAGATCGACGTGATCGCGCACCTCTGCAGCTGCTGACAGGATCGGCGATCGGGCGATCGGGTGACTCGCGATCTGCCATTGCCGAAATCCCCGGTCCCGCCTTGCGAATCCTCGATGGCAAGTCCAGCCTGCGTCACCCCGGTCGCCTCGCTGTCCACGTCGCCGTCAGATACTCGCCGAGATCCAGCGACCCCGACATCGTCTCGCCCGCCTGCCCCGAGCTCGGTCGAGGGGTGACCGTGCCGCTGAACCGATACGTCAACGCATCGCCGTGGCGCTCGGTGACGTTGCTCGCCAGCGTGACGGCATCGCCGTTGATCGTCCCCGTGATGTCGCGGGTGAGGAAGTTGCCCTGGTGGATCCCGTCGATGCGGTTGCCGTTCTGCTGCAGCTGCAGCCGGTGCGTCGTTTTGCTGGCGGCATTGGATCTCGATCTGCCAGCCGCCGGAGATGTTCGCGGCCGGCGCGCGCAGCGGACTCGGACGGCTTCAGCGTGTGCTTCGCCGAGAGAATCTGGTGCACGCGCCGGGCGACCGTCGTCTCGTCGCCGGCGCTCATCATCGACGCGACGATCGCGATGCTGCTCTCGCCGGCGGCGTCGCGCCCCGGCGCCTGGTTCGGGCCGCGGCTGCCGGCCAGCGCGATGCGCGGTTCGGTGGTGTCGAGGAGGCGCTGCACCTCGGGTCCGGTGATGCCGAGCGCCTGCGTGTCCCACTTGATCGTGACACGCGGGCTGCGGTTGCTCAGCGTCGCGTCGGCTTCTCGCTGCACGTCGGCGGTGACGCCGGCGATCTTCGTCACCTGACCAGCGATGTCGTCGCAGCGCGCGATCCACGCCTTCCACTCGGCGGCGTGATCGCGCCTGACCCAGTTCTCGACCGCGACCAGCATGCCGACCATCTCTTCGCGGCCGACCTTCATCGCGCGCGCGTAGCCGTGGTGCGGCGCGCTGTGGACCCACGCGGCTTTGACGAGATCCTTGCGGCCGAGGAGCAGTCCGGCGCTCTGCGGTCCGCGGATGTATTTGCCGCCGCTAGGCGACGAGCGTGGCGCCGCGCTGCAGATGGATGTTCGGGATCGTGAGAATCTCCGCCGCCGCGTCGACCAGCACCGGGATGTTGTGCGGCTTCGCGATCGCTGCAGATCGCCTCGGTCGACATCGGGCCGGAGTCGTTCGGCGGTCCGGCGAAGATGTAGATCATCGCCGTCCGCGGGCCGATGGCGAGCTGCAGGGCGTCCGGCGTCTCGACTTCGATCGACCTTGACGCCGAGCGCACGGATCGCCGCGTCGTAGACGTTGCGCGAGTGGCCGGGGACGATCGACTTCGTCCTTGTCGAAAGCCGGCGAGGTTCGGGATGCGGACAGTGGAGATCCGGATTGCCGCCGGCGACGCACGCGGCGGTCGCGTGCGACATCGCGGCCGCGCATCCCGCACTGACCATGCCCCATCTCGGCGCCGGTCAGCTCGCCGAGGCGCTTGCCGACCGCCTCCATCAACTCGTCCAGCTGCACGCACTCGCTGGTTCGCCGTGCTCTTCGCGGCGCGCACCTCGGGCAGCTCGATCGATCCGCCAATCACCGTGATCGTGCCGCGGCAGTTGATCAGTGGACGCACGCCAATCGCGTTTGTAGATATCCCCGGCCGCCGTCGAGCCGTTGGCCGGCGACTGCGCGGTGCTGGCGTCCGCCGCGCCGAACAGCCGACCGGCACCGAACACTCCCGCCAATCGAATCAAGTCGCGGCGACTGAACATGTCATCTCTCCTCGGTAACGATGATGATCGTCCAAAAAGATCACAGACGGAGGAACGGAGTCAACGGAGGACGAACGGAGAAGAGATCGGGTTTTTGCAGCGTGACTGCTGAGGAGCGGTCTCGACGGCCGGCCTGCGTAGCAGGCCGGCTGGCTGCGGTGAATCGGAACCCGTTCGTGAACGACGTGGATCGACGGTGTCGTTCACGAACGCGTTCCGGTTCACCGCAGCGCGTCGCTCGCGACGCCGTCGAACCTCGACTCCGTTCGTCCTCCGTTGGCTCCGGTTCCTCCGTTTGTGTGCAATTCGTTTTTCCGTTCGGGACAAGCGCTCAGAAGATCAGCTTCCCACCAAGCTGCACCTGCCGCATGTTCGGATAGCGTGTGTTCGTCGCGGTGATGCGGCCGAAGTTCGCCGTGCCGAACACCGCGTTCTGGCTGGCCGTAGTTGACGTTGTTGAAGGCGTTGAAGATCTCCGCACGGATCTGGAACGCGCGTGTGCCGACCGACCGGGACGGTCTTCACCAGCGACAGGTCGGTGATCGATCGCCTTCGGGCCTCGCAGCACGTTGCGCGGCGCGTTGCCGAACGTGAACTGCGCCGGCATCGCGAACGCCGCCGGGTCGAAGCAGTTGATCAGATCGGCGGTTCGTCGAGCTCTGCTGGCAATTGAGCTCCGGCACCGCGCCGACGAGATCCGGACGCTGCTGGCCGTTGATGCCGATGTTCGCGCGGTCGGCGCCGATCGTCACGTTGACCGGCGTGCCGCTCTGCATCGTCGTCACGCCGCCGACCTGCCAGCCGGCGACGACATACTTCAGCACCGGTTGCGTCGAGGTCTTGAGGAACGGCACGTCGTAGATGTAGCTGGCCACGAACCGGTGCGGCACGTCCCAGTTCGCCGGACCGTAGTCGCGCCAGATGTCGTAGTTGTCCATCGTCTGGCCGCCGCCGTTGGAGTGGGTCGCCATGTCGCGGCGTGCGCGACCAGGTGTAGTGCGCGTCGGCCTGCAGACCGTGGCTCATGCGCTTGCGCAGGATGACGCTGACCGCATCGTAGTCGGCGATCAGGTCGTTCTGGATGATGCGGCGCGCTGCGGAAGCGCTGGCTCGGCCGCCGCGGATCGACCGCGCCCGGACCGGGCTGCGGCGTGTTGTTGAAGAAGCTGCGATCGAGATGGCTGGTGTTCGAGCCGATGTACTGCAGGTCGAGCGCGGTCGCCGCGCGCCGAGCTCGCGCTGGACGTCGAAGCTCCACTGATCCTTGCGCGCGTTCGGCAGATCGCGCGTCGGCGAGATCATGTCGGGCAGCTGCGCAGCGACCGGGCCGGCGATGCCGGTCGGGCTGTCGAACGACAGCGTCGGGTTCGCGGGATCCGAGCGTGTAGGTCGACACGGCGGCGAGCGGCGGGTTGTTGGTCAGGAAGGTGAACGAGTTCATCTGGTTCGGGTTGTAGTAGGATGCCGTAGCCGGCGCGCAGCACGGTCTTCTCGCTCGAGACGGTAGGTCGCACCGAGACGCGGCGCGATGTCCTTGTAGTTCGGATCGTGGAACTCGAAGCCCGGCGCGGCAAGCGTCGCCGGGATGATCGTCTCCTGGTCTGTCGGCCGAGCATCGTGGCCAGGCCGGCGAAGGTCTGCACCGGCGTGTTCAGCTCGTAGCGCAGGCCCGAGGCTGAGCGTCAGGTTTCGCGACGCCTGCCAGACGTCGTTGACGAAGAAGCCGTTGCGCCAGCCGCCGACGTCGCCCTGGATCTGGTCGGTCGGCGGCGATCACCGTGCGCGGCAGGCCGAGCATGAAGTCGGCGACGCGCGTAGCCGCGTGATGTCGCCGGTGAAGTCGAAGCGGCCGCGCGGATCGTTCGCCGCGCGGCGGCCGGTCGCCAGCCGGCGCGAGATCGAAGCCCGCTCGCACGTTGTGCGAGCCGCGCGTATAGGCGAGCGACGTTCGACATCTGGAACGTCGTTGTCGAACTGATACCAGTTGGTGCCGGCCGCCGCCGAGTCCGCTGAACGCCGGTGACGTTGATGCTCGGTATGCCCGGGTTGTTGTATTTGACGTCGCCGTCGAAGCCGGGAATCCCGAGGTCCGACCCCGCAGTCGCCTGGCCGTTGACGATGAACGGGTTGAGCGTATCGAAATCGCACCCGGTGATAGCCGATCCGGAAATCGTTGAGCAGGTTCGGCGACAGCGTGTGCGTATGCGACACCACCGTGTTGTGATTCACGCGCGGCTGCGTCGTCGATTGCGTCGGCAGCACGGTGGTGAGCGGCGCGGCGTTGTCGTTGACGCTGTCGTGCCAGTTGTAGCGGACCGACAGCCGGATCTTGTTGCCGATGTTCTGATCGCCGCGGCCGATGAACCTGGTCGACGTTCTCGGTGCTCGGAATCGGCGTCGCCTGCAGGTTCGCCGGCGAGGCCCGGCCGGTTGGGCACCGGGTAGTAGTCGAGCAGCTTGCGCGCGGTCGGCGAGATCTGCGACGCGGGAATGATGTTGCCCGGATACGGCTGCCCGGTGAGCGGATTGCCGGATCGGGGTGCTGATCTCGGAGAAGTTGCCCTGCCGCATCAGCGCCGTCGGCACCGTCGCGATCGGGCTGAACAGCGTGTCCGCGCGGACGCCTTCGTACGCCGCCATGAAGAACGTCTTGTTGCGGCCGTCGTAGAGCTTCGGGGATCCGCACCGGCCCGTCCATCTGGAAGCCGAACTGGTTGCGCTGCCGCGGGATTCTTCGGCGTCGTCCGGATTGTCGAAGTAATTCGCGCTGATCGAGCGCGTCGTCCTGGAAGAACTCGAACAGCGATCCGTGCGCCGTGTTGGTGCCGCTCTTGGTGACCACGTTGATGTGGACGCCGAGATACGCAGCCGTACTCGGCCGACGTGCTGCCGGTCTGGACCTGAATCTCCGTCGACCGCGTCGGCGATCGGACGCATGCTCGTCGCCGCCAGCAGGTTGGCCGACGAGTTGATGCCGTCGAGCGACAGGCTGTTCTGGATCTCGCGCTGGCCCGCGCCTCTGAAGCTCAGGCCGATGTCGCTGTTCAAGCCGCCGAGGACGCCCGGTGTCGTGGCCGCGAGGCTCCAGACGTTGCGTCCGTTCAAGCGGCAGATCCACTGACCGCGCGCTTGCCGATCGTCTCCGAGATCTTCGCGCTGTCGGTGTCGAGGATCGGCGATGTCGCCGACGACGGTGATCGATTCGTTCAACTGCGCCGACCTTCGACGACGACGTTGGTGCGCGACGACCTGGTTCGTTGGCGACGTCGACGCCGATCGCCTTGAACGTCTGGAAGCCCGGTCAGCGCTGACGGTGATCTCGTAGCGGCCGGTGCGGACGAACTGGATGTTGTAGTACGCCCTCCGCGTTCGTCGTCGCCTCGTAGGTGTCCTGCGTGCCGGTGTTGACGGCGACGACCTGCGCGCCCAGGCACGACCGAGGCCGCCGCTGTCGGTCACCGTGCCGACCAGCGCGGTTTGAGACGCCAGCTGCGCCGAGGCGTTCGTGGCGAGCAGGAGACCGAACGCCAGGAACAACGAGACTGCACGCATGATGTTCCCCCAGGGTGTGATGGCCGTCGAGTAAGCCGAGAAGCTGGCGCTTCTGTTACAGAATGACGAAAAGCTTTGACCACGGAGGAACAGAGGAAACGGAGCACGAACGGAGCCGAGGTTCGACGGCGTCATGAAGCGACGCACGCGGACGAAATCGGATCGAAAAACACGAACAGCGGAGATCGCATCGTGTTCGTTCCGATCCGATCCGATCGCGATCAGTCTGCTGCGCAGGCCGACCGTCAGACCGCGGTCGCTGCGTCACGCTGCAAAAAACCCCGTTTTTCTCTCTCCGTTCGTTCTCTGTTGACTCCGTTGCTCCGTCTGTGAACTTCAGTTGTCGCCGGACAACGCCGTGGTGTAGGGGGACCGTCTTCAGACCGTCCCCGTACATCAGCTCCAGCAACTAAAAATAGGACGAACACCAGTTCCACGGTCCGCGCCGTGCGACGGTGGCGGTGCTCAGCGTCTGCGTGATCGTGGCCGAACGTGTTCGGCGAGTTGATGTCGCGTGCGGGCGGCCGGAAGCTTCGGCTTGTTGGTGAGATTGAACGCCTCGTGCCGGAACTCGGCGGCGCGCGGGCCGCCGACCGCGAACCGCTTCGACATGCGTCATGTCCAGGTTCCGATAGCCCGGCGCGCGCGCGACGCCGACCCGCAGTTGCCCGAACGTGCCCGCCGCCGCGCGCCGGAAGGCGTTGATGTCGAGCCAGTGATCGATGCGTCTGGTCGCTCGGGCGTGCCGGATCGCCGACGCAGTTCGGTCGCTCGTTGCCGCGCGACCGCCTGGAGCGACGAGCCGCGTCCGTCGAGGATCGTGATCGGGAAGCCGGACCGCGCCTGGAAGATGCCGCTCGACTCTCCATCCGCCGAGGATGGCGCTCGTGACGGTCGCCGCACTGGTCCGTCGCGTCCGATCGGCAGCTCGTAGCTCGCCGAGAAGACGAAGTTGTGACGGACGTCGAAGAACGCCGGCCCGTAGTTCCACTCCGGCTGCGTAGGCGTTCATCCAGTAGGCGCCTTCCGCCTGCGGCGACGCCGCCGGATCCGTAGTAGCCGAGGTTGGTTGCGTCCGCGCTGCCGAGCGTGTAGGACGCCAGATACTCGACGCCCTTGACCGCTGCGCTGGCGCACGCTCGCCTGCAGACGCGCTTGTAGTCGCTGCGGCCGCGCGACGCGGTGGTCGGAGATGTTGGTGATGAGCGGCGCCGTCGCGAACAGCGGACGGCGATTCTGCAGCGGCGCCCACGTCGACGGATCGCCGACGCCGGGCAGCGGCTGGTTGCCTTCGACCGGCGTCACCAGGTGCGTCGCGTTATGACCGACGTAGCCGACGTTGGCGGACGATCGACGGCGGCGAGCAGATACTCGGCGAACGCGTTCCACTGCTGCGGTGAACTGCGGCCGCAGGTTCGGATCCCACGCGCGCACCTGGCCCGACGGCTGATCCAGCGGCCGCAGGTCCGCGAAACCGGTCGCGAGCGCTGCCTGCCGCCCGTCGTCGCGTCGTAGTTCGACCGCCGACTCGAAGAAGAACGGCGGGTTGAGCGGCAGCCGCAGGTTGGCGCCGGTGCCTTCCATGTACTGGGAGATGCCGTAGCCGCCGCGCAGACCCAGCGATCGGTCGGCCCGGCAGGCGCGCGCCGAGCCGCGGCTCGAAGCCTTTCTTGTACGGCTGATAGAGCGCGCCGTGACTCGCGCGAGCCGTCCTGCGCGAAGATCTGCTGGCCGGTCGTCAGGTCGAAGTTCGACTGACGGTTGTCCGCTCTCGACGACCGGCTGCGTGTACGCCCAGCGCAGGCCCAGGTTCGAGCGTGAGCGCTTCGGCATGACCTTGAAGTCGTCCTGAACGAAGAGCGCGATCGCGGTTGTGCAGAGATGCGTCCACGGCGTCCGAGTGCGCTGCCGCGGCCCTTGCTCGGCGACCTGATCGAGCAGGAAGTCGGAGAACGCGAGAATCCAGTGAACGCGCCGCCGTAGCTGAAGAAGCCGAGCAGCCCGTTGTTGCCGGCGTAGAAGCGGCGCTGGTTGTAGTGCAGCAGCTGCCCGCCGATCTTCAGCGTGTGGTCGCCCTTGATCCAGGTCGACCTTCTCGTTGATCTGGTAGGTGCTTGTCGAGCGTGTCGGTATCGCTCGCGCCGGCGCCGATGGTGGTGAGCCCGCCGCCCCATCCGATCGAGCTGAGGCCGGCAATCGGCTGACCGCCGGCGATCCCGAACGTCGCGTTGGCGTTGCCGACGCCGGCCCAGTCGAGCGCCTCGCGTCACGATCGGTGATCTGGTTGTAGCCGACCAGCAGCTCGTTGATGAGCGACGAGCTGAACGACGCGGTTCCAGTTGAACGCCGACGTTGCGGAACGGCGGGTCGGTTCGAGGCTGCCAAGCAGCGGGGGAACGGCCGCTCGTCGTTGCTCGACTCGTAGACGACGAACGAGTAGCGGCCGAAGACCTTGTCGTTGTTCGACGCGCTCCAGTCCATGCGCACGTCGCCCTGGTGGGCGCGTATCGTCGTCAGCGTCTCGCCGACGAAATTCCCGGTGACGCCGCCGGCACGGTGCGGTTCGGCAGCGGATAGAGCGCGCGTGTCGTTGAGGATCGCGCGTGCGATTGGGCTGATCCTGGCCGGCCGGAATCTGGTTGCCGGGAACGGGCAGACCCGTCAGCGGATCGCGGATCGTGGCGCTCACGCTCGAGAGGTCGCCGCGCCGCCACGCTTCCGGCGCCACCGACGCCGTCTCAGAGCCCGGGGCGTCCTGACCGCGAGCCCTGGTAATCGCCGAAGAAGAACAGCCTGTTCTTGACGAGCGGGCCGCCGAGCGTGCCGCCGAAAATGTGCTGCCGTGCGCTCCGGCTTGGCGCGCCCGACCGGTTGTTCGCCCACGTGTTCGCGTCGAAGTCGCTGTTCCGGTAGAACTCGAACGCGTTGCCGCGGACGACGTTGCTGCCGACCCCGATCCGTTTATAAGCAATACGTAACTG
>ERZ1370068.9357-contig-8141_pt1 | contig 26936 bp, 27 predicted proteins | sample MGYA00561227_ERZ1370068 | MGnify/ENA primary metagenome ERZ1370068 (study PRJEB38410, sample SAMEA6850437) | metagenome | study: Metagenomic assessment of the ecological functions of the soil: analysis of the soil microbiota associated with the...
GTGCCCTTCGTTCCAGTTACGGCCATTATAGCGCAGAAAAGCAGGAACCCCAGACCAGCCAACGTCGCAGGTCGCTGGCGGAAGGCTCGCCGGGGTGGCGCTCGGTGACGACCACGTCAACGATCGGGAACACGCCGCACGGCGCGGCAAGATCGCAGGTGTATCCCGCGGGATCCGAATTTGCTTCGCCAGGGATCGCGTTCCCAAAGAGGGCCTCGGTCTCTCAGTGGATGCTCGGGCGACGCCGAGCGTTGGGGCAGGGCTTCGAAGAATCCGCCCAGGGTCGAGGGATCTCCCGTCGAGGGATCTCCATTGCGGGGAGCACCGGTGAGCGACCGGAGGCCATGCGGTCGCCGCTGCGCTGCTCGCCGATACCTGCGCGCATGACGCTCAGCCGACCAGGAGATCGAGACGGGACCTCGCCTTCGCGATCGGTGGCTGCAGCGGCCGGGAAGCGCGTCGATCAGTCGCTGGCGCGCCGGGCACGCCGGCAGGCAAGGTACGCTGCGCGGGCCGTCGGCAGGCCACAGGCGGCGGACGGGTTCCTGCAGGGGCTTTAGCATCCGCGGGCGCTCTCGGAGGACGGACTCGCTCTCAGCGGAGGGAGACCCGTCGGACTCGGCCGAGCGGCTCGGCGCGAAAAGCGTAGCAGCGTGGATCGTCGACCCGCTCGACGGCACGCGGGAGTTCTGCGAAGGGCCGCGCCGGACTGGGCCGTGCACGTGGCGCTCGACGGTGCGGCGTCGCTGCGCGCTCGCGGCGGTCGCTCGCGCTGCCGGCAGCGGCGCGACGTGCTGTGGGGCGTGTGCGTGAGCGCGGCGAAGGAGCGCGCCGGCTCAGAGCGCGGGCTCGAAGCTCGCGCGCAGCACCGAGCGAGCAGCCCGCGCGTCCGCGCATCGTCGTCAGCCGCAGCCGCACGCCGCCCTGGGTCAGGAGTTCGCAGCGCGCTGGGCGGCGAGCTCGTGCGCTGACGGCTCGGCGGCTACAAGGTCTCGCGCCTCCTCGCCGGCGAGGCGGACCATCTACGCGCACGTACGGCCGGGCTCAAGGGTGGGACACGTACTGCGCCGGAGACGGTCGCGCGCGCGCTCGGCTGGCAGGTCATGAAGCTGCGCGGCGAGCACGTCTACGGCCAGAGAAGAGCCCGAAGAGCCACGAGCTCGTCGTGTGCCGCCCGCGCGTGGAAGGAGCGCACTGCTCGCGGCGCTGAAGGACTCCGGCGCGCGCTTTCAGAGCCGGCGCCGGAGCGCGCGTGAAGTAGCGGCGACGCAGAGAGATCGTCAGAGCTTGCGCCGCTTCACCGTCGCCTTCGCCTTGCAGCCCACTTCGCGAGATAGCTGTCTCCAGCGGCGCTGACGACGGACGGGCCGCCACGGCATACGGACCGTCGCCGTCGTCCCGCTCGCGAAAAGGGGCGAGAAGCGCATACGGCGCGTTCTCGATCGTCGTCAAGGCCGTCCACTGAGGTGACGTGCGGGTGTACGCGTGAGGCCAGGACCGCTAATCATCGTGGACGATCCCGGTATGAGAACACCCCCGGGACCCAGCCCTCCTCCCGGGGCCGACCAGCCGGGCAAAATTACACCTCGCGACGTGTGATTGGGCGCGTGCGCCCGCCGCAAAAACCTGGTGCGCCGGCATGAGCGCCGAGCCGCTCCCGTCGTCGAAAACCCGCCAGCGCGGTCACGGCATTGTTGAGTGATCCCGCTCACGCCGCTGCCCAGCGCCGACCAGCGTCGAGCCGTCCCACCGCGCGACCCGGCTCGCCGCCACGCCGCCCGCCGCCGTGAACGAACCTCCAGCGGCAGAGCGCGGAGCCGCTGCCGTCGTCGGCCACACGCCAGCGCGAGACCGCGCCATTCAAGCCAACGATTGAACCCACGTCGTCCAGCGCCGACCAGCGGAGCGTCACTTCGCGATGCGGCTCGCCGCCGCGCCGCCGGCTGCTCATGAGAGCGCCTCCGCGGCCAGCGCCGGTCACGCCGCCGTCGTCGTGGACCTCAGCAGCCGCGACCAGGCCGTCGATCCCCGCTTCCGGCGCCGACCAGCTCGCGCCCGTCCACCTCGCCGATGCAGCTCGCCGTCACGCCGCCCGCGCTCGTTGAAAACGCCGCCGCCGGCGTGCAGCGCTGCTCGCGCTGCCCGTTGCTCGAAGACCTGCCAGTGCCTGGGCCTGCTAACGTTGAGTCCGTGGCCCAGCGCCGACCAGCTCGAAGCCGTCCCACGCCGCGACGCCAGTTCAGCACCACCTCTCCGAGGGCGTGGAGCAGAATCGCCTCCCGCTTTGGCAGAGCGCACGGCCAGGTCCCCATCCGTGCTGCGGCCGGGACGTAAGAACGTCCACGGAGCTGCTCGACCCGCTGACTCCGCCGCCCAGCGCCGACCAGCTGAGCCATCCCGCCTCTGGCGGGTGGTTCGCGTGGCTACCTCCACCGCGGCCGTGAATGCCCCTCCGGCGCCCGAGCGCGGGCCACCCGCCATCGTCGCGCATTGCGAGATCAATGTGATGACGGCGCTGGACGCATACGGAACCAGGTGCCACTACCGAGTGCAGACCAGCTCGAGCCGTCCCACTTCGCGACGTTGTTCGCCGGCACGCCGCCCGCGGTCCCGAGACGAGCCTCCCGCATAGAGCGCCGGGCCGCTGCCGTCGTCGTGCACACGTCAGAACATCGACGAATGCTGCTGATGCCGCTGCCCAGTGGACTCCAGCTCGAAGCCGTCCCACTTTGCGCGATGTGGATCCGCCGCCACGCCGCCCGCCGTCGGTGAACCGCAGCCCCGGCGAGCGCGGGCCGCTGCCGTCGTCGAACACGGTCGAGGGCGTCAGACTGGCCTTGTCCATGCCGCCGCCCAGGTCCGACCAGCTCGTGCCGTCCCACCTCGCGATCCGGTTCGGCCGTCACGCCACCTGCAAGCGTGAACGATCCTCCGGCATAGAGCGCCGGAGCCGCTGCCGTCGTCGAACTCCGTCAGGGTCCAGATAGTGCCATGTCGACGCCGCTGCCCAGCGCCGACCAGCTCGAAGCCGTCCCACAGGCGCAATGCGGTTCGCCGCCGTGCTGCCTGCCATCGAGAGCTGACCCCGACATAGAGCTTCGGACCGGTGCCGTCGTCGTGCACGGTCAGTGCATCGACGTAGCTGTTCACGCCGGCGCCCAGACCAGCCAGCCCGTGCCGGTCCACTTCGCGATGTGGTTCACTGCCACGCCGCCGGCGGTCTCGAACCCGCCGCCACGTCGAGCGCTGGCCGCCGCCGTCGTCGTAGAACGCGAGCGTCCACGAGTAGTTCACGCCAGGCTTTCCCCCGAAGGTCGGCAGCCATCTCGGGTGGCAATCCGGCGATAGCGTCAGCGCGAGCTGCCCGACCGGCGTCGTCGATGACAGCGCCGCCGGCACGATCGCACGCGCTCGCGACCAGGCTCCCGGTGCCGTCTCGCTCGTCCGCGAAGGCCCTCACGCCTCCACGCTCTCGTCTCGAGCGGCTGGATCCCAGCACGAGTGAAGCTCCCGTCCGCGACGGTAGACGGTCTGGCCTCCGGCGCTCGTCCGAGACCATGCAGCGCCGCGGCCGTGGCGAGCCGCCGGGCATGCATCACGCGACCGGTGACGACGTGCCGCAGGGTCGTGGACATGGCCTCGCGCTCTTGCTGGCCGGTGGCCCGCGCGGGGACGAGCCAGAGAGCTGCGACCGACGCGAGGCCAACCGGACCGTACCCGCCACCCATTCTGTTCGCTGCATGAAATGCTCCTGGTAGAGACAGGGACGGTAGCTAGGGCACCCCGCGCGGCCCATTGGATCGGATCGATCGAGCGGAGGGCCGTCACCCAGGACTTCGGTCTTCAGCCCCCTGCCGCGGCGGCCGAGCAACGGCGGGGCGCGTGCGTTCCGGAGTCAAGAGGTCAGAGCCTGCGCCTCGTCACCGTGGCTTTCGGCTTGCAGGCCCATTTCGCGAGGTAGCTGTCGCCCGCGGGACTCCCGCCGAACTCGCCGCCCGCGAACAGCGCGGGGCCCGTGCCGTCGTCCCAGACCGTCAGCGCGGAACCCAGCCTCGTCATGCCGATCCCGATCGGCGCCCAGCTCGGCCGTCCCAGCGCGCGATCCGCTGGCCGAAGTGGCCGCCGGCATAGAGGGCAGGACCGTCGCCGTGGTCGAAGACGGCGAAGTGGAAGCGCCGTCTGCGCGGACGCATTCTCACCGCCGACTCCGCCTGCCAGCGCGGTCCAGCTCGTGCCGTTCAGCGCGCCACGTGGTTCGCCGCGACACCGCCCGCCGCGCTGAACCTCCCGCCGGCGTAGAGCGCAGGACGCGCTGCCGTCGTCGTGCACCACCAGGGCATCGATCGCGTCGTCCGTCCCGCTGCCGAGCGCGGACCAGCCTGCACCGTCCCACCGCGCGATGTTGTTCGCCACGACGCCTCCGGCCAGCGTGAACTTGCGCTCGCCGCGTAGAGCCCGGACCCCGCCGTCGTCGAACACCGCCAGGGCCCGCACCTCCGGAGTGGGCCCCGCCATCAGGATCGAGCGGCGTCCAGCTCGAGCTATTCCACCTCGGACCTGCGTGGAAGTCCCGCCGGCGAAGAGCGCCGGACCGCTGCCGTCGTCGTGGGCCGCGAGCGCGAGGACCGAGACGATCCCGCTGCCCAGCGGAAGCCAGGTGGAACCGGTCCACCGCGCGACTCCGGAGCTGCCGGCGTAGACGCCGCGCCGCCGCCGTCGTCGAAGACCGCGAGTGCATTGACCGTACCGCTCAGGCCGCTGCCCAGCGCCGTGAAGCTCGCGCCGTCCCATCTCGCGACGTGGTTTAAGCACCTGGCCGCCAGCGCGTGGTGACACGCCTCCCGCGTAGAGCGCCGGCCCGCTGCCGTCGTCGAAGGTCGCCACGGGCGCGAACCTAGCCGATCGGGCCCGTTGCCCGGGATCGGCGACCAGTCGAGCCATCCCAGCTCGCCATCATGATCACGACCGCGCCTCCGCCGCCTGGAAGTCACCCTCCGCGAAGAGGGCCGGCCCGCTGCCGGGTCGTACACCGCCAGAGCCGCCATGATCTGGTTGGGCGCCAGCTCGTTGCCGAGCGCCGGACCAGTGGAGCCAGTTCCGCTTCGCGATGCCGTTCGCCGTCGCGCCTCCCGCGGTCGCGAAGTCCCCGGCGGGCGTGCAGAGGCCGGCCCACCGCCATCGTCGAAGGTCGTCGCAGTGGCCAGCACGCTGGCAGAGTAGACGGTGCGCCATGCCCCCGCCGAGTCCCGACCAGCTCGAGCCGTTCCACTTCGCGATGTGGTTCAGCGAGCCGGAAGTCGCCCCCACGCGTAGAGCGCGCGGGACCGCCGCCGTCGTCATGAACGGCGAGAACGGCGACGATTGCCGTTGAGTCCGGCTCCCATTCCGCCGAGCGCCGGACCAGCTCAGAGCCATCCCACTTCGCGATGTAGCTCGCCGGCTACGCCGCCCGCCAGATGGCCGAACAGGCCGCCGGCGTAGAGCTTCGGGTCCGCTGCCGTCGTCGAACGCACCGCGAGCGCGAGGATCGTGGTTGCTCGATCCCGCTGCCGAGAGGCGGACCAGCTCGAGGCCGTCCCACTTCGCGCGACGCGGTGTGGCGGGGACGCCGCCAGCGCTCGGTGAAGCTGCCGGCCGCATAGAGCGCCGGGCCACCGCCGTCGTCGAAGATCGCGAGCGCGAGGACGTGGCTCCGTCGACCCCGCTGCCGAGCGCCTGCGACCAGCTCGAGCGTGTCCACTTCGCGATGCGGTTGGCAGCGACGCCGCCCACGCTCGTGAACTGCCGGCCGCGTGAGCGCCGGGCCGCCGCCGTCGTCGAAGACCGCCAGGGCCGAGGCTGTCGTTGGCTCCACCGCCCGGCGACGACCAGCGCGAGCCAGGTCCACCGCGCGATGTTGCCGGCGGCCACCCCTCCGGCACTCGTGAAAAACCCGGCGACGTAGAGCGCTGCCCCGCTGCCGTCGTCGAGACACGGCGGAGGCCATGACAACACCCCTCAGGTCTTCAGGCCCCCTGGCCGTGCCGGCCTCCCGCCGAAGGTCGACAGCCAGCGCGGAGTGCAGCTCGAGCCCAAGGTCAAGCGCGAGCTGCCCGATCGACGCCGAGGGCGATCCGGACGACGGAACGAAGCGGCGCGCTCGCGATCAGACCACCGGAGCCTCAGAGCTCGTCCGCGTGGCGTAGTCACCTCGGAAGCCTCGGCGTCGAGCGCACGCTCGACCTGGCAGCGTAAGCTCCCGTCCGCGCCGGCGGTGGCGCTAGCCTCCGGCGCTCAGTCACCGCCGCGCCTGCAGCCGGGAGAACCGTCGGGCACTGACCACCCGGCTGCGGTGATTTCGCGCAGACGTCGCGACCTCGGCCGGTGTGAACCGCGGGCGGCGCGGGGAGTAATGCCCTGGGCCGCAGCCCACGGACCGAGGAAGCAGGGACGCGATCGCGAGACGATTCCCGCCGAAGGGGCATTGTGTGGACCTCCTGGAGGATGGAGCGACGGACCTGGAGCATGTCAGGATGCAGGCCCGTCGTGGGCGTTGGCCAGAAGCGGGCTTTCGCTCCGGATCAGGGCTTACTGGGGCAGCACCTGATGCTCAGTTGCTCGCCGCGCAGGCGCTCTTGAACACGCCACCGCCGTGGAACGCCTGCTCGCTGCCGTCGTCGAATGTGTTCGCCTGGGAACGCGAGCGCGCTGGTTCGGTGCGAGCGCTCGAGGTTCGTCACGAGCTCGGCCGGACCCGCGCGCTCGGCGGCGAGGTCCAGGCTCGACGCGGTAGCGCGTGAAGAAGGCGGCGTTCAGGAGGCCGTCGTGGATCATCTCCTTGCACTGCAGGAGCAGGGAGACGGAGCCGGAGCCCGACGAGGCGGGAGCTCGATCGTCGCCTCGCGGCCGGGCGGCGGCGGATCCAGTCCGAAATCGACGGAGGCGTGCGGCGCGATCAGGACCGGGCCGACGCCGCCCGCAGTCGGAGCTCGAACCACTGCCAGCCGTGCTCGCCCTCGACCGCGGCGTAGAGATCCGAACGCGGCGCCGTTTCGTTCTGGCGCTCGCCGCAGCACGGGCGAGCTCGGTCGCGCCCGCGATCCGCGCCGCGAGCGTGGCGGGACTCTCCGCGTAGAGGCGATTGCGGCGAGGTCGACGGTCAGCGCGTTCCCGGCGAAGGTCCCGAGCGAGACGATGCCGCCCACCTCCGGCGAGGCCCGCGAGCAGGGAACCGAGATCGAGCACGCCGACCTCGCCGCGACGCGTGAACGACCCGAGCATGAGCTCGACCGGCCCGGCGCGCATCCCGTCGACGCGCCCGCCATCGTGACGAAGCCCGTGCTGCGCCCGATAGGGCTGAGGCCGGGGCGCTTCGCGCTCGCGGGCGTCAGCACCGTGCCGCCGCCGCCGCTGTCGAACAGGAACGGCGCCGTGAACGAGCCGCTCGAACCGCTCGAACCGCTCTTCACCGTCACCGTGCGCAGCGAGCCTGCGTAGGGCGCGAGCACGAGCTCGCACGGCGCCGAGAGATCGTGACGGGCCGGCCGCTCGCGTCGGCGGCGCGCCTGAGCGCCTGCGGGTGCGAGGACAGCGCCGAGCCAGAGGACGAGGAGCGACGGGAGCGGAGTCTCGGTCCATGCACACTGCACTGCGCGCCGTGCGCGTGCGCGCGCCTTGACGCGCGTCGCGATCACGCGATCGCGGCGTGCCGCGAGCCGTGCCCAGGCGCGCGCGGATGCGGCTGAGCGTCTCGGGCGCGTGATCCCGGAGGTACGAGGCGAGGTGGTAAGAGCGGCACGCGCCACGCACGAGAACGAGCTCGAGCGCTCGGAAGGCGCGGCGTAAGGCGCTGCTCGGGCGTCTGCGTGCGAGCGTCGCGCGCTCGAGCTGGAGCCTCCGCACGAGCTCGACCTCGGCCAACGCGCCCGAAGAGCTCGCGCCAGCACGGATGCGCGGCCAGCAGGGCGTCGAGCTCGGCCCGCTCGAAGCGCACGAGCCGCCCGTCCTCGAGCGCCTGATCGAGACCTGCGCCGGCACGCGCTGGACGTGCGGGCCCCGAACGCGCCGACGTAGCCGCCCTCGGCGTCGAAGCCCAGGTTCACCTCGCGCTCGCCCGCGAGGTGGAAGTAGCGCACGAGCCCGCGCGCTGGTGAAGGCCAGCCAGTCGACGCGCTCGCCTTGCCTCGGAGCAGCGTGCCCTTCGGCACCTCCTCGATCCGCACGCGCCCGCTCGAGCCTCGCCACTGCTCCAGCGGGAACGTGACCAGCGCCTCGAACGCGCGGCGCATGCTGGCGGGAACCGGTCCACGTACGCGCGAGGAGTCTATTGGCTCCTCCCCGGCTCCCCCGGGAACGCCAGGCTACAGCCTTGCAACCGAGCAGGAATTGCCGGGGTCGCCCCCGGGACCCCACACGGAGAAGGAATACCCTTATCATGGGGACACCTGCCCGGGCAGCTTGCGGCCGCAAGTCGGATTGCGTCCCGGGGCACTGGCCATCGACCTGGATCCGGATTCGTGCTCTTCCTCCCGTCGCTCCTCCTGGCATCGGTTCCCTCACCGCTCCCTCCGCGCGCAGGACGTCGGCAGCGCGGGGCCAACACTACTGGGGTGCGCTCGGCTCGCCGACGAGCGCGAAGCCCGAGAACAAGCTCTGGTTCCGCCGACGGCCACTGGTGGGGCGTGCTGTGGAGTCCGGGCGCGCGCGCCCACGGGATCTTCCGCCTGAACACGGCGAACCAGACCTGGGTCGACACCGACACCGCCGTCGACCCGCGCGCGAAGAGCCGCTGCGACTGCCTGTGGGACGGGGCCAGGCTCTACATCGCCTCGCACCAGCAGACGAGCGGCACGGGCGCCAGCGGCCATCCCTCCTCCTCTATCGCTACAGCTACCTGCCGACGGCGCAGCGCTACGCGCGTCGACCCCGGCTTTCCGGTCGAGATCGCGAACACGTCGACCGAGTCGCTCGTGATCGACGAGGATTCCTCGGAGCGGTGTGGGCCGTGTGGATGCACGAGCTGCGCGTGAACGTCGCGCGCACGCTGGGGACGACCACCTCTGGAGCCTGCCGGTCGTGCTGCCGGCCTGCACGACGGACGCGAAGCCCGAGGACATCTGCTCGATCGTGCGCTGGGGCGGCAACCGCGTCGGCGTCCTGTGGTCCGACGACGTCGTCGACGCCTTCTGGTTCGCGTCCCACACCGACGGCGACCCGACCGGCACCTGGTCGGCACGCGAGGCCGGCGCTCTTCGGACCCGGCCTCGCGGACGACCACCTCAACCTGAAGGCGACGGCCGACGGGCGCGTGCTCGCGGCGGTTCGCACCGGGCTCGACCGGATCCGCGTGCTCGAAGCGCCTGACGAGCGGCACCTGGCTGAGGCCACCTCGTGTGCTCCACGGAGGAGTCGCGTGGACGCGGCCGATCCTGCTCCTCGACGAGAAGGCCCGGCGCATGTGCTGCTTCGGGACGCACCCGGCGCGCGACGGGCGCGATCAACTCAAGTTCAGCTCCCTCGACGCGCCGGCGTTCGCGACGGGGGTCGGCATGGTGGGGATCCAGAGCGCGCTCGACCCCACGCTTGAGCGACCCGACCTCGACCAAGCAGAGCATCTCGCGCGAGACGGGCCTCGATCGTCCTCCGCCAGCCAGGCGGGCAGCTCGCGCTACTGGCACAACTTCAGCTCGCTCGGCGGGCCCGTGCCGGCCCTGCCCTCGGCGCTGTTCGGCTCAGAACCCGCGCACGGGCTACGCGCCGCTCGCCGTGCAGTTCTTCGACGGCTCGAGCGGCGTCGGCGCGAGCTGGTCCTGGGCTTCAGGGACGGCGGCAGCTCGAACCAGCGCAACCCCACGCACGCGTGCCGCTGCTGGGACCTACGCGGTCGCGCTGACCGTCTCCAACGCGCTCGGCTCGAACACGCGCACGGAACCGCAGTGGATCACGGTGCTGCCCACGCCGGCGACGCTGACGCTCACGGCCCTCGAGGACGCGCAGGTGCGCCAGGCGTCGCCCGACTCCGGAACTACGGCGCGCTGCCGGGCTGCGCGGCGCGCAAGGACGTGAGCTCGGACTACCACGCCTTCGTGAAGTTCTACCTGCCCGACACCGGGAAGCAGATCGCCACAGCCCGGCTGCGCCTGTGGGCCGACGACGGCGGACCGGACGGCGGCACGGTGCAGGCCGTGCCCACGACGTGGAGCGAGGCTCGCTCACGTGGCGCAACTCCCCGAGCTGGTGCTCCCGCTCGGCAGCCTCGGGGCCGTGACCACCGGGACGTGGGTCGAGCTGGACGTGTCGAGCGCGAACCTCGGCAGCGGCATGGCCGCGTTCGGGATCCAGAACCAGAGCTCGAACAGCATCTTCTACTCCAGCCGCGAGGGCACGCACCCGCCGGAGCTCGTGCTCACGCTCGTCCCGCCGACGCAGCCGGTGGCCGCGTTCACGAGGCGACCCCGCTGCACGGCCCGCGGCCGCTCACGGTGCAGTTCTCTCGATCGCTCGCGCGGCGCGCCCACGACCTTCGAGTGGGACTTCCGGGGACGGCAGCCCGCACTCGTTCCTGCGCAACCCCGCACGCGCACCACGAGCGCGGCGACTACGACGTGGAGCTCACCGTCACGGGCCCGAACGGCTTCGATGTCGAGGTCCGCAAGGCCTTCGTCCACGTCCTCAAGCAGCTCGCCAGCGCGGACCCGCCGCCTTAGCCCAGCTGATTCGCAGAACGCCGAGAAAGTAGGCTCGATGGGGGCACTTTCACCGAAGGGATTGTTACCAGCAGTCCCGAAGTGAAAGTCCCCCCATGGGTGAAGTGCACGGTACGCAAGCGCGAGTGAGTTTCAACGGCTCGATCCGAATCAGCGGAGGTGGCGAGCGGCTGAGCTCGATGGGTGGCGTGCTCTTGCTGCGCGAGCTCGACGAGCGCTTGGGTGTGACGCGCCGGTTGGGCTCCACGCTCGTGGACCCGCGCCGTCAAGGTCAGGTGACTTGGTCCCTGGAGTCGCAGCTGCGAGCGCGCCTGTATGCCCTGGCGGCGGGCTACGGTGCGCAGCGGGACGTGGCCGCGTTGTCGAGCGACCCGGTGCTGCGTCTCTGCTCTTCGGAGCGGCGTGGCGTCGGCCCGCTGAAGGAAGCCCTGATGTCGCAACCGACGCTCGCACGCTTGCAGCGCTTGCTCGGGCTGGACGCAAACCTGCGCACGCTGGAGCGCTCGGTATTCGAGCTCGGTGTCGCTGCGATCCGTGCCGCCGGCGCGGCCAAGGGCGCGCACACGCTCGACGTGGACTCGATGCCGGTGATGTCGCATGGCCAGCAGCCTGGATCGGTGTGGAACGACTACTACCGCGGGCGATGCTTTCATCCGCTGATGGCTCTGCACGGCGAGACGGGGACGATGCTGGGAGCCGAACTGCGCCCGGGCAACGCGTCTTCTGCCAAGGGCGTCAGGCGCTTCTTGCTGGAGAAGATCGAGGCCTTCGAGCTCGCGCTGGGGCCGGTGGGTTGCGTGCGGGGCGATTCGAGCTTCGCGAGCGGGGCGGTCTTGAATGCGCTGGAAAAGCGCGGAACGGCCTACGTCTTCCGTCTGAGGAACAACCCGCGGCTGACGAAGATGGCCGAACCGTACCTGGTGACTCCCGAGGGCGAGCGCCCTGCGCAGCCACGCGAATGGCTGCACTCGCTCTGGTACAGCAGCAGGCGCTGGAAGGAGCGACGTCGCGTGATCCTGGTCGTGCAGGAGACCCCGGGTGAGCTGTACCTGCACCACTTCTTCCTGGTCACGAGCGACAAGCACTCGCCGGCGGAGACGATCCTGGAGCACTACCGCCAGCGCGGCACGAGCGAAGCGCGCTTCGGGAGTTCAAGAGTCGCCTCGAGCCGAAGCTCTCGTGCACCACGCAGCAGGATGCGGAGCACGAAGTCGCATGGCGAGCCAACGCGAGCACCTTCCAGCTGTACCTGCTGGCCGACGGACTGCTGCACGCCCTTCGCTGGATCACGAGGCACAAGCTCTCCGCGGATGGAGCCAGCCTGCCCAAGCTCGCCCGAGTGCAGCGCTGGATCATCGATGTCGCGGTGCGTGTCACCACCAGCGCGCGCAGAGTGCACGCGCACGTCGCCGACAGCGCCTACGAGCTCTGGTCCTGGGCCCTGACTCGCATGGGTCGATTGAGACCGGCCACCTGAGCCGGCCAGCATGCCGGCAACGGTGGCCTCCGCTGCGACGGGGAGGGGGCCGAAATGCTTCTGCTGTGGCAAAAGAGCAAGCCTCGACACGCTCACGAACAGAATCCAGCCCTGCGCCGCTTCGCGAATCAGCTGGGCTTAGAGCACGTCCTAGAACCCCTCGAGCCCGTGGCCGCTCCGTGACTCGCGCCCGCGTCGTTGCAGCTCCTCCGAGTATTCCTCCGCCAATACGCGTCGTCGCTGCGCTGGCGCGCGGCCCGGGCATCAGGGATTCTGGCCGCGCTCTTAGGGCCACTGAAGGCGAGCGCGCGCCGGCTCGATTCCCGCGCCGCAGGTCGATGTACCATTGGGCCCGATGCACGAGCATCCGCTGGAACGCTGGCAGCACGAGCACGATTTCCTCGGCGCCGACCACGAGAAGAACGAGCGCCGCACGCGGCTCGTGATCGCGCTCACGCTCGTGATGATGGTGGCCGGGATCGTGGCCGGGTACGTGACCGGCTCGATGGCGCTGCTCGCCGACGGCTGGCACATGGCGACGCACGCCAGCGCCCTGACTCTCTCGGCCGCGCTGCCTACGCCTACGCGCGCCGCCACGCGCGAGAACTCGCGCTTCGTCTTCGGCACCGGGAAGGTCGGGGACCTGGCGGGCTTCGCGAGCGCCGTGCTGCTCGCCGCGATCGCCGGCGCTGATCGCGTTCGAGTCGGTCGAGCACCTGCTCGCGCAGCCGGCGATCGCGTTCGACGAGGCGATCCTCGTGGCCGTCGTCGGGCTCGCGGTCAACCTCGCGAGCGCGCTGATCCTGGGCTCCGGCCACGGCCACGCACACGATCACGCGCATGAGCACGACCACGATCACGCGCACGATCACGACCACGGGCACTCGCCCGAGCACGCCCACTCCGACCTCAACCTGCGCTCGGCCTACGTGCGCGCTGCTCGCCGACGCGCTGACGTCGATCTTCGCGATCGGGCGCGCTCCTCGCCGGCAAGTTCCTCGGCTGGGCCTGGATGGACCCGGTGTGCGGCCTCGGCGGCGCGCTCGTCATCCTGCGCTGGTCCATCGGGCTCGCACGGGACGCCGCCGCAGTGCTGCTCGACGCCGGAGTGCGACGCGGGGATCGTCGAGCGCGTGCGCGCGCGCCCCGAGGAGACGAGCGGCGACCGCGTCACCGACCTGCACGTCTGGCGCGTCGGCCCCGGACGCTTCGCCGCCGTGGCCTCGCTCGTCAGCGACGAGCCGCTCGCGCCGGAGCACTACAGGAGCGCCTGGCGGACATCGCCGCGCTCGCGCACGTGACGATCGAGGTGAACCCTGCCCGGGCGAGCTACCCGCTCGCGGCGTCGAGCGCTCGTGAGAGCTCCAGCACGCGTCCCCTCACCCGTGCACGCGGCACCGCGGCGGACCGCCGGTCGACACGCGCTGGCCGGAGCGGCGTCAGCGCGCGCGGATCTTGCCCGGGACCGTGGACGCGCGCTGCAGCCCCAGCTCGCGATGCTGCGCTGTCGGACGTGTCCGGCCCGATGATGAAATCGCCTCCCCGCGATCAGGGACGCGCGGCTCTCGCTCCCGGCCGTCGTAGCGGGCGAGCGCCGGACGGTGTCGATCGTGCCGCTCCCGAGCGGAGCCAGCTCGTTCCGTCCCAGCGCGCGATCCGGTTCGCCGGCCACGCCGTCGGCGACGGTGAACGTGCCGCCGGCGAAGAGCGCCGAGCCGGCGCCGTCGTGGTGGGAGCTCAGGGCCAGCGCACGTCCGCGTTCGTGCCGCTGCCCACGGCCGACCAGCTCGTGCCGTCCCAGCGCGCGATGCGGTTCGCGGGCACGCCGCCCGCGCTCGTGAAGTCTCCGCCCGCGTAGAGCGCCGGCCCGCCGCCGTCGTCGTGGACCACCAGGGCGTCGATGCCGGCGTTCACCCCACCGCCCAGACGCCGACCAGCTCGTGCCGTCCCACTTCGCGATCCGGTTCGCCGTCACACCGCCCGCGTCGGCGAAGATCGCCGCCCGCGTAGAGCGCCGGCCCGCCGCCGTCGTCGAGACGACGAGGGAGGTCACCGTGCCGCTGGGCTCAGCCTCGAGCGGCGCCCAGCTCACGCCGTTCCACCTCGCGATCAGTCCTCACCGTGCGCTGCCCGCGTGCGTGAATTGACCGCCGCATAGAGCGCCGGACCGTCGCCGTCGTCGAAGACCTTCGAGGGCGCGGACCTTGCTGTTCAGTCCCGTGCCCGCGGTGGTCCAGCTCGCGCCGTCCCAGCGCGCGACGTGGCCGACGAAGTCGCCGCCCGCGTAGAAGCACGGGGCCGCTGCCCGCGTCGAAGAGCTCCAGCGCGCGAACGGTGTCGTTCACCCCGGCGCCCAGGGCGGACCAGCCTCGTGCCATCCACTGCGCGACGCGGCTCGCCGCCGCTCCGCCCGCGAGCGTGAAGTCGCCCCCCGGCGTACATCGTCTCGGGCTCCGCCTTCGCCGGAGACAGCGAGGGCGTTCACGCGGTAGTTGATGCCTCGTTCGAGCATGGACCAGCTCGCGCCGTCCCACTTCTCGATGCCGATGCCGAAGAAGCTGGCGGGCTGGCCCGCGAAGAGCCTCGCTCCGCCGCCGTCGTCGAAGACCGCGAAGGCCATGGTGGAGTTCCCCCGTCCGCCGCCGACCGAGGTCGAACCGTCCCGCCTCGCGACGCCGCGCGCCGGCACGCCGCCCGCGCTGTTTGAAATCGCCGCCCGCGAAGAGCCGCGGTCCGTTCCCGTCGTCGTAGGTGGCGAGGGCGAAGAGCGGATTGGTACGAGACGGCGCTGATCCCGCCGCCGAGCGCGGACCAGCTCGTGCCGTCCCACTTCGCGATGTTGTTCGCCGTCACGCCGCCGGCGGTCGTGATGGAGCCCCGGCGCAGCAGGGCCGGTCCGCCACCGTCGTCGTGCACGCGTCAGGGCACGGACGAAGGAAGGCCGCCGAGCTCGCTCGTGAGCGCCGACCAGCTCGTGCCGTCCCACTTCGCGATGCTGTTGGCCGACGAGCCGCCCGCCGTCGAGAAGCTGCCGCCCGCGTAGAGCGCCGGACCGCTGCCGTCGTCGAACACGCACAGGGCGCCGACCTCGGCAGTGACGGAGGCGCCCGACTCCGCCGGCGAGCACCGACCAGCTCGTGCCGTCCCATCTCGCGATGTGGCTCACCGTCAGCGCTGCCCGCGTTCGTGAAGCGGCCGCCCGCATAGAGCGCCGGACCACTGCCGTCGTCGAACACGGCGAGGGCCGAGACGTACGCGGCGCAGTTGGGGCACGAAGGCTCAGGCCGGCGCCGAGCGCCGACCAGCTCGAGCCGTCCCACTTCGCGATCGGCTTCGCGACCACGCCGCCCGCGATCGTGAAGCTGCCGCCCGCGTAGAGCGCCGGACCGCTGCCGTCGTCGTACACCGCCAGGGCGCGTGACGCTCGTGGCCCGGTAATCAGGGCGAGTTCGCCATCCCGCTGCCGAGCGGCGACCAGCTCGCGCCATCCCACTTCGCGATCCGGTTCGCCGCCACGCCGCCCGCGATGGTGAAGCTGCCTCCCAGCGTAGAGCGCCGGGCCGCTGCCGTCGTCGTACACGGCCAGAGACGAGACGTTGTGGATTGGTCCCCGGCATCCCTCCGAAGGTCGGCTGCCAGGCCGGCTCGCACGAGCCGAGCGCACGAGCTGCAGCGGGCCGACGCGCGCGAGCCCGCCGCTCGTGATGCCGACGAGCGTGCTCGCCTTCGGTTCTCGCCGCCGGCTCCGACGGCGGTGACCTCGACGCTCTCCGCCTCGAAGCGGCACGCGGACCTCGAGCCGGAAGGCACCGGTGCGATCCGTGACGGCCTTGCCGCCCGCGCTGCTCACCACCACGGCGCCCGCGGCGGGCGCTCCGCTCGGTTCGAGGACGGAGCCCTCGGGGACGCACGGACATGGCGAGGGCGGGACCTCGCTTCGACGAGAGTCGTTCGAGCTCGGGAGCTCGCTGAGCGCGAGCAGGATGGGCCAGGACGAAGGAACAGAACAGAGCGAACGCGACCGGGCTGGAACTTCGACATCTCATCATCTCCTGGAAAAGAACCCATCCGAGCACGGAGGGCATCGATCCACAACGAGCGGGATTGAAATCTCCCCAGCCCCGCGGACGCGGCAAAGGCGGGATGCGAAGACGAGCGGGCTTCCGCTCGCCGACACACGAAACCGGGACGGGAGTCATCGTGCGGTGCCTAGATGCAGATGGGGAACAGACTGTTGGATCGTTCTTGGCGCCGGTGGCTGATCTCCGGCGGGCGGGCTGCCGCGAGGGTCGAACGCGATCCCTGCGCGGCTCCTGCCCTGAGGAAGCGGCAAGCCGGGCACGACCCTCCCGGCGCCGAAACCCGGGATGCGCGTTGCGCAGGCGGGTCTCCAGGTAGAGATGGGGCCGATGAAGGACGCGGTCCTCGACCGGGCTCTTCCTGCGTTACGCGCGCGCGGCGACGGCAAGGCGCTGGCGGCGGTGTTCGACCTGACGGCGAAGGAGCTCTTCGCGGTCGCGGCGCACCTCGCGAGCGGCGCGGGCGAGGCCGAGGACCTCGTGCAGATCGTCTTCCTGCGCGCGATGGAGCGGGCGCAGGCCTTCGACCCGGCGCGCGGACTGCGGCCGTGGCTGCACGGGATCCTGTGGCGCGAGGCGCTCGCGGCGCGGCGCCGCGCAGCACGGCGCTTCGAGGCCGCGGAGCTCGAGCGGAGCTGCGAGCGAGGATCCGGCCGAGATCGCCCTGGAGCGCGAGCTCCCCGTCGGCCGTGCGCGACGCGCTCGCGCGCCTCCCGCAGCGCTACCGCGAGGTCGTCGAGCCGCTGCTCCTCGGGGATCGACCGGCGCACGAGATCGCGGCGCGGCTCGGGCGCTCGAGCGGGACCGTGCGCATGCAGATCCACCGCGGACTCGAGCGCCTGCGGCGCGCCCTGCCGCGCGGGCTGCCGGCCTCGGGTCTCGCCGTGCTGCCGACGCGCGGCTGGGACGAGCTGCGAGCGAGCCTGCTGCGCGAGGCGGGCATCCCGTCCACGACGGTCGGGGCGATCTCGACATCCATGCTCGCGACGCAGGCGGCGCTCGTCTCCGTGCCGGCGCTGTGGCTCGTTCCCGCTCGTCGCGAGCGGCGCGGTGCTCGTCGCGACGCGTCCGCGCCTGCTCCCCTTCCCTTCCACGTCGCCGCCAGAGGTCGCGGCCGCGATCGATCCCAAGGAGAACGAATCCATGAAGCCCTCGAGCGCCTGCTCGCACTCCCCTCGTCATCGCACCGAGTGGACCGAGCTCCCCCGCTCCCCAGGACAACCGCGAGCCCGTCGCCGTCGAGAGCGTCGCGGAGAAGGTGTCGCGGCTGGACGCCCTCGTGGGCGAGCTGCTCACGCTCTCCGCCCAGCAGAACGCGGACGCCGATGCGGCGTGGAGAGGTTGCTCGCGGCCAAGGGGCGCATCGATGCGGAGGTCCAGCGAGCGCGCAAGCCTCACGGCCGGTGCCGGCGGACTACGCGCTCACCAGGACTGGGTCGAGGCCGTCAGTCAGCTCGCGGACTCCGCTCGCCGCGAGGCGGCGCTCGACGAGATCAGGGCCGCGTTTCGAGCAATCTCCGGAGCGCCAGCTCGCGGCGTGCAACGCCCTGGCACAGCTCGGAGAGGTCAGTTCGAGAAGCAGTCGTTCCGCGAACCGGTGCTCGCGATCGCGCGGAACTCCACGGGCCAGCTGCGCGTCCGCGCGCTCTACGCGCTCTACAACACCGATCGCCGGCCCGAGGACCTGTCGCTCGCGCTGGCGCTGGCCGACGACGATTCGCCCGCGGTGCTCGAGTCGGGGCTGCACCTGCTCTCCTCTTCGGCAACGGCGAGCTGACCGGCACGACCGGCGCGGCGGCGCTCCGGATCCTGCAGGCCGACACGGGGCGGCGCGGGATCAACGGCCTGTAGGGGCGCGCGCGTCTCGCCCGAGATCGCCGCGTTCCTGATGGAGATGTCGCGCTCGAGCAACCGCGAGGAGAGCCACCAGGCGATCTATTTCGGCCTCTCCACGCTCAGGAACAAGCCGCGCGAGATCGTCGAGCGGTTGATCGACCTCGCCTGCAGCACCGATTACGAGAACGCCGGGCGCTCCCGCTGGGGGCTGAGCTTCGGCGTCTCGGCGGAGGACGGCCCGCTCGTGACGGCCGGCATGCAGCGCCTCTTCGAAGCGCGCAGCGAGCCCGCACTCCAGGCCGAGCTCCTGGGACTGATCGGGCAGTACGCGACGAGCGACTGCCTCGCCTGGCTGCGCAGCGCATCGCGGGCGATGCAGCGCAGCCCGACTCCGTCCGCGAGGCCGCGCGCGCCGCGATCGCCGCGGTGCAGGAGCGCTGACCCAGACGCGCGTTCTTCCGGCCTGGCCCGCGAGCGCCGGCATTCGCCACAGCTCGCGGAGCTCGACCGCTTCGAGACGAGCGACGCCTACGACGCGCTCGAGAAGGACGGGCTGCGCCTCACGAGCACGCGCGGCGAACAGTCTGTCGCGGCGGAGGACGCTGGACACTTCCAAGACGACGATGACAACTTCCTCGTCGCATACATCGGCCCCGGGCGCTTCGCGGCCATCGTCTCGCTCGTCAGCGACGAGCCGCACGCGCCCGAGCACGACGAGGGAGCGCCTCGCCGACATCGCCTGCCTCGCGCACGTGACCGTCGAGGTCAACACGTGCTCGGGCGAACACGCGCTCGTGGCGGAGCGCTCGTGACGATCACCGCCGGCGAATATCTTGTCCTGGATCACGGGCGGAGGCGGACAGGCCCACCGCGCGAGGAAGCTGTCGGACGAGTCGAAGGCGCTCTGGAACTCGCCTCCGGCGATGAGGGTCAGCCGGCCAGGCTCCCGGGTCCGCGTGGACGGCGAGCGCGAGGACGACATCCGACATGCCGCCACCGAGCGGCGTCCAGCTCGAAGCCGTCCCAGCTTCGCGATCCGATTCGCCGCCACGCCGCCCGCGCTCGTGAACGCGCCGCCGGCGTAGAGCGCCGGGCCGCTGCCGTCGTCGTGCGACGGTCAGCGCGTACACCCTGCCCGTTCATCCCGCTCGCCCAGCGCCGACCAGGTCGAGCCATCCCACTTCGCGATCCGGCTCGCCGCCACGCCGCCCGCGGTCAGTGAAGTCGCCGCCGGCGTAGAGCGCCGGGCCGCTGCCGTCGTCGTAGACCGCCAGGGCGTCGACCGTGCTGTTCGTCCCGCTGCCGAGCGCCGACCAGCGTCGAGCCGTTCCACCTCGCGATCCGGTTCACCGCTCACGCCGCCGGCGGTCGAGAAGGTGCCCCCGGCGTAGAGCGCCGGGCCGCCGCCGTCGTCGACGACGGTCAGGGCGAAGACAGCGTTGTTGAGCCCGCTGCCCGAGCGCCGACCAGCTCGTGCCGTTCCACTTCGCGATCATGCTCGCGGCCACGCCGCCCGCGCTCATGAACTGGCCCGCCGCGTAGAGCGCCGGGCCGCCGCCATCGTCGAAGACCTCCAGCGCGCGGACCTTGCTGTTCACTCCGCCGCCCGGGACCGACCAGCTCGAGCCGTCCCAGCGCTTGATGAAGCCCGGAACTCGCCGCCCGCGAAGAGCATCGGCCCGCTGCCGTCGTCGAAGACGGCCAGTGCATCGACGACGCCGTGCAGGCCGCCGCCCAGAGCGGTCAGGCTCGCGCCGTCCCACTTCGCGTCTCCCGCGTAGGGCGCCGGACCGCTGCCGTCGTCGAAGGTGGCGAGCGCCTGGACTGGATTGATCCCATCCGCTGCCCAGGACGGACCAGCCCGCGCCGTCCCACTTCGCGTTGCGGTACGCCACGCGGACGCCCGCGCGCGTGAAACTCCCACCCGCGTGGGAGCGCCGGACCATCGCCATCGTCGAACACGGCCAAGGCCTCGGACCTTGTCGTTCATCCCGTTGCCGAGCGCGGACCAGCTCGATGCCATCCCACTTCGCCACGCACTTCGCGTCGAACCCGCCCACTTGCACGAAGTTCCCTCCGGCGCAGAGCACCGGTCCTCCGCCGTCGTCGTACACCGTCAAGGCGAGGACTGCCGTGATGCTAGCCTCGAAGTCGACCCCGCTCCCCAGGGCCGACCAGCTCGAGCCATCCCACTTCGCGATCCGGTTCGCGGACGCACCACCCGCGTTCGTGAAGGAACCTCCGACGTAGAGCGCCGGTCCGTGGCCGTCGTCGTACACCGTCAGGGAGTTGACGCCGGCACCCCACTCGCCACCACCCACCCCGCTCCCGAGGGCCGTCCAGCTCGACGCCGTCCCACTTCGCGATCCGGTTGGTCGATGGCGTCCAGTCGCCCGAAGTGCCGCCCGCGTAGAGCGCCGGTCCACTGCCGTCGTCGTACACCGCGAGGGCATACACGATCGTCGCGGAGCCATCCCCGAGCCCAGGGCCGACCAGCTCGAGCCGTCCCACCTGCGCGACTCGATTCGCCGCGCATCCCGCCGGCGCTCGTGAAGGAGCCGCCCGCGTAGAGCGCCGGACCTCCGCCGTCGTCGTGCACGGTCAGGGCATGGACGGGAGCGTTCATCCCGCCGCCGAGAGGCGACCAGCTCACGCCGTCCCATTTCGCGATGAAGTCCGCCGCCACACCGCCGGCGCTCGTGAAGCGGCCGCCTCGCGTAGAGCGCCGGCCCGCTGCCGTCGTCGTACACGGCCAGGGTCTCGATGCTGAGTAAAGAACTCACGCCGCTGCCGAGGGCCGTCCAGCGCGTGCCGTCCCACTTCGCGATCCTGCTCGCCGCCGGCGCCGCCCGCGATCGTGAAGCCGCCGCCCGCGTAGAGCGCCGGCCCGCTGCCGTCGTCGTACACCGTCAGCGCATGAACTTCATTGTTCGAGCCCGCGCATCCCTCCGAACGTTGGCAGCCAGCTCGGCTCGCAGGTGTTCCCCGGCGTGAGCCTCAAGGGATCGACGCCGAGCTCCCTGGCCGTGATGCCGACCCGGGTGCTCGCCGTCAGATTCTGGTCGCCGGCCCCCGCGGCCGTGACTTGGACGCTCTCTGCTTCGAGCGGCACCTCGACCTCGAAGTTGATAAGCCCCGTTACGGTCCGTGACGGCCTTGCCGCCCGCGCTGCTACACGACGACCACTCCCTCTGCGGGCGCCCTGTCGGGCGCGAGCACGCGGCCCGCCATGACGACGGGCATCGACGTTCCCGCGACGCGCGCGCGGGAGCGATGGGCGGCAGGCCCGGTGCCGGCACGGAGTCGCCGAGTCCGAACGAACCGAGGAGCGCGAGAGAAGCGATGAGGGTCGGGTGGGGGAGTCACGCTTGAGCTTTCTGGGTTCGTTCGCCGGACCCTCGCCAGTGGGATCGAGGGAAGAGGGGAGAGTCATCAAGGCTAGATGCACGCTCCCCCTGGCCGTTGGCTCGAGCCCTTCGGATCGGGCCACGGGTCAGGGAGGAAGCACGCAACCGGATCCCTCATATCCCATGCGACGTCGACTTTGGACAGGCCCATCGGTTCTCCATCCCGGCCTGGGGTTTGGGCAGGCTTTCTGGGGGAGCTGCCGGCCGAGCCGATTCCCTCGGGCAATCCGACGAGGGGAATCTCTCCCGCGTCGGGGTGCATCGAGCGCCGGCACTCTCCCCTGGTCGAGTCTGCTCAGCCTCGCGCCATGGCACGCATGCCGGGGATCGCCGCGGCCGAGGCGCCGCTCGGCCTGCGGCTCGTGTACGCGTACGTGCGCAGGAAGGTCGCCACGATCGCCGGTCGCGCGGATGTGCCCGAGCCGATCCAGGGTGACGGCGCACCACCCGCAGCCTGCTGCGTGCCACCGCGCACATGGAGATGGGCCAGGAGGCCGCGCACTCCGTCCCAGCGCGCGCTCAAGTGCCTCGCCTCCGTCCAGGCCGCGCGTCTGATCGGGTGTCCCTTCTGAATCGACATCGGGTCTGCGGTCGGCAGACGCGCGGGCGTGACGGAGCGGCAGCTCGCGGAGCTCGATCGCTTCGAGACGAGCGACGCGTACGACGCGCTCGAAGCGGGACGTGCTGCGCTACGCCGAGGCCATGACGCGCACTCCGGTAGCCGTCCCGGACGAGCTCTTCGCGGCGCTGCGCGCGCGGCTCGAGCCGCGACAGATGGTCGAGCTGACCTCGGCCATCGCCTGGGAGAACTACCGCGCGCGCTTCGACCACGCCTTCGGCATCGAGTCCCAGGAGTTCAGCGCGGGCGCCGTTCTGTCCGTTGCCGGTGGGGCGCGCTCCCTGATGCGCGCGCGACCGGGCTGCGCCACCAGCCCCGCGGCTGCGTCACGCCCTTCTTGTAGCTCTTCTGCTCCTCGCGCGGGATGAAGTCCTGCAGGTGGCGGAGCGACTCGGATTCCTTGATCAGGTTGCGCGCCACGACCATGCGCTGCACCTGGTTCGTGCCCTCGTAGATCTGGAGGATCTTGGCGTCGCGGAAGAACTTCGCGATCGGGTAGTCCTCCATGAAGCCGTAGCCGCCGAAGACCTGCACCGCGTCGGTGGCGACCTCCATGGCGGTGTCGGTCGCGAAGCACTTGCCCATCGCCGCGATCTTGGTGACGTGCTGCATGCCGGTGTCGATCGCGGCGGCGGAGGCGTAGACGAGCCAGCGCGCGGCCTCGGTCTTGATCGCCATGTCGGCGAGCATCTTCTGCACCATCTGGAAGCTCGAGATCGGCGCGCCGAACTGCTTCCGGCGGTTCGAGTACACGACCGCGAGGTCGAGCGCGCCCTGCGCCGCGCCGACGGCCTGCGCGGCGACGCACGGGCGCGCGCGGTCGAGCGTCTGCATCGCGTGCGTGAAGCCCATGCCCTCGCGCCCGCCGATCAGGTTCGAGACCGGCACGCGCACGTTGTCGTAGTGCGTCTCGACCACGGGCACGCAGCGGATGCCCATCTTGTCCTCGACCTTCTTGACGCTGAAGCCCGGCGTGCCCTTCTCGACGACGATCGCGCTGATGCGGCGCGACTTCGAGGTCGGGTCGGTGACGCAGAAGACCGTGTAGACGTCGGCCACGCCGCCGTTCGTGGTCCACTTCTTCTCGCCGCAGATCACGTAGTGGTCGCCGTCCTTCTCGGCGCGTGACGGCGAGGCCGCCCGCGTCCGAGCCGGCGTTCTTCTCCGACAGGCAGAAGGCGACGAACTTCTCGCCGCGCGCGATCGCGGGCAGCCAGCTGCTTCTTCTGCTCCTCGGTGCCGCCGACGACGATCGGCGTCGAGCCGAGCGCGTTGACCGCGTAGGCGACGCCGAAGCCCGAGTCGGCCCGCGCGAGCTCCTCGGTCACCAGGCACAGCGCCAGCGAACCCGGCGCCGTAGCCGCCGTACTCGACCGGGCACGAAGACCGTGAAGAGCCCGGCCTCGGCGCACGCGCGCGCCGCCTCGCAGGTTGTACTCCTGGGCCTTGTCGTACTTGGCAGCGCCGCGGGCGCACGTACTTGTCGGCGATCGCGCGGGCCTTGGCCTGGAGCTCGAGCGCGAGCTCGCTGAAGACGATGTTCTGCGGCATGGGAGGTCGTGGCAGGCCCGGCGAGCGCTTCGCAGAATACAGCCTGCTCCGCGTGCGGAAAGCTCGTGCGCGGGCGAGGCCTCCCGGCGACCCCGCGCGTCCTACTTCGCGGGCCGGGCCTCGGCGAGCAGCTCCTCGATCGCCCCGTCGAGCTCGGCCGTCGGGTCGCCGAACCAGCTGCTGCGCGGATCACGCCCTGCGCGTCGAGCAGGTAGAACTGCGGGAAGCCGCGCACGGCCCAGGTGCTCCAGAGCGACGCCGTCCTTCGGCTCGCCGAGGTCGAGGGCGCTGCGCCAGTTGATGTTCTCGCGCTTCATGCGCGCGGCGATCTCCTTCGGATCGCCCTCGCGCCCGAACATGCCGAGGAAGCTGAAGGGTTCGTCCTTCAGGCGCTCCACGAGCGCCTTCTTCTGGGGCAGGAGCCCCATGCACGTGCGTCAGACGAAGCCCCAGAAGTCGAGCAGCACGACGCGGCCGCGGTAGTCGGAGAGCTTGAAGCGCACGCCGTCCTGGTCCGGCGACCTCGAAGTCGGGCGCGACCTCCCCGAGGCGGAGCGCGCGGATCTGGTGGCGCGCGCCGGCGGCGAACTGCTTGCCGGTCATGCCGATGAAGTCGGTCGCGCCGATAGTCCTTCTCGATGCGCGCGAGCAGCGTCTCGGCCTCGGTCGCGGCCGGCGGCGCCGAAGGCATCGTCGCAGGCCGACGAGGAGCGCGAGCTCGCGCGAGCACGCTCGCCTGCACGCTCGGGTCCGGTGTTGCTCGCCGAGGATCGCGCGCAGCGCCGCGGCCGCCGGCTGCGCGCTCCACGACGGCGCGCCGTAGACGAGGTCGAGCGCGAGCGCCGGGATCACGGCCGAGGTCACGTGATCGGCGACCAGGCGCTCGAGCGCCTGCGCGTGTAGAGCGCGCGGTCGTCGAGCATGCGACGCCGAGGCGCAGGAGCTCGTATCCAGGCGCGCGCCGCGAGCTCGTTGCCGGGCCCCAGGGCGGCGACCTTCTGCGAGCTCGTCCACGAACTCGTCGCGCGGAAGGCCGCGACGAGCTCGGCACGCTCCGCGTCGGTCTTCGCCTGCCTTGCGGTACTCGAGCCAGCTCTGCGCGCTCCTCGTCGAGGCGCTTCTCGAGGTCCTGGAGCTCCTTGCGCGTTCTGCTGCGGCGGCGTGCGCGCCTGCGGCACTGGCCAGGAGCGCGAGCAGTAGCGGCGTCGCTCCCGGTGGAATCGATTGCCCATGGGGATCACGGAACGGGGTTGTGGAGGAGACGCTCACGGGGCAGGCGAGCGCGTGTGACTCCAAGAATAGAGCGAGCGCGCGCTCGCCGACGAAGCCCGCTCGTGGCGCTCGAACCGATCTCGAACGGCGTCGGGCGGGCCGACCGCGCGTTCAGGGAGCGCTATCGCCTGCGACCCGGATCGGTGCCGACGGCCTCATGTACCGGGCCCAGACGATCTGGCGCGGCGGAACCGGAGTCGAACGGGCGGCCGTCGAAGTCGCCCTCGGTGCGCTCGAGCGCGAAGCCGGCGCGCGTGCAGGAGCGCGGCGAGCTCGCGCGGCTCGTACAGGCGCACGTCCTCGCGCCAGCGCCGTTCTCGCACCGTCCGGCGCGCGCACGCGCACCTCCTTGACCACGCGCGCGCCGCCGCGCTCGAGCCGGCGACGCTCGTGGAGCTCGAAGCGCGCCGCGCCGCGTGCGCGACTCGGGCACGAGCGTCGCGCGCACGCGCGCCGGATTCATCAGGTCGAGGACCGCGAGCCCGCTCCGGGCGCCAGCACGCGCGCGAGCTCGGCCAGCGCGCGCGCGTTCTCGTCGTCCTCGAAGTAGCCGAACGAGGAGAAGAGCATCAGCACCGCGCCGAAGCGCGCCGCTGCGGAAGGGCAGCGCGCGGAAGTCGCCGCGCACGAGGCGCCCGGCAGGAGCTCGCGGCCGCGGCACAGGCGAGCAGCTCGCGCGAGCGGTCGAGCCCGAAGCGCGTCGAGCCCGCGCTCGCGCAGGGCCTGGAGGTGCCGCCCGAAGCCGCAGCCGAGGTCGAGCACGCGGCCTGCCGCCGGCGCCGAGGCCGCGCTGCAAGAGGCCGGCCACCTCGGCGCGCGCGCGGCGAGGTCGCGGTGCGGATAGAGCTCGAGGTAGCCGCGCCTCGAAGGCCGTCGTCGAACCAGGGGCGTTGATCGGCCACGCAGGAAGACGAGACTATCCAGCGAAACCGAGCGGCGGCTCCGCGCGGTCACCGACGCCATGACCAACCCGCCCGCGCCCCGCCCTCGCACTTCTTCGACCGCGCGCGCCAAGGAAGCGCCGCGAGCGCGAGATCCTCGCGCCCTGGGCCTGCGCAGCGCCGACTCCCCGGCCGGCGCCACTCCGAGGAGGAGGACGAGCTGCGCACGAGCTGCGAGCGCGACCGCGACCGCATCGTGCACTCGGTCGCCTTCCGGCGCCTGATGTACAAGACGCAGGTCTTCGTCAACTGGGAGGGCGACCACTACCGCACGCGCCTCTCGCACAGCCTCGAGGTCGGCGCAGGTGGCGCGCAGCGTCGGCAGCGCGCTCTTCCTGAACGAGCCGCTGTGCGAGGCGCGTCGCGCTGGCGCACGACATCGGCCACCCGCCCTTCGGGCACCGCGGCGAGCAGGCGCTCGACGCGCTGCATGGAGGCGCACGGCGGCTTCCGCCACAACGCCCAGGTCCTGCGCGTGGTCGACCAGCTCGAGCGCCGCAGCCCCGACTACGCCGGCCTCAACCTGACGCGCGAGCTGCGCGAGTCGCTGCTCAAGCACGAGACCGACGCCGACTGGCCGGCCGAGTTCCGCCCGTGCCGCAGCGCCCGTGCCTCGAGGCCCAGGTGCGTCGACCTCGCCGACTCGACCGCCTACAACGTGCACGACGTCGAGGACGGCCTGCGCTCGCGCGTCTTCCGCCGAGCGCGACCTGGCCGGCGTCGCGACTGTGGAGCGCGCGCGCGCGCGGTCGAGGCGCGCCACCCCGGCTTCCTCGGCGGCGACGAGCGACGAGAACCTGCGCGTCAAGCGCATCGCGAACGAGCTGCTCAAGCATCTGCATCAAGGACCTGATCTCAGCGCCTCGCACGAGCGCCTGACGCGCGCGCGGCCGGCCTCGCCCGCCGCCGTCAAGCGCGCAAGGATCGACGCTGATCGACCACGGCGAAACGACCTCGAGGTCGAGGTCGGCGAGCTCGCAGCGCTTCCTCTACGAGCACGTCTACAACCACCCGAAGCTGCTCGAGCTCTCGGAGCACGCCGAGCAATACGTAACTGAACGAAGTACAA
>ERZ1370068.10891-contig-9550_pt1 | contig 26935 bp, 25 predicted proteins | sample MGYA00561227_ERZ1370068 | MGnify/ENA primary metagenome ERZ1370068 (study PRJEB38410, sample SAMEA6850437) | metagenome | study: Metagenomic assessment of the ecological functions of the soil: analysis of the soil microbiota associated with the...
TTGTACTTCGTTCAGTTACGTATTGCTGGTCACCTCCGCGCGTGGATGACAGCTATCGCGCGGAAGTTACCAACGCACGGCGGCTCGGAGACTGAAACCGGCTACGGCGCCGCTCAGGCGTCCAATGGTGTGAAGGAAGAGGAGCCCTTGGAGACCATCATGAAAGATCAGGAAAACCGTCGTCGTACTCGCCGTTCTCGCCGCTCTGGGCGCTACCGGAGCCTCCCTGGCGGCCTACTCGGCTGTCGCCCACCGGTCGGGGAGGCCGGGGCAGCGATCGGGCGGCTCATCGGCGACGCCGAGCGTCCAGGACGGCTCAAGCTCACCCCCGACCAGATCACGCGGCTGCAGGCGATCCGGGACCAGGCGCGCGCCTCCATCCGCGAGCTGCGCGCGACCAGCCATCCGGGCCCGCGCCGACCTGCGGGCGACGATGCTCGACACGAAGGCCTCCCGCCAGGACATCGAGAAGAGCGCGGCCGCGGTGCTGCGACGGCCGCGAGCGCCGTCTCCCAGCAGGTGACCAAGAGCCTGCTCGACGCGCGCGCTGATGTCCTGAGCGTCGATCAGCGCGATGAGCTCCGCACGATCATCCAGGAACGCGCCGGCACGCTGCGCCGGATTCCGGCAGTATCGCCGCCACGGTCAGACTGGTGGACCGATCGTCGAGGGCGACGGCTGGATCCTCGGACGACGACTCCGCCGAACCCGCGCCCCAGGCCGACTGAAGCGCCGCCGAAACCCGCGCGCCCTGGACGCATCGGATTGCGTCAGGGCGCCGGCGAGCGGCTCGCTAATCCCGAGCCGCTACTCCCACTCGATCGTCGCCGGGCGGCTTGCGCGAGATGTCGTAGACGACCCGGTTGATCGCCGCGGACCTCGTTGATGATGCGGCTCGAGATCCGGGCGAGCAGGTCGTAGGGCAGCGGGCCCAGTCGGCGGTCATGACGTCCGTCGCTCGTCGACGGCGCGCAGCGCGACGGACGTTGTCGTAGGTCCGCTCGTCGCCCATCACGCCGACCGAGCGCACCGGCAGGAGCACCGCGAACGCCTGCCAGATCTTCCGCGTACAGGCCCGGCCTTGCGGGATCTCCTCGATGAAGACCGCGTCCGCCTCCTGCAGCACTGCGATCCGCTCGGCGGTGACCTCGCCGAGGATGCGCACCGCGAGGCCGGGCCCGGGAACGGGTGGCGCTCGAGCGATCTCCTCGGGCGAGGCCCAGCTCGCGGCCGAGCGCGCGGACCTCGTCCTTGAAGAGGTCGCGCGAGCGGCTCGATGAGCCTCGAGCTTCATCCGCTCGGGCAGGCCGCCGACGTTGTGGTGCGTCTTGATGACCGCCGAGGGGCCGCGCACGGACTTGGACTCGATCCGGTCGGGATAGATCGTGCCCTGCGCGAGGAACTCGATCCCTCCGAGGACGCGAGGCCTGATCCTCGAAGAGGTGGATGAACGTCTCGCCGACGATCTTGCGCTTGTGCTCGGGATCGACGACGCCCTTCAGGCGCTGAAGGAAGAGATCGCCGTAGCGGAGCACGCGCACGTCAGGTGGAAGCGCGCGCGGAAGCGGCTCTCGACCTCGTCGGCCTCGTTCTTGCGCAGGGCGCCCGTGTCCACGAAGAGGCAGACCAGCCGGTCCCCGACCGCCCGGTGGACGAGCAGGGCCATGACCGACCGAGTCGACGCCGCCCGACAGCGCGCAGACGACCCTGCCGTCGCCCACGTCCCGACGGATGCTCTCGATCGCCTCTTCCATGTACTGGCCCATCGTCCAGTCCGGCTTCGCGCCGCAGATGCCGAAGGAGGAAGTTCTTCAGGATGCGCGTGCCGTGCTCGGTATGCGCGACCTCGGGGTGGAACTGGATGCCGTAGCAGCCTGCGCGCGGGATCCTCGACCGCCCGCGTCGACGGGCGTTCGTCGTCGATCCGCACGCGCGCGAAGCCCGGGCGCCAGCATCGCCTCCACGCGATCGCCGTGGCTGGCCCAGATCCGCTGGCGCTCCGGCAGCCCACTCGAAGAGGGCCGAGGGGCCGATGCCGAAGAGCTCCGCGGGGCCGTACTCGTGATCGGCCGAGCCGACCACCTTGCCGCCGAGCACGTACATCATGAGCTGCATTCCGTAGCAGATGCCGAGAACGCGGCGCGCCCGGTCTCGAACAGCTCGCAGTCCGGCACCGGGCGCCCGGGCCGATCAGACCGAGTTCGGGCCCGCCCGAGAGGATGATGGCGATCGGGTCCGGCTCCGGATCTCCTCGATCAGGATGTTGAAGGGCTCCACCTCGCAGAACACCGACAGCTCGCGGATCCTGCGCGCGATGAGCTGTGTGTACTGAGAGCCGAAGTCGAGAAATGAGGACCGAGCGGCGGCTCATCCGCGGGTCAGCCGCCGCGCCATCTTGATCGCCGTGCCGTATCCGGACTTGGCCCGGACCGCCTTGACGCGAACCCGGTCCCTTGCGGAAAGATGCCGGACGAGACCCAGGTATTCACCCTGGACCTTGAGCCTCGCGCGGTCCGCGGGGGAGAGAACGCGCCGGCGGCGATTCGCCAAACGGTGCGCCGCTCCGGCCGACGAGGACGAGACGTTCCCGACGAGAACCGTGAGCGCGAGGAGGATCGCGACGAAGGCTCTTCAATGATTGCGAGAGCCGTCGGGTGAGACTTTGGGCCTTCAAAGCATTTCGTGGCATCGAGGGACCTTTCCAGTGCGGGTGCAGAGATTAGGATCGCACACTTCGCGTCGTTTGCAACAGCGCGACGAGCCATTCTTCCAGCAATGCGCCCGCATCGAGCGAGCTGGACTTCGTCCTGCGGTCCACGTCATAGAGTGCGGACAGCGCGTCCGTGAGCGCCCGGGGAGAAAACCTGCGCGGCCTTGCGCGCCAGGGCGTCCGCGAAATAGATCGACCGTCCGGGGAAGACGATCGCCCGCGCCGCGTGCCGTCCGGCTGCCGGGCTGCCTTCTCGTCGCAGAGCACGATCATCTGGCGCAGGCGCGACGCGAGCGCGCCCACGATCGCAGGCGCGGCCTCGCCCCCTCGAGCAGGAGACTCATCGCGGAGAGCGCGCGCCGCGCATCGCCGTCGGCCACGGCATCGACCAGGGCCCAGGCCGTGGGCGTCCTCCCGCCGCGACGAGGGGACAGGACATCGTCCACGGTGATCGCACTGCGACCCGCCGGCGTAGAGCAGGAGCTTCTCGATCTCGGCCGCGAGGCGCATCGTGTCGTTCCCGCGCAGCTCGGCCAGGAGAGACGCGGCGTCGGGTTCGATCCTGCCCTTCTCCGAGCGTACCCGGGACTCGATCCACCCGGGACCTGCGGGGGATCGGGACGGCTGACGTCCGCAACGGTCGCGGCCGCGAGAGGGGTCTTGTGGATCCTGCGGCGGGCGTCCCAGGGACATCCCACGAAGGCGATGCACGCCCCGCGGCCGCGCGCGCGAGGTAGCGTTCGAGCATCGCGAGCTGGGCCGCCTCTCCTCCCTTTCGGAGCGCTCCGGCGGAGCGGACGCGTCCTCGTCGGGAGAGCCGCCGGCCGCCCGCTCGTCTCCGCCGACCTCCGACCCGGCGGCGAGCTTGCTCCCCGCACGAGCACGAGCCGCCGCCGGGGACAGCAGTGACACTTCGCGCGCCGCGTCGAGCACCTCGTCCAGCGAAACGGACGGAACGTCGAACGTCGTGCGGCCGAAGACGGAGGCGTCGTTCCCGAGGACCGCCCGAGACAGTCCGGAGATCAGCTCGTCGCGGCCCAGAAGATCCTCGCCGGCGTCCGCGTCGAAGCGCGTGACGAGAATGGACGGCACGGCGCCGCGCCCGATCTTCACGAGCAGGGACTGCCAAGGCTCGCCGGCGGCGCCCTTCAGAAACCCTCCAGGACCGAGGTCACGACGGTTTCCGCGAAGCCCTTGGCGATCCGATCGATGGCGACGATCTCGCGATCGAAGGACCCTTGAGCCTCCTGGTCCACATCGTACTGGCTGCGGAAGATGAAGTGCTCCTGGCTCCACAGGACCCGGCCCGAGTGCAGGTCCGTCAGGCGCACGCGCGCCTGCACGACGACCTCCAGCCGTTGTGCGCGGCCGCTCTGCGAGCGAGACGGAGCGCCGCGCTGTATCCGGTCACGGCGCCTTCCAGGATCGCGTCCGCCCCCGCGCGCTGGGGGCTGCGTCTGGAAGTCGCCGCGCTTGATGAACTCGTCCAGGAGGGACTCTGTGATGCGCTGCTCGATCTCGGCACGGCGCGTCTCGTTGGTGAAGACCGGGATGGCGATCCGGTGGACGTCCGCGGGGAGCGTTGCCGTGGCCGCGCCGCCCTTGCGGCCCGCCAGCTGATAGCCGCAGCCCGCGAGCGCGAGGACCATGACCGCCGCCGCGCACAGGGCCGCCGCCGCTCGCGCCGCCCCCGCTCCCCCGATCGGGCCTGCCCCGAGCGGGGTAGGGCCCGAGCTCCATCGCAGACCACGCCCCGCCGACGGTCCGCTTCCCGGCGGATCCCGCGGCGCGCCGCTGGTCTCGCCCGCTCACCCCGTGACCAGGTTCAACAGACGGTCGGGAACGTGGACGACCTTGAGGATCGTCGCCTGTCCCACGGCCGCGGCGCGCGCGTTCGTCCCCGCCAGGGCCGCGGCGAGGACATCGTCCTGGCTCGCCCCGCGCGGGACAGGGATGCGGGCACGCAGCTTGCCGTTCACCTGCACGACGACCAAGGACGTGTCCTCGACGAGCAGCGCCGGATCGGCCTGCGGCCAGGTGCCGCGTGCGAGCAGGCCTTCCCCGCCGAGCCTTTCCCAGAGCTCCTCGCACACGTGGGGCGCGAAGGGCGCGAGCAGCGACACGAGCGTGCGCAGCGCTTCGCGCACGGCCGAAGCTTCCTCGCCGCTCAGCGCGTCGCGGTCGTGGAACTCGTAGATCGCGTTGAGCAGCTCCATCTGCGCGGCGACGGCCGTGTTGAACTGGAGGCGGCGCGCGATGTCGTCGGTCACGCGCTGGATCGTCCGGTGCGTGCGCCGCCGCAGCGCCAGCGCCGCTCCCGCGGCCTCGGTGCCCCCCGAGCCCGATGCGGGCGTTCCCGGCGCGACCGCGAGCTTGTCCCGATGCTTTTCGACGAAGCGCCACAGCCGCGCGAGGAACCGGTGCGCCCCTCCATCCCCTGCTCGGTCCAGAGGACCTCGGCGTCGGGCGGCGAGGCGAAAGGCGCGAAGATCCGGATGGCGTCCGCACCGTAGCGCTCGAGCGCCGCGTCGGGATCCACGATGTTGTTCTTGGACTTCGACATCTTCTCGAGCGTTCGCGTGACGGGACGGCCGCACTGCAGGCAGTGGTAGGTCGTGCCTGGATCGGCCGCCTGGGCGCCCCCGGCGCCGACGCGATCCTCGCGCACCTGGTCCGGGTAGAGCCAGCGGTGCTCCTCGCAGAAGCTGCTGTAGGAGATCACCATTCCCTGCGTGAGCAGGTTGGTGACAGGCTCGTCGTGCGCCAGAAGGCCGATGTCACGCATGAACTTCGTGAAGAAACGGCAGTAGATCAGATGGCCGGTTGCATGCTCGATACCGCCGATGTAGAGGTCGATCGGAAACCAGGCGTCGGCGCGTTCCCGCGGCGAACGGAGCCGGACGCGTTCTTCGGGTCCGTGTACCGATAGAAGTACCAGGACGAATCCACGAACGTGTCCATCGTGTCCGTTTCGCCGCCGTCCCTTCCCCCGCATCGAGGGCAAGGGACGTTCACGAACTCGGGCACCGATGCGAGGGCGATCCTGTCGCTCCGCGCAGGTCCACGTGGGGCAGCAGCACGGGCAGATCCTTCTCCGGCACGGGTACGGTCCCGCATCCGTCGCAGTAGACGACGCGGAATCGGCGTCCCCCAGTAGCGCTGGCGGGAGATCCCCCAGTCCTTGAGACGGAACTGGATGGCCGCTTCGCCGAAGCCGCCCTGCTTCGCGCTCTCCGCCATCTCCGAACGCGCGCGCCGCTCGGGGCCCGGACCAGCGGCCGGACTCCGTCAGAACGCCGTCGCCCGTGAAGGGAGCCTCCGCCGCGGCGCCATCGGACGGCTGGACGACCGTGCGGACCGCGATCCCGTACTTCGTCGCGAACTCGTGATCGCGCACGTCATGCGCGGGGACGGCCATCAGCGCGCCCGATCCGTACTCCATCAGGACGAAGTTCGCGCCCAGATGGGGATCTTCTCGCCGCTGAACGGATTGATCGCATGGCGACCGGTGAAGACGCCCAGCTTCTCGACCGTCGCCGTGAAGCGGTCCGCCAGCCGCCGGGCGCGGTCCTCCGCGACGAACCGCGCGACTTCGGCCTCGCGGCCGCCCGCGCGGGCGAAGCCCATGAGCCGCGGATGCTCGGGGGCCAGAACGAGCGCGGTCGCCCCGAACACGGTGTCGCACGCGGGTCGTGAAGACCTCGATCGGTTCGGTCTCTCCCTCGACGGCGAAGCGCAGGCGGCAGCCCTCGCTTCGGCCGATCCAGTTGCGCTGCATCGTGACGACCCGCTCGGGCCACCCCGGCATCGCTTCGAGCGCTCGAGCGAGCCTCGTCCGCGTAGGCCGTGATGCGCACGAACCACTGGTCCATCTCGCGCGGCTCGACCGGCGTCGTGCCGCCAGCAGAACCCGTCCACGACCTGCTCGTTGGCGAGGACGGTCGCGCAGCGCGGGCACCAGTTGACGGACCGCTTGCCCCGGTACGCGAGGCCGCGTCTCGAGCAGCTTCAGGAAGAACCACTGGTTCCAGCGGTAGTACTCGGGCTCGCAGGTCGTGACCTCGCGCTCCCAGTCGTAGGAGAACCCGAGCCGGCGGAGCTGCGCCTTCATGGCCGCGATGTTGGCGAGAGTCCAGTCGCGCGGATGCCGCCTTCTGGATCGCGGCGTTCTCGGCGGGCAGGCCGAGCGAATCCCAGCCCATCGGGTGCAGAACGTTGTAATCCTGCATCCGGCGAAACCAAGCCAGCGCGTCGCCGATCGTGTAGTTGCGGACGTGCCCCATGTGGATGCGGCCGAGGGGTAAGGCAGCATCTCGATGCAGTAGAAGCGGGTCCGCGGATCGCTCTCGTCGGGCTCGAAGACGCGCTCCCGGGCCCAGCGCTTCCTGCCAGCGCCGCTCGATATCCTGAAGGGAATCTCGCTCATGGAACCGGAAAAATATTAGCACACGGCCCACGTCGCGTCCGGGCGCGCGCGCGAGGGGCGCGAAGAGGCGGAACGAGAATGGGGAGGACGGGGTCGACTACAGCGCGACGGCGGCCTGGAGCTCCTTCTGCGCGCCTCGAGAAGCTCCTCCAGACAGCGCTGGAAGGTCTCGAGCGCTCCTGCCGTGTCGGACGGGAAGCGCGAGCGGATTGATCTTCTTCCCTTCCTCGATCTCCGTCTTGTAGGACTCCACGAAACGGCCCTGCCGGATCGCCTTGTCCGCCTTCTCGGGACCGTAGATGACGATGTCCGAGAAGATGATCCGCGTGAGGCGGCGGATGTCCGACCTCGTTCGGCGACGATTCGGACGGCACCACGCGCACGGGGACGGCCACGGGGCCGGAGGCCTTCTCAGCGCGCGCCTGGCCGAGGCCTTCTCGGCGCCGGCGGCGCGACGGGCGATGCGACGCGGGCTTCGCATCGGCGGCAGGAACGGGCTTCTTTGCGGACGGTGCCGGAGCCTCCATGGCTCTGACCCCGTGCTCGTGCCGATCTCCTCCCCGTTCGAATCCGAGCTCGTAGCGGGCTGCTTGGAACGAGGGTGGCGCGGAAAACGGTGCGGCAGTTCTTGCACCGGACGGGGATCCCCGCCGGAAGGCGCGACTCATCGAACCGGTAGCGGGATGGGCAGGCAGGACAGCTGAGAATCACGGTCGATCGGGCCTCACCGGGCGGTCCCGGGGCCTCCGGGAGCGCAGAGTCGAATATAGGCGATCTCTCCAGGGGGCAAATCGCCTCCGGGGCCGTGCCGCGGGCTCGATCGGGCGCCCCGGGGGATACCGGGCCGGCTCCGGGGCTTCTGCGACGATCCGCGCCGGCTATCGCGCCCCGGGCCCGGCGGCCTTCTGCAGACCCTCGCTTGACGGCGTCCAGGACGCCGTTGACGAACTGCCCCGACTCCTCCCCCGAACCGCTTGGCGATCTCGATCGCTTCGTCGATGATCACCGCCGGCGGGGTGTCGGACTCGTGCAGCAGCTCGTAGATGGCCACCCTCAGGACGTTGCGGTCCACGTTCGCCATGCGCTCCAGCCGCCAGTTCTCGGACGCCTCGCGGATGAGCACGTCGATGCGCACGGCGTCGGCGACCGCGCCGCGGACCACGCGCTCGGCGAAGGCGCGCGTAGCCTCGTCGACCTCACGGCCTCGCCAGTGGAGGTCGAAGCCCGTTTCGGCGTCGTCCCCCGTCATGTCGAGCTGGAACAGGATCTGGAGGGCGTGCTCCCGCGCGAGACGGCGGCTAGCCACGGGAGGGTCCGAGCGACGCGAAGAGATTCGCCATCTCGATCGCCGCGAGCGCCGAGTCCCATCCCTTGTTCCCGCCCTTGCCCCCGCGCGATCGATCGCCTGCTCGATCGTCTCCGTCGTAGGACACCGAAGATGATCGGGACGCCGGTCTCCAGGGCCACCTGGCCCGCGCCGCGCCGCGGCTTCGGCGGCGAGGACATCGAAGTGCGGCGTTTCCCGCGCACGAGAGCGCCGAGGCAGACGATCGCCCCATAGCGCCCCCGGCGGCGAGCCTCCGCGCCGCCACGGGGATCTCGAACGATCCGGGAACGCGCACGAGGCGAATGTCCTTCTCCGCGACGCCGTGACGCACGAAACAGTCCATGGCGCCGCCGATGAGCCGCGAGGTGACGGCGTCGTTGAACCGGCTCGCCACGATGGCGAACCGCCGTCCCTTCGCGACGAGACTTCCCTCGACGACTTCGGGCATCACGCGCTCTCCGGAAGCGCCGGCATCCCGTGCGCGCCAAATCGGCGCCCGGGCGTCTGTGACCGGGAGGAAGCGAGTATAGGAGCGCCTTTCCGGAGATGTCAAGGACGAGGGCCCGCCAGGGGGCGGCGTACAGCGCCCCCGCTCAGCGAAGTGCGCGCAGGATCGCGGCCCAGTGCGGCGCCAGGACGGTCTTCATCGACCGCGTCGATCAGAAGGCCGCAAACCGCCAGGGCCAGCGGTCCGCGCGCCGCCGCCCTCCGGGGTGAGCGCGTGATCCGCGCGAGAAGGGGCTCCGCGAGCAGGACTCGAGGGTCACGAACGAGACGATCCGCACCACGGACCAGGGATGCCATCCCAGGAGCGCCGCCAGGAGCGGGTGCGAGGAGGTGAGCCGGACGACCTGCGACACGTAGTACGCCATGTAGTTCATGAGGATCGCGCCGAAGACGACGGACACCACCGAGGCGGTGAGGAGCGAGAGCGCCACATGAACACGGCGGCGTGGAGCGCGTGCTGCGGCAGGAACCGGGACGGCTCGCTCCTCACGCCCCTGCCCGGTCTCCAGCCAGGGGCGCATCTCCTCCCAGTAGGCGGCGCCGTGGATCACGACGCTCTCCGCGCGGGCGCGGATCGTGGGCGCACAGGCCGGTCATCCCTGAGCCGAGGAGGAGCGCCCAGAGGAGCATGGCCGCCAGGGCCGCGCCGCCTCGGCCTTCGCGCAGCAGGAGCGCCATCGAGGCGTAGGCGGGAGCCGCGCACAGGATCGGCAGGAGCAGCGGGATCCCCAGGTAGAACCCGGCGGCGATCGACACCGGTGTGATCGCGACGAGCGCGAAAGGCAGTGGACCCGTGCCGGCCGGCGAGCGCAGGGGTGCCGCGCGGGGGCGCGGCCGCGCTCAGGCGAGCTCCGCGAACCCGGTGAGGTCCTGGAAGTCCCGATAGCGCGCGCGGATCTCTCTTCCTCACGCGCGTGCGCGCGAGGCGTTTCAGGCTGAAATCCTCGACGTTGAGCGACGCCATCACGCTGCCGAGGACGACGGCCTGCCGGAAGCTCTCCCCGATCAAGCGGCCGTCCCGCGCGAGGTGTCCCATGAAACCGCCCGCGAACGAGTCCCCCGCGCCCGTGGGATCGAGGACGCTCTCGAGCGGATAGGCGGGAACGCTGAAGACCCCCCTCGGAGAACATGACGGCCCCGTATTCGCCTCGCTTGACGACGATGGTGGACGGTCCCAACCGGCGGATCGCCGCGGCGGCGCGCACGAGGGTTCGGCTCGCCGGCGAGCTGGCGCGCCTCGCGTCGTTGATCAGGAGCGCGTCGACCCTCGACGGGGTCCTGCGCAGGGCGTCGGGCTTCCCCTCGATCCAGAAGTTCATGGTGTCGCACGCGACGAGACCGGGGACGCTTCACCTGATCCAGCACCTCGAGCTGGATCTCGGGATCGATGTTCGCCAGGAAGACGAACTCGCTCTCGCGCAGCGTCTCGGCGAGCTTACGGCCGGAAGCCGGCGAAGACGCCCAGCTCGGTGCGCAGGGTCTTCGCGGTGTTGAGGTCGTACCCGTATTCGCCTTCCCATCGGAAGGTGCGGCCCGGGGATCCGCGTGAGACCGGCGAGATCCCACGCCGCGCTCGCGAAGCGGGAGCCGCGTCCGCGTCCGTGAAGTCCTCTCCCCACCGCCGCGACGAGGCGCACCTTCGTAGAAGAAGGACGCGGCCATCGAGAAGTAGGTCGCGGATCCGCCCAGGACCTCGTCCCTGGATCCGAACGGAGTCCGGACCGTGTCGAAGGCGACGGATCCCACCACGAGCAGGGGCGACGTCATCGGCTCCTTCAGGTAGCGGCCCGATCAGCGGGCGGCAGGCGCTCACGCGTCTCGGACGGATGGCGGACGGATCGGTGATGATGGCGCCCTCGAGCGCAGCGCCTGCACGCGCAGGATCGGGGGTCGGCCAGCGCCGCCACCGCGGCCTGGATCAAGGCCCGCGCGGCGGCCGCGTTCGGTGCGCAACCGCTCGACGACGATCTCGACGGTGACGGGCTCCTCGTCCTCGTGCCATACGTCGTAGTCGGTCACGAGTGCGATCGTCGCGTAACAGAGCTCGGCCTCGCGGGCCAGCCGGGCCTCGGTGGCGTTGGTCATCCCGATGACGGCCATCCCCCAGGATCGGTAGATCCGGATTCCGCCCGCGTGGAGAACTGCGGCCCCTCGATGCACAGATACCCGCCCCCGTCGTGGACCTTCGCCACCAGCCCCTGCCGCCGTGCGAAGAAGGTGCGCTCGCAGCTCGGGGCAGAACGGATCCGCCATCGAGACGTGCGCCGACGATCCCGTCGCCGAAGAAGGTGAGCGCCCGCCGCTTCGTGTGATCGACGAGCTGGTCAGGGATCACGATGTCGAGCGGGGGCGATGTCCTCCTTCAGGCTCCCGGCGGCGCCTCGCCGAGAGGACGCGCTCGACGCCGAGGCGGCTTGAAGCCGTAAGAGGTTGGCCCGATAGTTGACCTCGGTCGGCATGCGGCGGTGCCTCGGGGCCATGCCGCGCCAGGAACGGCATCGCGACGGCGTCGGCTTCGCGCTACCCGCCATCCGTCCCACGAGATAGAGGACCGGACGGCTCCCCGTGCGGTGTGAGGAGGCGCACCTCCTCCACGCCCGAGACTCCTCCATCGCGTAGGAGTCCGCTGCCCTCGATCACGCCCGATCGACGCCCGAGCGGGAGGGTCCGCTCATCGGGACCCGCTCCCTCCGGGCCCGCCGCCGGGAGTTCGGGGCGCGCCTTCCAGTTCTGGACGGAGGCGCCGTCGCGCCGCCTTCCTCCGGCAGCGCCCGCCGGGGCGCCCAGCGGCCTCCTCCGCGGCGCGGACGCGGTCCTGCTCGAGGACGTCCGCGAGCGCCAGCGTGGGACTGCGGCACTTCGCTCGGAAACTGCGCGGGACGGGAGGTGTGTGCACCGCTCGTGAAGTAGACCGCGGGAGGGATTCCGATAGACGAACCCCATCTGCGTGATCGTGCCGCGCGTCCGCGAGGTCGGCCGGATCGAGCTGCACGACGAGCTTCCAAAGGGTGTCGGAACGCATGGCGACGCCGGCCAACATCGAGGAGGTCCCGGGAACCTTTCGGGCCGCCGATGATCCAGAGCCCCACATCGGTCCTTCGTGGTATTCGGTGAGCGCCATCGCGTAGAGGGCCGCGATCGCGACCGCGCGCGAAGCCGTTGCGCATAGGCCTCGAGGATCGCCAGAGAGCCTCGCGGAAGATCTTTCCCCTGCCGATTGAGGTAGTAGAGCCGGGCGAGGATCCGCGCCATGCGGGCAAATTCCACTCGAAGGAGTGGATCGCGGTGCCGCATGGGGATCGCGGGATCCTTCACGTTCGTCGCGATGTCGGCGAAAGAGATGGGTCTTCGGATCGCGCAGGTTGGCGACGATCGCGACCTCGGTCACGTCCTTGGCGGCCGCCCGGTAGCGCAGGTCGCCCGTCGCCTGATAGGCATCGAGACAGCCCTCTGCGAACAGGATCTGGTCTTCGAGGTTGGTGGCCAGGGATCTTGTCCTTTCCATCGATCGCGTGCACGACGCCGCGTCCCGCGCCTCGTAGGCCTGATCCGGGAGCCAGTCAGAGCGACTGCTTGCCGCTCAGGTAGCGGCTCGGCGGCTTGGACAGGGGCGCGTAGGCGGCGCGCATCTGGGCCGCCGCGGCCTTGGCCGCTCCCACCCGACGGGCACGAGGCGTATCGACCGGCGGCTTCGCGCGCTTGGCGCGCTCCGCGGCTGGCCAGACGGTAATAGCCGCCGCCGTCGGGCGAGGACGGATCTGGCAGGACTGGCTCCGAGTAGAATAGCCGCCCCCGGCCGCTTCATCGTCGTTTCGAGCCATCGCGAGATGTCGGCGGCACGGTCGGCGTACTCGGGCTTGGACGTCAGGATGCGCGCGGAGAGAGTTCGTCGAGAAGGGCGACGTTGCGGTCGAGGAGCTTCTCGTACTCGGGGCTGCGACCAGTCCTCGCCCGCCGCGATCCGGTGGACCCTCCTTCGACCCAGTCGAAGAGCGGACCGTCGGTGATGGCGTGCAGGGCCTTCTCGCGACCTCGAGCCACCGTTTGTCCTTGTCACGCGAGTAGGCAGCGAGACAGGCCTCGATCGGGGCCGGCATCGGGAGCTTGGGCGCTCTCGGTCCAACCGGCCGTGGAGCACGTCGAAGTTGACGCTGCAGGGTGTCGAGGATCTTGGAGGCGGTGGCGAGATCAGCTGATCCGAGATCCGAGTCCCCTCTTCGGCCTCCGTCTTGAGCCCTTCTTCGACCGTCTTCTTCAGCGCCAGGTACCTTCGCGGGGTCGTGCAGGAAACTCCGCGCCTCGTCGAGGCAGCCTTACGATCCGCTCGGGAGGGACGGCTCCGATCGTCACGCGCGACGGGACCTTGTCGTTCTCCTTCGCCGCGAAGTAGAGAACGCCGTTGGGCAGCATGCGAGGGTCACCGCCGGCCAGGTCAGTCAGAGAGGGATAGCGCTCGCGGATGTCGGGGCGGCGCTCGGCGTCCACCTTGATCGGGACCCAGTCCCGCGTTGACCGCCGCCACGACGCGGGGGTCGGCCGCCCACACCTTCTCCATGTCGCGGCACTGCCAGGTTCCAGCTCACGACGACGTTCAGAAGAATGGGGCGATCGCGCAGGGCGGCGCGCGCCGGAAGGCGTCGACGCCCCCATTCCATCCACTCGATCTTTCCGCGCGAGGCCTCGCTCGCGACCGCGGCGGGAGGCTCGCTCTTCGCGGCCGGCTCTGCGGGAGGTTTCGTCTTGCCCCGGCGGCGCCGCGGCAGCGGGCGCGGCGGCCCCGGCCCCGCCGGCCGCGAGCGAGGCGGTCACGAGCAGGGCCGCGGAGCGTTCGTGTCTTGGCGAGCAAGAGATCTCCTCGGTAAGCTGAAGATGCACCCGGAAAACGAGAACGGCGAGTCTACGCTGCGCCCCGCGGAGCGTCAAACGATCGTGCCTGACCGCCCGCACCGCGCGGAGAACGGTGATCGTCCTCATCGCCGGCGGGGCGACGGACGGCGCGAGGAGGGCCGGCGGCTCTTGCGGACCTTGACGAAGGCTCCCGTGCGGACCCCGCTGCGGATCCGGACGTCCAGTCCCCGGCGGCCGGCTCGAGGGTCAGGTCGACCGCACCCGCGCCGCCGGCGCCGCGCGCCACCAGCCCGGTGAAGCGCCGCGCCGCCTCGGCCGCGAGCCGGGTCGCGCGCCCCGCAGGGACGCCCGCTCCCGCGCCGCCGCCGATACGGCCACCACGCACGACTCGGGCCAGCCGACCATCGGCGGGAATCCGCACCTCGATCCGGTCAAAGGACGCCATCGTTCGCCGGAATATATTGTAACTGCGCATGTCTTCGCGAGAATCGCCGCTGTTCGCGGCCACCGCCCTGCCCGCCGGAACCCTGGCGATCGGAGTGACGGCGGCGCTCGCCGCGACCCACCGGGCGACGCTGGCGGCGCGGCTGCCCGCGCTCGTGGCGACGACGATCTTCGCGCTGGCCTCTTACCGTCTCTCGTTCGCCACGAGCGGGCGCGCGCCCGCGCGTCGCTCGAGCTCGGCTACCTCATCGCGGCGGCCCTGGCGCTCACTTTCCGGCGGCGATGATCGCGGGAGTCGCGTCCCTTTGTTGGGAACGGCCCTGCGGTCGGACCGTTCGGCCGGCGGATTCCGTCGCATCACCCCTGGCCGCCGCCAACAGCGCCATCGCCGCCTCGACCACGGGCGCCGCCTCGCTCCTCGCGGCGGGTCTCACCCTCGCGTTCCCCGCGAGGGGCTGGGCTCCCGCGGTGCGGCTCCTCCTCTTCGCCGCGATCCTCTTCGCCGTCATGAACGCGGTGACGCTCTTCATCATGACCGCGTGGATCGCCCTGCGCGGCGAATCCCGGGCCTCTTCGCGCGCCCGTCTCCTGACGCGCATCCTGCCCGTGGAGGCGGTCACGATCCCCTTCGCCGCTCTCCTATCGGGAGCGCTCCGGCGCGGACGAGCCGTCTCTGACCTTCGCGCTCCTGGGCTCGGTCGGTCTTTTCGCGAGCTTTCTTCTGAAGAGCCTCAGCGACTCCGAGGACCGGGTTCGCCGGGTGAACCACGATCTCGAGGAGCGCATCGGCGAGCTCGCGACGCTCAGCGCGATCGGCCGCGAGATCTCCTCGAGCCTCGATGCCTCGCGCGTGTTCGAAATCGTGCGCCGCGAGTGCCGCAAGGTGTTCCGGCCGGACTTTCTCTGGATCGCACGCGTCGACATGGAGACGCGCGAGATCAGCGTCGACTACGCCATGGCGGGGAACGCGCCGCCGCGGCGCATGCGCTTCCCCTGGGGCGGGGCCTCACGACGCACGTCATCGACACAGCGGCCGCTTCTCGTACGCGATGCCGCGCGCGAGCTCCCCGCGCTGGGGCTCAAACCCATCCTCCTCGAAGCCGGAAGATCCGCTCGATCCCGGCGGTGCCCCTCCTCGTCGAGAACCGCGCCGTCGGCGTTCTCAGCGTCCAATCGTTCCACGAGGGAGCGTACGGGGAGCGCCATGTTTCGCTCCCTGACGACGATCGCCCAGCAGGCCGCGGTCGCGCTCGAGAGCGCGCGCCACTACCAGCTCGCGATCACCGACCAGCTCCACGGGCCTCTACCAGCGGGACTACTTCTTCCAGCGCCTGGAGGACGAGCACCGGCGCGCCTCCCGCTACGGGACCTCGTTCTCGCTCCTCATGCTCGACCTCGACTCCTTCAAGAGGATCAACGACCGCTTCGGCCACTTCGCGGGGGACCGCTTCCTGCGTGCCGCGGGCGCGTCGATCCGAGGATCCTACGCGCCGCGGACATCCGCGTGCCGGTACGGCGGAGAGAGTTCTGCGTGCTGCTCCCGGAGACCGATGGGAACGGGGCGCGCTCGATCGCCGAGCGCATCCGGCTGGCCATCGCCTCCCTGCGCGTCGAGGAGGGGGCCGGGAGCCTCGGGACGACAGTGTCGATCGGCGTGTCGTGCTATCCCGACCACTACGAGGGCAGCGTCGCGGGGCTCCTGCAGAAGGCGGACCAGGCGCTCTACGCCGCGAAGCGAGCCGGGAAGGACCGCGTCATGCTTTCCGCCGCCTAGCCCCCGCGTCACTTTTCGTCACCCGAGCATGGCGTGCGCCCCGCAACCCGACCCGCCATCCGCCGTTGCACACCCTCCGTCCGCTGACATGAAGCGGCGGCCGCAGGCCGTCCGCTCCATGGAGGCGGGCAGCGGCCGCGGCCGCTACCGTGCCTACTTCGACTCGTCCGTCGCCGGGCCGTCGGCCGCCGCCTTGATCTCGATCAGGACGCCTCCCGCGCTCTTCGGATGGAGGAACGCGACCCTGCAATCCGCCGGCGCCCGGACGCGGGGCATCGCCCACGAGCGTCACCCCGCCTCGCGCAGCCGAGCGAGGCCGCCTCGATATCGTCGACCTCGAAGCAGAGGTGATGCACCCCCTCGCCGCGCTAGTCCAGGACTGCCGCGATCGGACCTCTCCCCGAGCGGCTCGAGGAGCTCGACGTGCGTCTCCCCCGTCCCTCAGGAAGCGACGCGAACGCGCTCGGTCAAGACCTCTTCCTCCGCGCCGAGCGGGAACGCCGAGGAGGTCCCGATAGAACGGCACGCGCTCGGCGAGGCTCCGCACCGCGATGCCACGTGCGTCGAGGCTGGGGGCGCCGCCCGGGCGCGGGCTCCTCGGCCGCCGTCACGCGGAGCCCTTCAGCACGGCGCGGCTCGTCCCTCTCCGGGTCGAGCCCGAGCGCCCAGAGTCCTCTCGACCGCGGCGTAGGGATCGAGCCGCCGCGCCGCGATCTCCTTCACCGATCGCGCCTCCATCGCAGCTCCCGGGAGCGCTCTCTCGACGGCGGCCTCCAGCAGAGCGCTGGCGCAGCAGGTCGACGAACCGCGCGAGGCTCTGCCGCTCGCGTCGCTTCGCGCGCTCGCCGCTCGCTTCGGGCCGGCGGTGCCGCTCGATCGCCGCCACGAGCTCCTCGATTCCTCCTCGCGGATCGCGACCGCGCACGATCTCCCTGCGCTCCGCCGCCTCGCCCGAGGGACATCATGGTCTCTCGAGCTCGGCCTGGGCCGGTCGGCGCCCGGCTGATCGGACTTGTTGATGACGAAGACGTCGGCGATCTCGAGGATCCCGGCCTTGATGGCCTGGATGTCGTCGCCCATGCCCGGCACCAGGACGACCGCACACGGTGTCCGCCGCGCGCACGACGTCGATCTCGTCCTGCCCCACGCCGACCGTCTCGATCAGCACCACGTCGTAGCCGGCGGCGTCGAGCAGGTCGACGGCGTCGGCCGTCGCCCGCGCGAGAGTCCGCCGAGGCGCCGCGCGTCGCCATCGGAGCGGATGAACACGCCGGGATCGGTGGCGTGTCGCATCATGCGGATCCGGTCGCCGAGGATGGCGCCGCCGGAGAAGCGCCGAGGACGGGTCCACCGCGATGACGCCGACCTTCCTCTGCCGCGCGGTAGGCTGGCCGTCGACGGTCCACGAGCGTGGACTTCCCGGCCCCGGGAATCCGGTGACGCCCACGTGAATGCCGCGCCCGTCTGCGGGAAGAGCCTCGCAGGATGGCGCGGCGCCTGCGCTCGAGCGGTCCTCGACGAGCGTGATGCGCGCGCGCGAGCGCCCGCGGTGTCGCCGGCGAGAGGCGCGACCGCGCCAGCTCGACCGCGCTCACTTCAGCGAGCTGCCTCGCGATGACGAGGCGCTGGATCTCGGTGGTGCCCCTCGCCGATCGTGCACAGCTTCGACGTCGCGGTAGAACTTCTCGACCGGGAAGTCCTTCACGAAGCCGTAGCCGCCGAAGATCTGCACGGCCCGGTCGGCGACCCGACCGCCGATCTCGGAGGCGTAGAGCTTGGCCATCGAGGACTCGAGCTTCGTCGTCGTTCGCCGTCGTCCTTCATCGCGGCGGCGCGGTACGGTCAGGAGACGCGCGGCGTCGATCTCGCGTCGCCATGTCGGCCAGGTATGAACTGGATCGCCTGGAACTCGGCGATCGGCTGGCCGAACTGGCGGCGCTCCTCGGCGTACGCGAGCGCGGCCTCGTAGGCGCCCTGCGCCATCCCGAGCGCGAGCGCCGCGATCGAGATGCGCCCGCCGTCGAGGATCTTCATCGCGTCGACGAAGCCCTCGCCGTCCGTCCCCGAGCGAGTTGCTCGTCCGGGACGCGGCAGTCCTCCATGATCGACCTCGGCGGTGTCGCGAGGCGCGGCAGCCGAGCTTGTTCTCCTTCTTGCCGGCCGGAAGCCCTTCATGCCCTTCTCGACGACGAAGGCGATGATGCCGTGCTTGCCCTCGCTCTTGTCGGTGACCGCGAAGACGACCGCGATGTCGCCGACCGAGCCGTGGGTGGTGAAGGTCTTGGACCCGTTCAGGACCCAGTCGTTGCCGTCGCGCACGGCCGTGGTCGTCGTGCCCGCGGCGTCGCTGCCGGCGGTCGGCTCGGTCAGGCGACCAGGCGCCGATCGCTTCCCCGCGGCGAGCGTGGGCACGTAGCTTGCGGCGCTGCTGTCCTCGCTGCCGAAGGTGAAGATGTGGTCCGGTGCAGAGCGAGTTGTGCGCGGCGAGCGGAGACCCGACCGAGGCCGTCCACGCGCGAGAGCTCCTCGATGACGAGGACGTATTCGCACGTAGCCCGGCCACGCGCCGCCGTACTCCTCGGGCACGAGGATCCCGAGCATGCCCATCTCCGCCGAGCTCCTTGAAGATCTGGCGCGGGAATCTCTGGCTCTCGTCGCACTGCATGATCGTCGGGCGGATGCGGTTCGCTTCCGCGAACTCCCGGACCGTCCGGCGGATCGACTCCTGTTCCTCGGTGAAGCGATAGTCCAACACCGGCCTCCAAGGTGAATAGGGTAAGGAATCGCACGGGGTTCGATTCGCGAATCAGCGAGATGCGGGGCGACGCGGCGGATGGCGGAGATCGTCCGCTCGATTCCCGCGTCGTCCACGTCGAGGTGCGACGAACCGCACGCCTTCGGGCCCTCGGTCGTCACGGGGACCCCCTCCGGGGCGAGGGGAGATCGCAGAGCGCTGGGGTCCGCGCCCGATCATCTCACCATGACGATGTTCGACGGGAGGCGGATCGGGGTCGACCGTCAGTCCGGCAGGCCCGCGTCCCTTCCGCGAGGCGCCGCGCGTGATCCGGGGAGCCTGTCGACGTGTGACGCCGCAGGGCGTGGAGCGCCTCCCGCCGCGGTCCCGGCCTGCGCATCCCGCCGCCCAGCGCTTGCGGACCGGCGCGCTTCGCGGATCAGGTCCTCCGAGGCCGGCGGAGCGGGAGCCGACGCCCCCGGGCCTTCGAGAAGCAGAACATCACGGAATCGAAGGGAGCCGCGAGCTCGCGCGAGGGGGACGCCGAGCGCCGCCGCGGCGTTGAAGATCCGCCCCGTCGAGATGCGCCGTGATTCCCTGGGCTCGCGCGAACGCCAGGACCGGTGCGGTCACCGCGGCAGCGTGCGAACTCCACCCGAGACCATGTGCGTGTTTTCGATCGCGACGAGCGCCGTTCTCGCGGTGTAGTACGGCTCGCCGCCGCGGTACGGGCCTCGAGCTGGGCCGCCTGCGGGTTCGCCCGCCAGGTCCGCACCAGGCGTCCATCGCGCCGGTCCACGCCGCGATCCGCCCATCTCGTGGTCGGCGATGTGGCTGTCGGCGTCGAGGATCGCCTCTTCGCCTCGGCGCACGTGCAGGTGGACGGCGATCTGGTTCCCCATCGTCCCCGAAGGGACGAAGAGCGCCGCGGCCTGTCCACCGCCTCCGCGGCGGCCTCCTCGAGGGCGCGCACGGTCGGGTCTTCGCCTGTAGACGCCGTCGCCGACCTCGGCCTCGTGGCCATGGCGCGGCGCATGGCCGGTATCCTGGGGCGCGTCTCCGTGCGACCATTTCTTCGATCAAACCAGCCCGACTCTGTACTGAAGATTCCTCACGACCGGCGCCATTCCCACTGAAGGCTGCGCGCTCCGCCGCAGCCGCAGCGACCCTCTCCCACCTTCCACCGCCTCCCGCGATAAGGGCGCCAGCGCGTCAGCGACTACAAAGGATCCACTACCCAATGAGGCGCGGGGGATCAGTGCCGCCTTATCTATCTTGCGGCGGCGCCGGCGCTGTTCACGGTCAGCAGCCATGCTTTGAAAAACGAAGTGTCTTCCCCGTGGCACGCCCCACCACCTGATGGCATATGTCGGGGTCGGCCGCAAACCGAGAACGCCTGCTTCTGATCGGCACCTCAACGGACGGGCGTCGGACGGGCGGCCCTTTCATCGTCAAAGTCCACCACAACCTCAGCTGTCATGTGCGACTTGGATCTCAATTAGCCCATCTGACTAGAAGGAAGATCTACCCACGACCATCAGCCGCGCTTCGCGTCGTGTCTGGTGCATCCGACGGGCGGAGCCGAGCCAGAGTCGGATAGTCAGCCAGTAACCGAGGTTCAATGCAAGCCGCAGTTAAGAGAGAGCCCGTTATGCCAGGACCTCGTCACGCCGCAGTGCGGCACTGGGTGAGCCGCTCGTCGTTACGAGGGCTGCGGTGCGCCGCCGCGGACATTGCGCTCTTCTGGTATTCAAGCGGAGCTGCAACGCGGCGTGTTGTCATATCGGGCTTGCCGCCATCAAAATCCCCTGGAGAAAAAATCAAGTCGACACGAAGGCGCCAGCGCCCTCTCCGAGGTCCCCGGTCAGTCCTCGAAGTGCAGTCGGGCGATGGCGATCGGGTCGAGACTCGGTTGTCGAGACGCTTCGCGCCGCGGCGATCGCGGCGCCGAGCTGGACCCGTGGGGATCTCGAAGGCTCCGCCACGCATGGCGACCCATGAACGTTTCTGAACTGGGGACAACGTATTGCCGCGCCTGCCGGAACTCCTCAGGTTCGCGGAGCCCGGCATGACTCAGGGTTCACCTCGACCGAAGATCCCGCGTGATCACGGCGACCCAGACGCCCGCGGCCACTTCCAGATCCGCGCGGGACCACCATTGGGCGGCTCGATGCACGCGCACAACCGCGAATCGTGGCGATCTGGCGGCGGGCGCGGTGCTGCAGAACCGCGATCTCGGCGGCGACGACCTCCTACAACGCAGGCGGCTCGGTGCAATCTGCGAGGTGATACGAAGTCGCAATGAAGCCTGCGCGGACGACAGAACGGCAGACTCGATATGAAAGGCCCGCGGATCCCTTTACCGGAACATATCCCGGTTGGCGCTGGTGCGTCATTCAGCGCTTAGGTTCACCATAGCCAAGATCGCGCATACCCCACGCCTCGGAAGCGCACACCAGCGATGAACTTCACAACCAGTATTGCGAGTAGCCCATCGCCGCGCGAAAAAAGGATCTCGGGGCCTGCTCGTGACTGGAAGGCGCAGCCGGGCAATCGAGGACTGGCGCGCGCTGGGGCTGTTCATCCTCGTTCCTTTCACCTGGCGGCTTCTCCCTCGGGCGTGCGGGCTGCTTTGTCTCGCGGCGGTCATCTCCACCAACTCAGACCTCAGTGTGCGCGCACTGCCTTCTCCTCTGATGCCAGTCGCGATCCAGGTATAAGCTATTCTCTCAGTTCGCGCGACGTCGCTGGCGGCCCAGAACCAATCGCGCGCTGCATGATGCGACGCGGCGGCCGCTGGGCTCAATCAGCCGCTGATCGATATGTTCCGGGTCGCGATTCGCCCGACCTCATGCAGGGTTGGGGGACACCTGCGGCCGCGATCGAAACGTGCTTCTCGACCAGCTCAGAGGGACTTCAGCATGGCGGTTCTCACGCGGAGATCAGGCTCGTCCCCTTCGCGCTCGATCATCGATCGCGGCTTCAATCATTGAGGTTATCGTCGCGTTGCGCGCGGTTATGACGCCTGGGGTCTCTAACTCTAAATCCATATCAGAATTTGTGCAGGTGCGGGACTTGTGAAAGACATGAACACCAGAGATCAATGTATTAATCCTCTCTTACAGTAGGGCGGTTTTGCCTATCATTAAGGAAGACTCCACCTTCTCCAGAGTCAGTAACTGCTTTGCAAGAGGCCCTCACACATGGTTCCAGGCCAGGCAATTTGGGGACCTGGGCATTCATTTCTGTGCCAGTTAATGCTTTCCTTTACCTTCAGACTGCAGTACACACGAGAACCACTGCCGCAAGAGGGGTCATGACAATACTGCAGATCATGACATTCGAGCATCAGGTAATCCCGTTCACCCCGCCAGAAGATCGCCCACCGTACTGATTAGCGGCGGTTTCGGCGCCGCCGCAGGAAATCGACTTTGACTCGGCCAGTGCCCGTCAGATCCAGGGGACGAGGAACGTCGACCAAGCGTCGCCGCCGGCCCAACCAGCGCCTTATTTTTGTTGAACCTGATCGATACCGCCGGTTTGGGCGGATCGGCGATCGAAGTCGGATCATCACTGGCGTTGATCACTACAACTATCTGCAACCACCGGCGATGACGATAGGCCAAGGAGTCAAGCGCGGACGGAGGTCGCACGTGGATCACCTCCCGGTCTGCGCTCACCCGGACCTCTCTCCATGCCAGTCTGTCACGTCTCCAGGCTGGAGGGAGATAGACAAGACTCGATCAGTGACGCCAAGGCAGGAAGGAGAGTCCCAGGGAGAAAGCCTCTGCCATGGGTCGGCACATGAGGCCTGACCTTTGCCACTGAAACTGTGGCAGATCACACCACCTGTCTTCAGGCCAGACTTCCACAAGGAAGGAGCTGGCGCCCAGTGAGATCCACGAAGGCTAAGAGGCAGGCGCTCCCAGAATCCACCTGCTGACCAGAGGCTAGCACCATGGTGAAAGTATCATGGCGATCTCTGACTCGGTGACAAATCAAAACGACATCGGCGATCTACGACGGACAACGCCGGCCGCGATGGGGTCCATCCGTGCTCCCCCAGATCACATTCCCATCCCCAGCACGCCCGATCAACAAACGCGACCTGTTCGGAAAGACATGGTTCCAGTGCCCATTTCAAGGCGTCCCTGGGAGCATCGTCAAGAGGCGAAAAGATTCCGCTGCAATGCCGGACGGACCACTGTGCCAGTTACCACTCCGAGCAAAATGTAAAAACGGTGTCGGATCCCCACGAGGAAGCAGTGTGCCCCGGCGCGCAATCGAAGTCATGCGCACTCACTGATCTTGCGCTGCAAAAGTGAGAACTTCTGGCTGGAGTTTCAACGTAGGGTCAAGCCAGAACTTCGCCGGACAACGCGCGATGGCTCATGTAGCTCAGAGGAAAATATGGTAGAGATCTGGACCGCTGAAACCCGGGGACCCCGGTCACGTCCGGAATGGCCATGATATGTGTGATCTCAGATGGGGCTTTGTGCGCGATCTCTTATTTTCCGTTGTCGCAGTCACCACCTTCGCGAGTGGCCCATGAAAAACCTGGGGCCGGCGATCGACCACGGTTGCATCAGGATAATCGCGCGGCGCTGCCGACCTGCGTGAGGGCGTTTCTGCAGCTACAAAGATGGGCGATGGACGGCTCTGCGGGAAGAAGGAGACGAGGCAGGGAAGTGATCGGGGAGGTTCTTATCCACGCCGCCCGTGCGCCCGAGTAGGGCTGTCAGTCGTGTATCCCGCCTCGTTTGATGGCGAAGGAGTGCGATGCCTGATGGATCACGGGGACGATACCAGCGTGAACTGATCTGCACCTGTGGGACCACGGTATCACCGGGCGGTTCACCGCCGAAGATTGGAGTGCCAGAAGAAGCGAAGGATGGGAGAAGGTTGGCGGCGACGATCGACGCGAAACCACCGAAACGGCGGCGGCACGCGACGTCGACGTCTTCTCCATCGCGCCCGACGACCTGTCGCGAGTCGATGCCATCCCGACGGGAGGAATAGATCACCAGTTCCGGCAGGCGTAGGCGACAGCGCGGCGAAGCGGAAGCCTGTTCTGGTGGCTTCACCTCGGAGGACAAGAATTATCCGTTTGCGAACAAATCGGAAGAGGGCGAGTAAGACATGAAGGTGGGGTCAAAGGGACTTCAACCCACGCATTCGGGGCCCCAGCGTGGTCGCACTTTCAAACACTGCCACCACCCGACCTGGCTGGGGGCACCACTGGGGTCATGGTTCAACGAGGCCGCTTTGACCCCTGCCTGTGGCAGATCTTGCCTTGTCTCGATCCCTTTACATCCCCTCACCAGGCTGCAGTCCCAGAGAGTCACGGCAGGGCAGAGGAGGCCAGATCTACCTCGCTTCCCAGTCATGGCTTCGCTCTGGGGCGCGCTCTCCCTGCTTGCTGTTTTCAGCACTTGCGTGCTGAGGAAGATGAGCCAAGGTCACACTGAGAAACCACTCTGTCTTCACTCTGGCACCTCCCTGGCCTCCCGCCCAGCTCATGTCGACCCACTGCCCGGCGTGGCCAGATCTCCCGGACAACCGCTAACCAGAGGACCAACAGCCTCGCCGGCTCATCGGTCAGATTGATCAGGGCTTCTTGTTGCACATTGTCGCAGAGACAGGGAGTAGAGGCTGTGCATTGGCTGGCGGTCATGTGGAGAAGGCATCCCTCGCTCCCACCAGCAGAGAGGCAAGGAGGCTCAAAAAAATCGATTACTCAGAATTTAGAGAAGGATTGGCATGAGTCAGTTGTTTGCAGAGCCTGGCCGACTGGGCCCAGAGCTGGTGTGGTGATGGTGCAGTGCGGTGGTCAGTCAGCAGCAGTGAGCCTGGGCACTGCACGCGCCATCGCATGATACTGGAACTTTCAGCCAGGGTGGGATTCAGATCCAGCCACTTGAAAGGCTGCAGTTAAGGAGGCCTCGGTCACCTGGGATCCCAGCGGAAACCTTCCCACACCGTATATCCCAGGCAGCAGGCCCCTCGTGCACCATTGAGGCTTGGTTTGTCAGCCAGCGAGCTGCAGGCCGTCGGCTGACGCTCAGGCAAACTTTGATATTTTCTCGGGCGAGAAGGAACGACCTCGGGCAATCGCCCACGGGCCGCACGCAGGCCCCGGCGTCCCCACCACCGCCAGCCGCTCTTCCCAAGCGCTGCAGCCTGCCGGCCTGGGCTTCGGCTGGTTTCCAACGGCGCGGCGAAGCCAGCGAGCAGGTGACGCCAGGACGGCGGCGTCGCGCGGTTACGCGCGGTCAGGAAAACGGTTCGTGAGGACCTTGAGGGAAGTGGGCCGGGAACGCGTCCTCGGGCGCACCGTCGCTGTCCCGACGATCATGAGGTCGGCGTGGGGCGAGGTTCTCCTGCGCGTCCGCATCGGATCGGATCCCGATCGAGCGCGCGTTCGCCAGCGGAGAAGGATCGCGGGTCCCAGCTTCCCCCAGCGCTTGAAGCGCGCGTGGCGCGAGGCGGTAGCGCACGCGGGCGTCCTCGAAAGCCTCTCGGCAAGGAGCCCGCTCGTTAAGATCTCATCCGCCTCGCGCGGTGTCGAGACGCAGCCCTCGGCGCACGCGCGCTCCCCAGCCGCGCGAAACCGCTCCTCGGGACTCCCGGTCACGCCGTCCCCCGTCGCCGCCTTCACGGCGCGTCATCGTCCGCATCGCGCTGCGCCGGGGGGCACCGCCGCACCGAGCGCCGCCGTCAGGGACGATCCCTCCGGAAGAGCCGCGCGACCCCGTCCCGCAGCGCGGATCATGCGGCCCGCGCCGATTTCGCGACCGAGCCGCTCGATGAGCGCGCGGGCGCGGCCGAGGAGCTCGCCGTCTCGCTCCGGGCCGACCGGCCTCGAGGCGCCCAGGCACCGCCCCAGATCGCACAGCTCGAGGAGCGAGCGCACCCTCGCCCCTCTGGCTCGGGCCGACGCCGCGCCGCTCGAGCTCCGCCGCCATCTCGTCGTAAGGTCGCAGACCGCGCGCCGGAACGCCGTGGAGCCGCTCGCCGAGGAAGCGCTGGATGGCGCCCGCCGCCACGCTCGAGGCGCGGAAGAGACGGCATCGCGATCCGCTCCGCCCGCGCGGCCGGACGTCGCTCCAGAGCGCGCCTTCTTCCGCGCGTCCCAGCCCGCCGCCCGGGACGAGCTTCGCGAGTCCCCCGCGCCGGTTCACCCACCACGCGCCGCGCGGGCTGAAGGGCATCGCCGACAGCAGCACCATATAACGCCCAGATCCACCACGCCCGGTGCAGCTGGCGCGGTCCGGTCACTCAGCGGCCCCTTCGAGCGCCGCGGCGGAAAGCGGATGTCCTTCTGGGCGTCTGGACCTCGCGAGGCGCGGCGGAGAGGCGGCGCACGGGCGCGCCCCCGCCCGGAGTCCCGATCGTCCGACCGCGACCCGTGTCGCGGGGGCGGTGATCATCACCGCTTGTGCTGCGCGGCGGCGGGATCGAAGTACGAGAACGAGATCGTGGGGAGAGGGATCTCCCGAGGCGAGCGGCGCAGGCACGTAGCTCCAGAGTCTTGGCGTAGGAAGCGCGGCTTCGGGCCGGCGGCCTTCTCCTCCCACGCGGGGGTCGAAGACCCGGAAGTCCGCGCTGGGGCTCAGCGCCGGGCGCCTCGACCCCGGTGCTCGAGGTTTCCGTTCCCCGACAGAGGTGATCTTCAGGCCGATGGCGTCCCCGACAGACGGATGCGCGCTTCTCCTCTGATCCGCATCCGACTCCATCGTGAACGACCCGGACCGCACCCGAAAATCCGCCGTGGCCGGTCCCGCCGCGAGGCGGCGCAGCGACCTCGACCGCGACCGGCGCCGTCTGGCGCGTGAGCCCCACCGGGACGCATCGAGGAGGAAGAAGGAATCCGAAGACATCGCGGCCCGGACGCGCGCACGCGGATGACGCGCGTCTCCGGGAGTGGGATGACGGTCTGGCCGGCGTTCGTCGGCGTCAGGATGCGGCGCGAGACGATGTAGGACTGGTATTCGCGGTTGTCGCCGGAAGACCCGCTCGGAGACGCTGACGCCGCCTTCCGGTCTCCTCGAGGCCGAACCCGGGAAGGGTCGGATCCGGTCCCGCGGACACATCCATGACGACGGCGCGGGTGAGGACGCGCGTCGTGACGACGATCAGCGGCCCACGTAGGCAATACGTAACTG
>ERZ1370068.2990-contig-2113_pt1 | contig 26926 bp, 35 predicted proteins | sample MGYA00561227_ERZ1370068 | MGnify/ENA primary metagenome ERZ1370068 (study PRJEB38410, sample SAMEA6850437) | metagenome | study: Metagenomic assessment of the ecological functions of the soil: analysis of the soil microbiota associated with the...
GCGTACTTCGTTCAGTTACGTATTGCTCGCCGCCGTCGACAACCGGCGCATGGCCGAATCGCTCGGCATCAATATCGACCGCCTGTTCACCTTCACCTTCGCGTTCGGCAGCGGCATGGCGGCGCTCGGCGGCGGGCTCGGCGCCGAATTCCTGGGCCTCGATCCGCAATACCCGCTCGAAGTACCTCGTCTACTTCCTGATCGTGGTCGCGGTCGGCGGGCTCGGCCGGGTCGACCGGCGTGTTCTACGCCGCGCTGCATCATCGGCGTGCTCGACTTCGCGCTCAAGAAATATGCTGCCGCAGGGCGGCACCGCTGTTCATCTACGCGCTCGACCATCCTGCTGCTGCTCTGGCGGCCGCAGGGCTCTGTTCGGCACGCAGACGCACGTGAGCGCGCCGGCGGTCAGCCGAGTCGATCATCCGGCGGCGCGTCGCGCTGGCCGGGCGCCACCGCCTGCGCGCGTGGGAGCCGATTCCCTGGCTCCTGGCGCTCGCGTTCTACTTCGCGTTCCCGAGCTATCTCGGGTTCGGCACCGAGCTCCTGATCACGATCCTCTTCGCGCTCTCGCTCGATCTCGCGCTCGGCTACGCGGGGATCGTCACGCTCGGTCACGCCGCCTTTTTCGGCGCCGGCGCCTATACCGGTCGGGATGCTGGCCAAGCACGGCATCTGGAACGAGCCGATCACGGGCCTGATCGCTCGCGGCCGGCGGTCGCGGCGCTCGTCGGCCTCTGGCTCCGGCCTGGTGCTGCTGCGCACCAGCGGGCTGACGCTGCTGATGCTCACGCTCTGTGCACGATGGCGCTCCTCGAGGAGGCCGCCAATCTCGGCGCACGACTACACCGGCGGCTTCGACGGTCTCGACAGCCTGCCGATCCCGCCGCTGTTCGGCCTGTTCGAGTTCAATCCGCTCTATCCGAAGACCCAGTACCTCTACGCCCTCGGCGTGCTGTTCGTCTGCTTCGTGTTCGTGCGCACGCTCGTCTATTCGCCGTTCGGCCAGAGCCTGACCGGAATTCGCGAGAACACGCCTGCGCATGCACGCGGTCGGCGCGCCGGTGCGCCGGCGGCTCGGTCTCTCTGCTACGCCATCTCGGCGGCGCATCGCCGGCGTGGCCGGCGGCGTCTGGGCGCAGGCCAACGCCTACGTGAACCTCGGCACGCTCGGCCTCGACCGCGCGGCCACCGTGCTGATCATCCTGGTGCTCGGCGGCTACGGCCGGCTCTACGGCGCGTTCGTCGGCGCGGTCGCCTACATGGCGCTGTCGCACTTTCTCGCCGAAGATCTATCCCACGGCGTGGCAGCTCGGACCTCGGGCTCCTGCTGCGTCGTCATCGCGCTGTTCGCGCGCAACGGCATCCTCGGCATCGTCGACGGCGCTGCTGGCCGCGCGACTAGCGCGACCGCGCGCGCGCGACTCGTGACGACGCCGCTGCTCGAGACGCGCGCGCTGTGCCGGAACTTCGGCGCGCTGCGCCGCCGCGCGCGACATCGACTTCCGGCTCGAGGCCGGCGCGCGCCACGCGCTGATCGGCCCGAACGGCGCCGGCAAGACCACGTTCGTCAACCTGCTCACCGGCGTCATCCGCCCACCGTCGGGCGCAGGTCCTGCTGAAGGGCGCGCGACATCACCGGGGTCGACCAGGCGCGAGCGGGTCAAGCTCGGCATCGCCCGCACCTTCCAGATCAACCGGCTGTTCCGCGGGCTCTCGGTGCTGGAAAACGTCTATATCGCGGTCGCCGAGCGCGTCGGCGCCGCGCCGTCGATGTTCAAGCCGGCCGGCACGCGCCGCGACGTGGTCGACGAGTCGATGCAGCTGCTCGACGACGCTCAAGCTCGCCGACGACGCCGAGCCGCCGCATCTCCGAGCTGCCCTACGGCCGCCAGCGGCTGGTCGAGCTCGCCATCGCGCTCGGCCTGAAGCCCGAGGTGCTGCTGCTCGACGAGCCGGCCGCCGGCGTGCCGAGCGCCGAGAGCCACATCATCCTCGACGCCGATCGACGGCGCTGCCGCGGGACATCGGCGTGCTCATCATCGACCACGACATGGATCTCGTGTTCCGCTTCGCCCAGCGCATCACCGTGCTGGTGAGCGGCGCCGTCTTCGCGACAGGCACGCCCGACAGCGAGATCGGCGCCAATCGCGAACGTGCGCGCGCGTCTATCTCGGGCAGGCCAGCCATGGCTGAGCGCGCTGGTCTCTGCGGCACGTCTCGGCGGGCTACGGCGAGACGGTCGTGCTCGAGGACATCAACCTGGCGCTCGCGCCGGGCGAGAGCCTCAGCGTGATCGGACGCAACGGCGTCGGCAAGACCACGCTTGCTGGCGACCGTGATGGGCCACACGACCGCTGCATCAGGGCGAGGTGCTGCTCGGCGGCGCGCAGCCTCGATCGCGTCCCGACCTTTCGCCGCGCCCGCGCGGCATCGGCTGCGTGCCGCAGGAGCGCGAGATCTTCCCGTCGCTCACCGTGCGCGAGAACCTGACGATCGGCGCCCGGCCGGGCCACTGGACGCCGGAGCGGGTGTTCGAGCTGTTCCCGAATCTCAGGCGCGCGGCTCTCGAACATGGGCAACCAGCTCTCCGGCGGCGAGCAGCAGATGCTCTCGATCGCGCGCGCGCTTCTGACCAATCCATCGGTGCTGCTCATGGACGAGCCGACCGAAGGGCTGGCGCCGGTGATCGTCGGAAGCGCTCGCCGGCGGTGCTGTTACGGCTGCGCGGCGAGGGCGCGCTCTCGATCGTGCTCGTCGAGCAGAACAGCCGGGTCGCCCTCGCCTTCTCGTCGCGGACCGTCGTCATGGACAAGGGGCCGCATCGTCTACGACGGCGAATCGGCCGCGCTCAGCACCGATCCAGAACGGCTCGCCGGGCTCATCGGCGTCAGGCGCAGGGGCTCGTCGCGGGCATGCGACGAAGGTCCCATCGACGGCGCGACGCCGGGACCGGCCTATCTCCTGAGGCACCTGCTGTCATGAAACGCTGGCTCAGAGGAACCGCTGTTGCACTTCCTGGTCGCCGGCGGCGTCCTGTTCGCCGATCTACGCCTGGCTCAATCCCTCCACGCCCTCGGCCGGTCCCGGCCCTCGGCAGGTTCGTATCGGCGCGGGCGAGTGCGCTGGCTCACCGAAACGTGGGTCCGCCAATGGCATCGAGCCCACGGCCGAAGAGCTCCGCATCCTGGTGTCGAGATCTCCTGAAGGAGGAGCTCCTCTCCGCGAAGCGCGGAGATGCGGCTCGACGAGGGGCGACACGATCGTTCGCCGGCGGCTGGCGCAGAAGCTCGAGTTCCTGCTTCGGGACACCGCAAAGCTGGTGGAACCGACCGAGACCAGCTGCGCAGTCTCTACGATGCCGCGCCCGACGCCTATCGGACCGAGCCGCGCGTGTCGTTCACGCAGATCTACTTCAGTCGCGAACGCCGTAACGACGCCTCGAAGGATGCTGCAACACACCTGACGAAGCTCGCCGCCGCATCGACCGTCGACGTCGGGTGACTGGGCGACCGGCTGCTCGTCGAAGCCGAGTTCGGGAACTGCCGACCGGCAAACCGTCGCGAGCGCGTTTGGTCCGCGGTTTGCCGAGACCGTCTTCGCGCTGCGACCCAGGCGCCTGGCACGGACCGGTCGAATCGGGCACGGGCTTCATCTCGTTCGTGTCTCGGAAGGATCCCGGGCGGCGACGCGACTTCGCCGGGTGAGAGCCGAGGTGGTCGAGCGCTGGCGAGCGAAACAGCGATGACAGCGAGGCCGGGTTCTTCAAGCGCCTGATGGAGAAGTACGACGTGGTGCTCGACGACGGCCTGAAGTCGGTCATCGACCCACGGGCGATCAAACCGGTGGCAGGCACGACCCGATGGAGGCGACTCGTGCTGGCCTGGCGGCAGTCCTCTGCGCGTGCCTCGCCGAAGCCCACGAGCTGCGACCCGCGTTTCTCGAGCTGCACGAGACGCTTCGGGCGAGTTCAGCGTCTTGTGGAAAACACCCATGCTGGGCGATGCGCGGCTGTGCTGAGCCGGTCTTCTCCGGCAAGGTCCGTCGGTCTCGCCCGTGATCACGCGACGCTGCCGGGCGCCGCGGTACAGACCCTGGGCCGTTCGCGCGCGAGCTTGCGCGGACGAACCACTGCAGTCGGCGGGCTGGAGGCACGATGACCGATGCCCTCGTGCGCGTGGGTGGCCGCCACGGTACGGTACATGGACCCAGCGCCTGACGCCGCATCGGCCCGCCGCCACGATCCCCATCGCCGAGTCGTCGTTCGCGGTGGCGGGCGTGTACCTCAGGCTAGGGCGTCGAGCACATCCTCACGGGCGTCGATCACTTGCTGTTCGTCTGCTGGCGTTGCTGATCGTCGCCCGCGAGCGCCGGCGGTGCTGGCCTCGGTGACGGCGATTCACGGCGGCCCACAGCATCACCCTGGCGCTGGCGACGCCTGGGATTCGTGCGCGTACCGCAGCAGCCGGTCGAGGCCGGTCATAGCGCTTTTCGATCGTGTTCTGTGGCCGTGGAGATCGTCCGCGGACAGGCGGGGCCACGCCGGCATCGCCGGCGATCCACGTGGATCGTGGCGTTCGCGTTCGGGCTGCTCCACGGCTTCGGCTTTGCCGGGGCGTTGAGCGAGATCGGCGCTGCCGCCTGGCTCATATCCCGCTCGCCCTGCTGTTCTTCAATCTAGGCGTCGAGCTCGGTCAGCTGCTGTTCGTCGCCGCGGTACTGGGCGCCGGCTGGTTGCTCGGCGGCTCTGGACGCGCTCTTCACAATGGACCGAGCTCGGTGCCGCCCTACGTCGTTGGCACGGTGGCGATGTTCTGGGTGCTCCAGCGCCTCGCCGCGTTTTGAGCGGCAGCCAACCGCGCCGATCGAGGAGACCATCGATGAAAGCGCTGCTGCAGATCAGCCGCGGTCGCTGTGACGAGCGTGGCCGCCGCGCGGCGTCGGCGCAGGACACCGGCGCGCTCGACAAGGAGAGAGGCCGACGCCGGCTCACAAGCGGCCGCCGGCCTACTCGCCCTATGTCGGCGCGACTATCGACGCGGCCTACTTCGGCGACACGCACCTGCACACGTCGTTCTCGATGGACGCGGGCGCGTTCGGCGCGCGGCTCAGGCCGCGCGATGCGTACCGCTTCGCCCGTGGCGAGGAGGTCACCGCCTCCTCCGGCCAGCCGCGCGAAGCTCTCGCGCCCGCTCGACTTCCTCGTGGTCGCGGACCACTCTGACAACATGGGCTTCTTTCCGGACCTGTTCGCCGGGAAGCCCGAGCTGCTCGCCGACCCGACCGGCCGCAAGTGGTACGACATGATCCAGTCGGGCAAGGGCGCGGAAGCGGCGATCGAGATCATCGTCGCCTTCTCGCACAGGGACGCTTCCCGAAGGACCTCATGTACTTTCCCGGCACGCGCGCCTATCGCGGCGCGTGGCGGGAGACGATCGCCGCCGCCGAGCGAGTACAACGAGCCGGGCCGCTTCACCGCGTTCATCGGCTACGAGTGGACGTCGAACACCGGCGGCAACAACCTGCACCGCAACGTCATCTTCCGCGACAACGGCGACAAGGCGAGCCAGGTCGAGCCGTTCACCGTCTATCCGCCGATGGGCAGCGACAACCCGCGCGACCTCTGGAAGTGGATGGCCGCCTACGAGAAGAAGACCGGCGGCAACGTGCTCGCCATCGCCCACAACGGCAACCTGAGCAACGGCACGCATGTTCCCGATCATCGAGTCGTTCACCGGCAAGCCGGTCGATCGCGGAGTACGTCGAGACGCGCGCGAAGTGGGAGCGGCTCTACGAAGCGACGCAGACCAAGGGCGACGGGCGAGACGCATCCGTTCCTGTCGCCGAACGACGAGTTCGCCAGACTTCGAGCTCTGGGACAAGGGCAACCTCGACGGCAGCGTCGCCAAGACGAAGGAGCATGCTCGAGTTCGAGTACGCCCGCTCGGCGCTGAAGAACGGGCTCAAGCTCGAGCGGGAGCTCGGCACCAACCCCTACAAGTTCGGCCTGATCGGCAGCAGCGACGCGCACACCGGCCTCGCGGCGATGGAGGAGGACAACTTCTTCGGCAAGACCACGCCCCAGGAGCCCAGCCCGCATCGCATGACCGCGGCCTTCATCGACAACCCGAAGACCGGCGTCAAGATCATGGACTGGGAAGTCGGCGCCTCCGGCTATGCCGCCGTGTGGGCGAAGGAGAACACGCGCGCCGTCGCTCTGGGACGCCATGCAGCGCAAGGAGACCTACGCCACCACCGGACCGCGCATGGTCGTGCGCTTCTTCGGCAGGCTGGGACTTCGAGGCCAGGACGCGCACAACCGCATGCCGGCCGCAGATCGGCTACGCCAAGGGCGTGCCCATGGGCGGCGATCTCGCGCAAGGCGCCGGCCGGGCAAGGCGCCGACGTTCCTCGTGGCCGCGCTGAAGGATCCGATCGGCGCGAACCTCGACCGCTATCAGATCGTCAAGGGCTGGCTCGACAGGCGACGGCAAGCTGCACGAGAAGGTCTACGACGTCGCGTGGTCGGGCGCGCGCAAGCCGGACGCGGCGACGGCAAGCTGCCGTCGGTCGGCAGCACCGTCGACGTGGCGAACGCGACCTGGACCAACACGATCGGCGCGCCCGAGCTCATCGCGGTGTGGAAGGACCCGGAGTTCGACCCGGCTCAGCCCGCGTTCTACTACGGACGCGTGATCGAGATCCCGACGCCGCGGTGGACCGCGTACGACGCCAAGCGGTTCGGCGTCAAGCCGCTGGCCGGCACCGCGATGACCGTCACCGAGCGCGCCTATACGTCACCGATCTGGTACACGCCCGACGCGCTATTGACATGCCGGTCGAGCTCAGAGGCCGGCATCCCTGACGGCGCTGCGACGGGCCCGGCGCGCTCGGGTCTCTCTCGTCGGGCTTTTGCTTTCGGCCCTCGCCCTGCTCGTTCAGCCCGCTTCGCCGCGGCCCAGGATCAGCCCGTCGGTGAAGACAGGATCCGCCGACGTCAGGCGCGCGCCGCCGGCGCCGCTCTCCGGCGCCCGCCTCGGGAAGCGCGATCCCAGTCGGCGGAGGTCGCGAACACGCGCCGCGCAGGTGCCGGAGCTGCTCCGCACCTTGATCGAGGCCGCCGGCCGAGACCGCCGGAGCGAGACGATCCGGAAAGCGTCTGCACGAGGCGCGCGCGCAGGTGGAGCTCGAGCTGGCTGACGCGGAGACGACCCTGCGCAGCCATCCGACCCTCGACGTGATCCAGCTGCAGCAACAACTCTGGCAGCAGCGACACCTTCAGACGAGCGCGTGGCTCGGCGCCCCTCACGCGGCGAGCGACGCTCCTGCAGGACACGCTGCATCGTCTGGTCGAGATCAAGAAGACGTGGCGTCAAACGCGGGAGGCCTCGGCGGCGTCCGGCGCACCGGCGCAATCCTCGGCCCAGGTCGACGGGGCGCTCGCCGGAATCGAGGCGGCGGAGACGCCGCTCGACTGCTCAGCGCAACGCCGTCCTGGACCTTCAGAGCGCCGTTGCGAAGGAGGTCGCACGATCCGCCGACGTGCTGGCGCAATTCACCCAGGCTCAGCAGGAGGCGATGGGGGAACTCCTGGCGCGGGACAGTCCGCCCGTCTGGGTCGCGCAGGCGTGGACGAACGCGCGCGGCGCTCTGCGGGACCGCCTTCGCGAGCTCGCCGTGGCGCGCCGCGCCGACGTCGTCGGTACGTCACTCGAGCCGTCGGGGGACCGCCGCCACACGCCGCGGTCCTGGTGGCGCTGGTGGTCGTGTTCCGTCGCCGCACGCTCGTCAGGTTCGCCAGTCCAGCGTGTCGGGCACCGATGAGCTCGCCGGGCGTCACGGTATTCGATCGCCCGTACGCCGCGGCGCTGGCCCTCACCTTGCTCTTCGTGTCTGCGCCAATCTCGCCGGTTCCTCAGAGCCTGCGGCAGCTATCCGAGGTGCTGGTGCTCGCGCCGGTCACTCATGGCTGATACGTCCGGCGATCGCTCCCCGGCTCGTGATCCCGGTGTATGCGCTGGCGCTCCTCTTCGCCCTCGACAGCTCCGACAGGCGATTGCCGGTGTGCCGTGCTCGAGCAGGCTCATGCTCGCGCTGGAGATGATGACGGGCATGGCCGTGCTCACTCAGTCGCTGAGATTCGGGCGCTCAGCCGTCACGGATGCCGGAGACCGAGCGGCAGCGCGCCTTCCGGCATAGGCGCGGGCCTCGTCCTGCTCTGCTCGCCGTCGGGCTGGTGGCCGGGACCGTGGGCTACATGCGCCTGGCGCGGCTGCTGGCATCCGGGCTCTTCGGCGGCGGCGCCCCTGGCGCTGACGCTCTACGCGTGCGTCCGCGTGGTCGGAGGCCTGACGGCCGTCGCCCTGCGCGTGTGGCCGCTGCGGCCTCCTGCGGATGGTGCAACACCATGCGCGATCTCCTGGAACGCCGCGCATCGCGCATCGTGGCTCTGGCTCGCGATCACTCGCGTGGGTCGCCCGCGTCCTGGACTACGCCGGTCTCTTCCAGCCGGCGCTGTCGTTCGCTCAGGCGGTGCTGGCCGCCAGGGTCGGCCGTGGCGCGATCAGACTCTCGGCGGGCGACGTGCTCGAGTTCATCCTCACCGTGTGGCTGGCCTACGTGGTCTCGGCGTTCCTCCGCTTCGTGTTGCAAGAGGACGTCTATCCGCGGACGCAGATTGACGCGCGGCATCTCCTACGCCGTCTCGAGCCTGTTGAACTACGTCATCCTCACCACTCGGGTTCTTGCTGGCGCTGAGGCGCGATCGGACTCGACCTCACCAAAGCGACCATCCTGGCCGGCGCCTTCGGTGTCGGCCTCGGGTTCGGTCTGCAGAGCATCGTCAACAATTTCGTCTCCGGGCTCATCCTGCTCTTCGAGCGGCCGATCCGCGTCGGCGACATCGTGGAAGTGGGCGATCTCCAGGGCGAGGTCTCCCGGATCGGGATCCGGGCGAGCACGGTGCGCACCTATCAGGGCGCCGACATCATCGTCCCCAACGCGCAGCTCGTCGCGGAACGGGTGACCAACTGGACGGCCTCTGACCGCCGGCGTCGCATCGACATTCCCGTGGGCGTCGACTACGGGAGCGCGCCCGAGAAGGTCATCGAGGTGCTGGAGGCGGTGGCCGGTGCGCATCCCGAGATCCTGAAGCAGCCGCTGCCTCAGGCCGTCTTGACCGCGTTCGGCGACAGCGCCGATCAACTTCGAGCTCCGAGCCTGGACGAGATCACATCGAGCGGTGGACCACGATCCAGACCGAGCTGGCGGTACGGGTGTATGCGGCGCTGCGCGAAGCCGGCGATGACATTCCCATTTCCGCAGCGCGAGGTCCGGCTCCTCAACGATGCTCTGGTTAAACCGCAGGAGCGCCTGCCGACAGCCATCGGCCGGCAAATCTTCCACGGCGCTGTATCGAGGAGGTGCGGCGTATCCTCCGCAAGCAAGCGGGACTGGAGTGACGCGTTGCCGTCTCATCGAACGTCTCGATTCATGCGCTCGCGCAGGTCGGTCAGCGCCTGGTCGAAGGCATCCACCCGCACCAGGCCCAGACGCGGGTACTCGATGTCGAGTATGACGAAGATCGCGACCGCCATGACGAGCGCGAACCCGAGCATGTGCAGTCGGCTGCGCAGGTGCTGCCTGATCATGCCATAGCCTGCCATCAAGGACGCCGCGAGCGCCATTCCGAACAGCATCACGAAGACGATCCGCGGCGGGTGCATCTGCGTCACCATGGTTCGTGTCGTCGTGATGTCGATCATCGCGTTCAGCGCGGGAGGACCAGCAGCGGCGCCACCAGCGCGCCGTCCGGCTCGATCGCGTCGACCGGCCTGGCGCCAGATCTGTCTCTGCAATTCGTTGGACTTGGCCAACGATGCTCGGGCCGCCGCAATGTCCGGCAGTCTTCCGGTACGTCTCGATACGCGAATCGAGGTAGCTCCGAAAGCTTTGCTCGCAGCGCGGGCCGAGCGTCAGGCGGTAGCAGGTCGAGCCGGAGATAGGCCGTACCGATGTCGTTGGTCTCCTCGACGATCAGCTGCCGCCGCGCGTCGAATCGGGTGGCGGCTCCGGAAGAAGGTGAAGGCGATCAGCAGTCCCAGGACGGCGAACACCGCCCCATCGACCGCGCCGATGCCCTCCGCCGCGGCGGCGGAATCGTCGTGCGATCGCCGGATGCCGGCGCGCCGTCCGATCTCGAGGAAGAGCAACATGCCCAGAAACAACGCGAACGTGAGCGCGAACCCCGTGACCGTGTGGCTCATAGAGTGGTCTCCTCGTCGACGGCGGATTTCGTGCTGGAGAGGCCGGAAGGACTTGGTTCTCAGAAATCGAGTAGTCTCTCGGCAGAAATACTATCGCGGAGGCGAGAGCCATGGGTCTGCTTGATGGGAAGGTCGCGGTCGTCACGGGAGCGGGAAGCGGAATCGGACGCGGGGTGGCGCTGGGCCTGGCCGCCGCCGGCGCCAGTGTGGTGGTGAATGACTACGGCGTGACGGTCGACGGCCGTGATCCGTCGAACGCGCGCGCGCTCGGAGTCGTCAGGCGAGATCGAGGCGAACGGCGGTCGGGCGGTCGCGAACGCCGACAGCGTGGCCACGATGGCCGGCGGTCAGGCGATCGTCGACGCCGCGCTGAATCACCTTCGGCGATCTCCACATCGTCGGCTCTGCTGCGCGGGCATCTTGAAGGAGCGGATGATCTTCAACATGAGCGAGGAGGAGTGGGACTCCGGTCGTGGCCGTCCACCTGAAGGGCCACTTCACGGTGATGCGGCCGGCCACGCGCCACATGCGCGAGCACAAGTACGGTCGCATCGTCACGTTCACGTCCACCGCCGGCCTCGAGGGCAGCCCCGGGCCAGCCGAACTACTCGGCGGCCAAGGAAGGGATCGTGGGCTCTGACGCGCTCGACGGCGCTCGCGATGGCCAAGTACGGCGTGACCGTGAACTGCATCTCGCCGACCGCCGAGACACGCATGACGGAGCGGCTGCCCGACGGCGCGCCGGGCGCAGGCGGCGGCGCCGCCCGGGCGATCGCGCCGGTCGTCGCGTTTCTCGCGAGCGACCGCGCCGCACACATCACGGGCCAGATCCTGCACGTCCGCGGCAACCAGGTGTCGCTGTGGTCGCATCCGGCGCCGATCCGGGCGATCACGAGCCAGGACGGGATGGACGCCGGAGGGGCTTGCGGACGTTTACGACACCGGCGCTCGGTCAGGATCGGCTTGCGGCGCATCGACGCGCTCGGGATCACGTGGCCGCCCCGTAGCGCTAGGCCCTACTGCGGCTCGGCTCCTCGTCCAGGGCGCGCAGGCAGGTCTGCGGCGTCGGCGCGGCCCAGCGCGAGAGCTCGGGCGATCGCGTCGGAGTCGAACTCCAGCGGACGCAGCCTGAGCGGCGCCGACGGCGTGAGGATCTGGAACGTCGGTGGCCGGATGCTTCGAGGCGAGCCAGCTCGATGTCGCGGCGGATCTGATGGCAGCATCGCGGTCTCGAACGCCTCCTCCATCGCCCGGCTGAATCGTCGTGGGCGGCGCGCTCGTGTCTCGTCCGGCGCGTAGCTCAGCACGACCAGCGCTCGCTCCGACCGGCGCCGCCTCGAGCGCCTCGAGCACCGGCGCGCGGCCGGTGAGGCCCGCCGTCGACGAGGAGGGCGCCGTCGACGTCGACCGCCGGGAAGAGACCGGGACACGGCGGTCGCGGCCACCAGGGCGTCGCACCGTCACGGTCTGGTTGTCGAACGACGCGAGGCTCACGCCGCGATGAGGTCGGTCGTGGTCACGACGAGGCTGATGGACGAGCTGCGAATCCGCTCGAGCCTCCACCGACGTTGCGATCGGCTCGCGCAAGGGACCGGGATCCAGGAGCGAGCGTGGCGTTGTTCAAGCGCACGTAACGTCAGCCAGCCCGGAAGAAGACCCGGCGAAGAAGGTGGGCGCGCGCACCGAATAGATCCGCTCTGCGTGAGAGCGCGCCACGTCGCCTGAGCCGGTCGGCCCGGCTCGGCGCGACGATCATCGCCGCGCTCAGGGCGCCGGCCGACGAGCCGGCGACGAGTCGAATCGGCGAGCCCGGCTTCGGCGAGCGCCGCGACGGCGCCGGCCTCGTACGGCGCCCTTGGCGCCGCCGCCCGTCAAGATCAGCGCGGTCGGCACAGTCGCGGCCCGTCGAGACGGGATACAGGTCGCGACCGCATCGGGCGGCGCCGCGAGCGCCAGGACGATCAGCGCGACGGCGGCCCGCGTCGTTTCCAGGTGCAGACCCTCAGGGAGCGAAAGCATCGCGGTCAGCGCGCCGACGTCCTCGAGCGTATGGGCGATCTCCTCGACGACATCGACGACCTTCCGCGCGTGCGGCGTCGCCGAGGATCGGGGCGGTGAGGCTCACGAACTTGGCGGTGATCTCGTCGCGCGGCACCGGGCTCAGCGCGTCACCGCGCACCACCGAGGTCGTGCGCTCGAGCGTCTTGCCGCCGCGCAGCACGAGGCGCACGTGCGCCGTCGGGACATCCGCGCGCCGCGGTGACATCTCGGGGTCCGTGCCGATCTCGACCCGCCGCGCGAGCGCGCGATGCGCTCGTCGGCGAGCGCCTGGCGCGTCGAAGGCGGACGGATCGGTGCGCCCGAGCACCAGCGCCGCCGCGACGGCCCAGGGGATGGAGAACCGGGCGGCGAGCGAGGCTGGGCGGATCCGGCGCGCCCATGCGCACCGCGAACGGGATCGTGACGATCTCGACCTTCTCGACGTCGCCGGCCGCGAGGCGATGCGCGCTCCGGAGCGCCATGACCGCGTCGAGCGCGAAGTGGTTGAACCGGCAGCAGGCGTGAAGCTTGAAGTAGTTCTGCTCGATGCGGTACGACGCGCGTCCGCTGTCGGCGCGCGCGAGCCCTTCGAGCCCGGCGACCGCCTGCTCCGGCTCGAAGCGATCGGCGAGGATCGTGCCGTAGACGTCCGACGGCGCGTCGCCGAGGCCGGTGAACCCGCAGCGCTCGAGCTCGACGGCGAGGATGCCCTGGAACGCCGAGCGTCCGGGGTAGAGGTTACGAATCGTCGCGCCCTCGAGCGCGGGGGTCCACGTGTTCGCCGGGCTCATCGAGGCCGCGAGGTTCAGGGACCGCGCGGACCGCTGCGCCGGCGCGCCGTCGAGCTTCGCGACCGCCACGGCCGTGCTGATCGTTCCCCAGGTGCCGTGCAGTGGACGTTCGGCGCGCCGTGGTCGCGCCGCCGAGCCGCGAGCCGACCTCGTAGCCGGCCACCGATGCTCTCGAGCAGCCGGCGGCCGTCGAGCGCGGCGCTCCTCGGCGACGGCGAGCGCGCCGGGGACGACGTGGATCGCCGGATGGCCGCCGCCGAGGCGGCTGCCCTCGTCGACCTCGAGCGCGACACCCGCGGTGGCGTTCGTCAGCGCCGCCCAGAACGCATCCGACTTTCCGCGATGGCCGAGCACGGTGGCGGCGCCGTGCGAGCGCGCGCCGCGGCGAGTCGCGCGAGCTCGCGGTTCTCGGGCATGGCGCTGCCGGCGACGATGGCGCCGAGCGTGTCGAGCAGCACCAGCTTGGCGGCCGCGATCGTCGACGCGGGAGCGAGTCGAAGCGTGTCGCGGCGACGAAGGCCGCGAGCCGGTCGAGGTAGTCCACCGGATCTGGCGCCGCTCAGGCCACGGCGCCCGCGATCGGCGGAGTCGGGCCGCGGCGCGGCAGGAACCGGCCGTAGCCCGGCTTCTGCTCGAGCTCTCCCGCCGGATTGAGCATGACCTGGCCGCGCACGAGCGTCATCCACGCGCGGCCCCGCATCTTCCAGTCCTCGTAGGGCGTGAAGCCCGCGATCCCCAGATGCTGCGACTGATGGATGGTCCAGTCGGGCGTCGGATCCCAGATCGTCAGGTCGGCGTCGGCGCCGGGCCGGATCACGCCCTTCTGCGGCCAGAGGCCGAAGATGCGCGCGGGATTCTCGGCCATCACGCGCGCCAGCCACGTCGGCGGCAGCCCGCGCTTCACGACGCCTTCGTTCCAGGCCAGCGGCGCCAGCGTCTCGAGCGACGGGCGCGCCGAACGGGATCGGCTTGCCCTGCGCGTCGACGAAGATGTTCGTGCGGCCCGGCTCCTTCGCCGCCGGCACGCGCGGCGAGTGATCGCTCGCGAGATTGGCGATGTAGCCCTGCGCCGAGCCCTGCCCAGAGCGCCGCCCGGTCCGGACCGTCGGCGGGCCGGAGCGGCGGGCCGATCTTGGCGAAGGGCCCGAGACGCTCCATCTCCTTGTCGGTGAGGAGCAGGTATTGCGGACAGGTCTCGCACCACACGCGCTGGCCCTCGGCCTGGGCGCGCTTGATGCGCTCGAGCCCGAGCCGCGTCGAGAGATGCACGACGTACACCGGGCAACCCGGTGAGCCGCCCGATGAGGATCGCGCGGTTGATCGCCTCTTCTTCCGTCCAGTCCGGACAGGTCGGCGGGAAATCGGTCGGCTTGGTGCGGCCCTCGGCGATCGCCTTGTCCTCGAGGTAGCAGAGGACGTCGCCGTTCTCGCAGTGGAGCTGGCAGAGGCCGCCGAGCGCCGCGAGCTTCTCCATCGTCTGGGCGATGAACTGGTCGGAGACCATGCGATTGCCGCGCTTCTTGTAGGTCATGAAGAGCTTGATCGACGACACGCCCATGCGGAACGCTTCGGGGATGCCCTCGAGGATGTACGGCTCGTGGTTCAGGATGAAGTGGAAGCCGAAGTCGAGCACGGAGAGCGACTTCGGCCTCCTCGCGCAGCCGCGCGGTCGCCTTCGGCAGTGTCTCGCCCGGCGTCGTAGGTGACGAACGGGCAGGAGCGTCGTGAGCCCCGTGCGCGCGCGCGGCGAGCGGCGCCGTGCGCCAGTCGTCGTACTCCGGCGCCGACGTGCAGGTGGCAGTCGATGAGGCCCGGGCAGCACGAGCTTGCCGGAGGCGTCGATCACGCGGTCGGCCTTCGGCAAGGAGCGAATCGGGGCCGATCGCGACGATCTTGTCGCCGCGGATCGCGACCGCCGCCTCGACGACGTCCGTGGCTGGTGACGACGCGGCCGCCGCGGACGACGACGTCGACGCCGGAGGCGCTCATCGATGCGGCTCCTTCTCGGTGACGGGCTCGAGCATCTCGCCGTAGTGCTGCGGCTGTCGGCGCCCGAGGAAGTTCCAGCGCTTGCGGAGCGGCGCCATCTGGTCGAAGTCGATCCGCGCCACGATGAGCTCGTCGCCCCGCGTCGCCGCCTTCGCCAGCACCTGGCCCTGGCGGATCGATGATGCACGAGCCGGCGATCAGCTCGACGCCGTCCTCGATGCCGGCCTTGGCGACGCCGACCACGAAGCAGAGGTTCGCGTAGGCGCCGGCGCGCATGCAGAGCTCGTTGAGGTCGAGCGCCAGCGCCGAGATCGGCGTGTTGTAGCCGATCAGGATGATCTCGGCGCCCTGCAGCGCGAGCGCGCGATAGCTCTCCGGATAGCGGCGGTCCTGGCAGATCGCGACGCCGACCTTCGCGCCGACCGCGTCGAACACGCGATAGCCCGGTGTCGCCGTGGGCGAAGTAGTAGGGCTCGTAGACCTGCGCGAAGCCGTCGGCCGCCTTCGTGCCGGGCAGGTGGATCTTGCGGAACGTGCCGCAGAGACGCCCGTCGCGGTCGGTCAGGAGCGCCGTGTTGAAGTACTGGCCGTCCGCCTTCTCGCAGAAGCCCACGTGCACGGCGACCCGCGCGGCGGCGGCGCGCCGCAGCAGCGGCTCGAGCGCCTTCGGCGGCACCTCGGTCTCGAAGAACTGGTCGAAGTCGGAGCGGATCCGCTTGGGGAAGTACGTCGTCAGCGCCATCTCCGGGTAGACGATCAGCTCGACGCCGTCGCGCGCCGCCGCGTCGAGGAGCGCCAGCATCCGCTCGACGATCGCCTCGCGCGGCGTCCCGTCTTGATTCGGTCCCATCTGGGCGGCGGCGACCTTCAGATAGCGCGGCATGACCATCCTCCTCCTGGTGCGATCAGGCCGTGATTCTACCGGAGCCGTGTACGACTTTGCACGTCATCTGCAAGAACTTGCGGCATCGACACGATATGTCCGGAAGCCGGCGTGGGTTTCGAGCCGCGCTTGCCCGAGACAACGGTCAGAAGATCGTGCCCTTGTGAGGCGGCGGCAGACGGCTCGCGCGGTTCAGCTCGATCGGGAAGCTCTGGCACAGATCTTGCCGATCCGCGGCCAGCAGATATTCGATTGAGGAGGCCGAATGAAGATCTTTCGCGGTTGGGTTCCCGCTCTCGTGATGGCCAGCGTCCTGGTAGCGCTGGCGCAGGCCGACGCTGCCCATCTCAAGGAGAACGCGCGTAAGCACAAGATCGTCTACCAGCTCGACGACGCGGGCATCGACAAGGCGAAGTTCGTCCCTGGGAAACATCCGCAATCACGTCTCCGGAGTCGGCGGATGGCAGAACGTCGAATCCCTTGAGCTCGTGGTCTTCGGGCCGGCGCTGAAGTCGTTCGTTCAGATGGAGCCGGCGCTCATGCAGATGCTGGAAGCGCTCCAGGTGCAGGGCATGACCTTCGGCGCGTGCGGGAACACCATGAAGAATTTCAGCATCACGGCGGAGCAACTGCCGCCCAAGTCGCTCATTTTGCCGCAGGGTGGGGTCGTCCGGGTCATGGAGCTCCAGGAGCAGGGATACATCTATCTCCGGCCGTGACCGGAGCCTTTGGAGGACCGATGATGCGTAGAGGCTTGCTGACGATCTCGCTCGTGCTCGTCGCGATGTGGCTCGTGGCCCCCGTCGCGGTGCTCGCTCATCCCCACGGCGCGGAGCCGATCCTCTTCGGCATCGCGCCGCAGCAGGAGCCGGAGAAGGTCCGCGAGATGTGGAAGCCGTTCTTCCGCTATCTCGAGCAGGAGGTCGGCTACCGATTCGCGTTCGAGACCGCGTCGTCGATCGAGGAGTTCCAGCAACGCGTCCTCGAAGGACGCTACGACATCTGGTGGGGCAACCCGCTGACGTACGTGCAGGCCGAGCAAGCGGCTCGGCTACGTGGGCGATCGCACGCGATACCACGCGGATCGCCGGGCTGCTCGTCACGCTCAAGGAGGGCGACGGAAGTCGCCCAAGGAGCTGGCCGGCAAGAAGATCGCCTACTCGGCACCCGACGCGATCGGCGGCACCTCGCTCGTGCAAAACCTACCTCGCCCGTGTCGGCGTCGCGCCGGACCAGGTCGAGACCATGTACACGGGCTCTCACGAGGCGGCCTATCGGGCAGTCCTCGACGGCGAAGGCGATGGCCGCCGGGGGCGTCCCCCGCAGCTTCAACGCGCTCGAGCCGGCGCAGCGCGAGAAGCTCGTCGTGCTCGCGAAGACCGAGGAGGGTCGCGCCTCAGCCGTTCGCGGTGCATCCGCGGCTCTTCCGGACCTACGCATCAAGATCCAGCGGGCGCTTCTCAAGCTCAGCACTGGACTCCGGAGGGCAAGGACATTCTCACGTCCATTCAGTACAAGGAGATCGTTGTGTCGAACGATTTCGACTACGATGTCCACCGCGACGTCGCGCGAGCGACTGAAGATTCCCTATTGAGTCGCCGCAAGGACGCGGGCACGCGGCTCCGCCGAGGCGCTGGCATGAGCCGGGAATGTCGGCGAGCGCGCGCACGTCGGCCAACGGCTTCGCGATCGGTACCGGATCGTCGCGGCATGGGGTCCGGTAGGCTGGGAAATCGTGTATGCCGCCGAGGACGAGGCGACCACGCAACGCGTCGCAATCCGATTCCTCCCGCGTGAGGTTTCGCCGCCTCGCCCGGCGTCGTCCGGGCGGTCCAGAGCATGGGCCGGTCGATCGCCGCCGCGTCGGGGGCCACGCGGGGCTCGTCCGAGTCCTGGAGTTCGGGAGGCCGAGCCTCGGTCAGCCCTTCGCTGTCGTGGAGTTCGTCGAGGGCCGCCTGCTGAGCGACATCATGAGCGCGAGCCGGGCCCTCGACATTGGCAGGGCGAGACGCTGGGCGGTCGGTCTCGGCGAAGCGGTCGAGGCTTTACACAACGTCGGCCTCGTCCACGGCCGGCTCCGCCCCCGAAACGTGATGGTCCCCCCTGACGGCCGGGTCAAGCTCATGGACGTGGAGGTGACCGGGCTCCTCGGCACGCCCGTGCTCGGAGCATGCTCGATCTGAGCCCGGCGGAGTACCTCGCGCCCGAGCAGATCCGCCGAGCGCCGGCGACCGAGAAGACGGATATCTATGCGTTCGCCGCGATCGTGTACGGAATGCTTTCCGGCGCGCCGCCCTTCATGGCCGCTACCCGCGATGCCGTCATCGCGAAGCACCTTTCCGAGCCTCGCGCCACCCATGGCCCGCCGACGCGCGTCGGCCTCGGCCGAGCGAATCGTCATGCAAGCGCTCGAGAAGGGATCCAGAGCTCAGGCCCTGGATGCACGAGATGCTCAACGGGCTCTGGGAAGAGCCGAAGATGCCGGAGACACACGGACGCGGGTGGAAACGCCCGGCCGCTGTCGGCGGCGGGCGTCGCGCTCGCCGCGTCGATCGCCGCCCTCGGGATCTGGGGGCGCTGGGACCGCGGCAGCCGGCTGTTCGATCGTCGGCGCCCGTAGGCGTCCCCCGATCGCGAGCGCGCCATCGAGTGCTCCGCCCGCGCTCAAGCGCACTGAAACGGCGGCCAGGCCATCCGCGCCGATGATGGTCACCGCGCCGGCGCCGATGGCGACGCCGCCATCACCGCCGGAGCCTGCGCCGGCGCGCACGACGCCGAATGCGCCGGCGGTTGAGCCGCGAGTCGCGCCGCCCGCCGCGCCCGCCCTGCCCATGCGAGGGTCCTGACCGAGCCGCCGAAGGCGACCGCCCCGGCCGCGCCGGCCTCTACCGAGGGTTGCCGCAGGTCCCGTCAGCAGCAGCCTCGGCTCGGCTCCGGTGTCGGCCGATGGTGCAGCTGCAGCGGAGGACGTATCGGGTGGGTTGGCTCGACTCAGGCCGGGTCACCGCCCAGTATCAAGAGATCGTCAAGCAAGCCCTCGTCGGCTATCCCCGTGATGTCGCCTTCGAGTACCGATCCGCCGACGGACAGACGGCCCGGCTCCAGGCCCTCGCGGCAGAGCTCGTCCAGCTCAAGGTCGATGTCGTGTTTGCCGTGGGAAACCAGGCGATCCAGGCGGCGAAGCAGGCAACAGCCACGGTCCCGATCGTCATGCTCGGCTCCGACGCCGTGCGACGAGACGATTCCAGCCCCAACACAACGGGCGTCGCCTATTCGTCGGCGGAATTGGCGCGCGGCTGGCTGAGCCTGCTGAAGGAGATCCGTCCACTCTCTCGCGTGGGCCGTGGTTTCCGGCGCGGACCCGGCGAGTCGCGCGGAATTGATGAGTCTTCAGACCGCCGCCGCGAATGCGGGCGCGAAGATCCAGCCCTATGCCGTTCAAGACGGCGACGCGCTGGGAGGCCTGCCTGCGGGCTCGCGGCCGAGCGAGCCGAGGCCATCATCGTTCCCGGGAGGTCCCCGTGGTCCTGGCCCAACTTCCACGGATCGTGGATCTGGCTAGTCGGGCCAAGGTGCCGACGATCTACGGCTCCAGTGAGTTCGTGGAGGCGGGCGGCCTCCCGCGTACGGGCCGAGCACTAGCCGCGATGTACCGCCGCGCGGGCGCTTTATCGGCAAGATCCTCGGCCCGACAGATCCGCGGGAGCTGCCGATCGAGCAGCCGTCTCGGTTCGAGCTCGTCATCAATCCTCAAGACCGCCCGGGCACTCGGGCTCTACGCTTCCTCAGTCGCTGGTCCTTCGAGCCGACCGCGTCCTGCAATAGAGCGATCGCGGTCTTCGCCGATTCGCCGGACCGGCCTCGGGCTATTCCGCCGCCAGTCGATAGCCGACGCCGGACTCCGTGAGCAGATAGCGCGGCCGAGCCGGCTCCGCTCTGAGCTTGTGGCGCAGGTGCGCCATGTAGACCCGCGCGTAGTGGGCCTGCTCGGTGTGCGACGGTCCCCACACCTCGCGAAGGAGCTGCTGGTGCGTGACGACCTTCCGGCGTGGCGCACGAGGGACGTCGAGGAGCTTGTACTGATCGGCGTGCAGGTGCATCTCCTTGCCGCCGACGAAGACCTGGCGCCGCACCAGATCGACGCGTAGCCGCCCACCGTGAAGACGGCGTCGTCGCCCTCGCGCGACGCCCCGGCGGCGTGGCGGAGCGCGACACGGATTCGCGCGAGCAGCTCGCCGGCGCCGAACGGCTTGCTCACGTAGTCGTCGGCGCCGGCGTCGAGGCGCGTCGACCTTGTCGCGCTCCTGGCCGCGCGCCGACAGCACGATCGACCGGAACGTCGGTCCACTCGCGCAGCGCGCCGGATGACGTCGCAGGCCGTCCATGTCGGGCAGGCCGAGGTCGATGATGACGACGTCCGGCTGGCGAGAGCCGACCTCGATCACGCCGTCGGCGCCGGTCGTCGCCTCGAAGAGTCGATAGCCCTGGCCCTCGAGCGTCGCGCGGAGGAAGCTTGGCGGATCTGGGGCTCGTCCTCGATGACGACGACGACGGGATCAGGCCATCGGCGCGGGCACGGAGGCGGGTGGCTTGCCGGCGAGCGGTAGCGTGAAGAGGAACGCCACGCCGCCTCCGGAAGGTTCTGCGCCCAGATGCGCCCGCCGTGCGCGTCGACGATGCCCTGCGCAGATCGCGAGGCCGAGCCCGGCGCCGCGGTCCGCCGCGGCCGCTCCGCGATAGAACTTCTCGAAGACCTTGTCTTCATCGCCGCGCGGCAGGCCCGGCCCGCGGTCGCGCGACCTCGACCGTCGACCGCGTCGTCGGTCGACGTCGCCGAGGATGCGCGATCGGGACCGCCGTCGGCGTGTACTTGAGCGCGTTGTCGAGAAGGTTGACCAGCACCTGCTCGATCAGCACGTCGTCGATCGGCACCGAGCGGCAGATCGGGCGGCACGTGCGTCGTCACGCGCCGGTCGCGCCGAGCTCCGTGCCGAGCCGGCTCAGCGCGGCGCCGATGACCTCCTCGAGCGGGTGCCACTCGCGGCGGAGCTGGAGCGCGCCGACTCGAGGCGCGTCATCTCGAGGAGGTTCTGACGAGCCGGTTGAGCCGATCGGATTCGTCGCGCACGGACTCGAGCAGCTCGCGGCGCGTCGACGCGTCGAGCCGCGCCGTTCGTCGAGCAGCGTGCTGGCCGCGCCGGTGATCGTCGGCCAGCGGCGTGCGCAGATCGTGCGAGACCGAGCTGAGCAGCGAGCTGCGCAGCCGCTCGGTCTCGGTGCGCACCTGCGCCTGCTGCGCCTCGTCGGCGAGCTGCGCGCGCTCGATGGCGAGCGCGGTCTGATTGGCGAAGGTCTCGAGCTGGTGGTGCTGATCGGCGAATCGAGCGCGTGCGCGATCCGGCGGGCCGCACGCCGAGCACGCCGACGGTGCCGCGCGAGCGCCTGCGAGCGGCAGGTAGAGCGCGCGCGCGCCGGGCAGCGTCGGCGGTGCCGAGTCCCGGCGGGCTGACGGTGCTCGAACACCCACTTGGCCGACGCCGAGCTCGTTCGCGTCCGAGCGTGAACTGCGCCGCGCCGGCCCGCGGGCACCAGGCCGCGCCGCCGGTGCCGGGCAGCAGCACGACGATCTGGCTCCGGAACACGTCGCTGATGTGACGCACCGCGATCGCCAGGAGCTGGCGTCCAGGCCGCCGCGTGCTCGCGAGCTCGCGGCTCATCGCGTAGAGCGCCGCCGTGCGCTGCTCGCGCTGGCGGGCCGCCTCGGCCTGCTGGCGCGATGCGCGCGGCCAGGCCGCTGATGACCGAGCGCCGACGACCAGCATCACCGACGAAGGTGAACAGGTACTGCGACGTCCGAGACCGCGAAGCGTGAAGACGCGGCGGCACGAAGAAGAAGTCGAAGGCGGCGACGCTCAGGATCGAGGCGAGCAGCGACGGGCCGCGCCCGTAGCGCGTGGCGACGACGACGACGCCGAGCAGGTAGACCATGACCAGGTCTGGCGAGCTCGAAGAACGGCAGCATGAGCCACGCGGTCGCCGGTGGCCAGCGCGACGACGCGATCGCCCAGCCGTACGGCGCCCAGTCGGACGGGATCGCCCGCCGGCGCCGGCGGCCTGCGGCGCGGCCTGCTGCTCGCGCTCGGCGCTGATGACGTAGACGTCGATGTCGCCGCTGCCCCGCACGAGCGCGTCGACGATGCGAGCCGATGAGGATGCCGCGTCCAGAGCGGCGCGCGCGGCTTGCCCACCACGATCTCGTCACGTTGCGGTCGCGGGCGAAGGCGAGGATCGCGTCGCTCATCCTTGCCCCGGCAGCCGTGTCACGGTCTCGGCGCCGAGCTGCTCGGCCAGCGCGGAGCGTCTGCGTGACGCGATCCGCGCCTCGTGCGGCAGCCGCGAGCGCGGGCGTCTCGACGTAGGCGACGACCCACTGGCGCGCCGAGCCGATCGGCCATGCGCTTGGCCGCGCGCACGCAGGCGCGCCGAGTCCGGGCTCGGGCTGATGCACACCAGCAGCCGCTCCGCGCGCCGGCCACGCGCCTGCGATCGCGTGCTCGCGCATGTACGACACGCATCTGCGCGTCGACGCGCTCGGCGGTGCGGCGCAGCGCGAGCTCGCGCAGCGCGATCAGGTTGCCCTTGCGGAAGAAGTTCGACGCGGCGCTCTCGGCCTGCTCGGGCACGTAGACCTTGCCGTCCTTGCAGGCGCTGCCGAGCAGCTCGTCGGGCGGCAAGTCGACCAGCTCGACCTCGTCGGCGCTGCTCGAAGCACGGAGTCGGGCACCGTCTCGCGCACGCGCGACGCCGGTGATCTGCGCGACGACGTCGTTGAGGCTCTCGAGGTGCTGGACGTTGAGCGTGGTGTAGACGTCGATGCCGGCGTCGAGCAGCTCCGTCGACGTCCTGCCAGCGCTTGGCGTGGCGCGAGCCCGGCGCGTTCGGTGTGCGCGAGCTCGTCGACGAGGATGCAGCGCGGGCTGGCGCGCGAGCGCGGCGTCGAGATCGAACTCGCGCAGCGCGGTGCCGCGATAGTCGACCGACTTCGGCGGGAGGATCTCGAGCCCCGCGAGCAGCGCGTCGAGTCTCGGCTCGGCCGTGGGTCTCGACGTATCCGACCACCGCGTCGACGCCGTCGAGCTTCTGCTCGCGCACGGCCTCGAGCATCGCGTACGTCTTGCCGACTCTGGCGGCGGCGCTGCGAGGAACACCTTCAGCTTTCCTCGACGCTGGCGCGCTTCCTCCGCCTTGACACGGGGCCAGGAGCGCTGGGGTCTGGCCGGTCGGTACCCACGACCCTAGTGTAGCGCCCGGAGCCCGCCGGCACTCTAAAGGCTGTGGGCGGCTTGAGCTCGTAGACGGTGTCGCCAGCTCCAGCGCTGACCCGATTGTGACGACGCCAGACCAGCGAGACCGAAGCCGAGGGCGACCGCTGCGCTCTCGAGGATCGTACCGTACGCCGAGTCCGTATAGCTGCCACCACGTGGGCTTCGTGGGTTCTCCTGCGCCCATGAGATCGCTCGAGTGGAATCAACGGTGTCAACGGCCGCGCTCTGTGACTGTGGGGACGTCTTGACGGGTCTTTAACGTCCCGGCGCGGGATCTTGACGGTTTCTTGAGACGGATACGCCCTAACGTTCTCGTGTGAGGTTCAGTATGGACTGGGCTGGATGTTTCTCTACGTCGGACTGAGCGTGCTCTTCTTCGGCCTCACCTGGGCGTTCGTCAGGCTCTGTGAGCGTGTGTAGGAGGACGCCATGCCACTGCTCTACATCATCGGCGGCCTCGTCGCGCTGGGCCTGATGGCCTATCTCGTCCTGGCGCTCCTCAAGCCGGAGATCTTCTCATGACGGCCAACAGTGCGATCTCAGCTCGGGCTCTATCTGGTGGTTCTGCTGGTACTGGCCAAGCCGCTGGGCGCCTATATGGCCCGCGTCTATGAGGGGCGGCCGATCGGCCTCGATCGCGCGCTGGGCTGGCTGGAGCGGCTCATCTACCGCCTCGTCGGCGTGCGTCCGGACGCCGAGATGGGCTGGAAGACCTACGCGGCGGCGATGCTCACGTTCAACTTGGCGGGACTCCTCGCCGTCTATCTCGCTGCAGCGGATCCAGGGCGTCCTGCCGCTGAACCCGCAGGGCTTCGGCGCCGTCTCCGCCGACTCCGCGTTCAACACCGCGGCGAGCTTCGCCACCAACACGAACTGGCAGGGCTATGGCGGCGAGACGCACCATGAGCTATCTCACCCAGATGCTCGCGCTGACCGTGCAGAACTTCGTCTCGGCGGCGGCGGGCATGGCGACCCTCGTCGCGCTCATCCGGGGTTCGCGCGGCGCTCCGCCGCAGACCATCGGCAACTTCTGGGTGGATCTGGTTCGCACCACGCTGTACATCCTCCTCCCCTTGTCCGTACGTCCTCGCGCTGGTCCTGGTCTCCCAGGGCGTGGTCCAGACCTTCGCGCCGTATGCAGAAGGTGGCGGTGGTCCAGCCGACGCAGTACGACGAGCCGGTCACCGACTCCCGACGGGAAGCCGGTGCTGACGAAAGGGACAACCCCAGACCAAGAAGTCCACCCTCACCGAGCAGGTGATCGCGGTGGGCCCGGCCGCCTCGCAGATCGCCATCAAGCAGCTCGGCACCAACGGCGGCGGCTTCTTCAACGTCAACTCCGCGCACCCCTTCGAGAACCCCACTCCGCTGGCGAACTTCCTCGAGCTGCTTTCCATCCTGCTGATCCCGGCCGCCCTCTGCTACACCTTCGGCGTCATGGTCAGGCGACACGCGGCAGGGCTGGACGGTGCTCGCCGCGATGACGCGTGATCTTCGTGGTGATGCTCGGGGTGTGCGTGGTGGCCGAGCAGAACGGGCGGCGATCCTCGCCAAGCAAGGTGTCGACCACACGCCGAGCAGCCTTCAGTCCGGCGGCAACATGGAGGGCAAGGAGGTCCGCTTCGGCATCGCCAACTCCGCGCTGTGGGCTACCGCCACCACCGCGGCGTCCAACGGCTCGGTGAACGCGATGCACGACTCCTTCACCCCCATCGGCGGCCTCGTCCCGATGTGGATGATCCAGCTCGGCGAGGTCGTCTACGGCGGGGTGGGCTCGGGCCTCTACGGCATGCTCGTCTTCGCCATCATCGCCGTCTTCGTGGCGGGCCTCATGGTGGGCCGGACCCCCGGAGTACCTCGGCAAGAAGATCGAGGCCTACGAGATGAAGATGGCCTCCCTGGTCATCCTCATGCCTCCCGCGATCGTGCTGATCGGGACGGCGGTGGCGGTGCTCGCCGAGGGCGGCAAGGCGGGCATCGCCAATCCCGGCGCCCACGGCTTCAGCGAGATCCTCTACGCGTTTTCCTCCGCCGGCAACAACAACGGCAGCGCCTTCGCCGGGCTCTCCGCGAACACGCCCTTCTACAACACCGCCCTGGGACTCGCCATGCTGTTCGCCCGCTACTGGCTGGCCATTCCAGTCTCGCCATCGCGGGCGCGCTCGCCGCGAAGAAGACGGTGCCGCCCGGCCCGGGCACGTTGCCGACCCACACGCCGCTGTTCGCCGGGCTCCTGGTGGGCGTGGTGGTCCTCGTCGGCGCGCTCACCTTCGTCCCCGCGCTCGCGCTGGGACCGATCGCCGAACATCTCACCTTGGTGGTGGCCAAATGACTAGCCACTCGCTCTTCGACCTTCCCATTGTCCGGCAGGCCGTCCTCGACTCGTTCCGCAAGCTGACGCCCCGGCGCCAGGTGCGCAACCCGGTCATGTTCGTGGTGTACGTGGGATCCGTCCTCACCACCCTCCTCTGGGTCCAGGCCCTGGCGGGCAAGGGCGAGGCGCCCGCCTCGTTCATCTTCTGGGTGTCGGTGTGGCTCTGGTTCACCGTGCTCTTCGCCAACTTCGCCGAGGCGATGGCGGAAGGCCGCGGGAAAGCGCAGGCCGCGTCTCTGCGGAGCGCGCGCCGCGACCTCAAAGCCAAGCGGCTGACGGGACTCGCGTGGTGCGCACGACTGGGAGTCCGGTCTCTGCCGGGAGCCTCCGCAAGGGCGCGCGGGTCCTCGTGGAGGCGGGTGACTTCATTCCCGCTGACGGCACCGTCGTCGAGGGCGTGGCCTCGGTGAACGAAGCCGCCATCACCGGCGAGAGCGCGCCGGTGATCCGCGAGGCGGGCGGTGACCGCAGCTCGGTCACCGGCGGCACCCAGGTCCTGTCGGACTGGATCGTCGTCGAGGTCACCGCCAATCCCGGCGAGGCCTTCCTCGATCGAATGATTGCTCTCGTGGAGGGGGCCAAGCGCCAGAAGACACCCAACGAGATCGCGCTCGACATCCTGCTCGCCGCGCTCACCATCGTCTTCCTCCTCGCCACCGCCACGCTCCTGCCCTATTCGCTCTTCAGCGTGGCGGTAGCCGGGCAGGGGACGCCGGTGACGGTGACCGTGCTGGTGGCGCTCCTGGTCTGCCTGATCCCGACCACCATCGGCGCGCTGCTGTCCGCCATCGGCATCGCCGGCATGGACCGCATGATCCAGAAGAACGTCATCGCCATGTCGGGCCGGGCGGTGGAGGCGGCGGGCGACGTGGACGTGCTCCTGCTCGACAAGACCGGCACCATCACGCTCGGCAATCGCCAGGCCACCGCAGTTCTATCCCGCGCCGGGCGTCACGGAGCGTGATTTCGGCCGACGCCGCCCAGCTCGCCTCGCTCGCCGACGAGACGCCGGAGGGCCGGAGCATCGTGGTGCTCGCCAAGGAGAAATACGGGATCCGCGAGCGCGAGGTCGAGAAGATGGGGGCCACCTTCGTCGCCTTCACCGCGCAGACTCGGATGAGCGGCGTCAACCTGAACGGGCGCCAGGTGCGCAAGGGCGCCGCCGACGCCATCGAGGTCCGCGTGAAGCGGCTCGGCGGCACCGTGCCGACCGGCGTCCGCGGCACGGTCGACCGAGCAATACGTAACTGAACGAAGTACAA